>ERZ780168.3543-NODE-3543-length-11983-cov-6.081992_pt1 | contig 11983 bp, 9 predicted proteins | sample MGYA00510981_ERZ780168 | MGnify/ENA primary metagenome ERZ780168 (study PRJEB29588, sample SAMEA2158769) | human gut metagenome | biome: human gut; feature: human-associated habitat; material: faeces | place: Denmark | collected 2008/2010 ...
AGGAAAAATGTGCAGACAGTTTTATTGATCGTAGCGCTCTCTATGGACGTCTTTCTGGCATCCGTGGCGTGCGGGGCGGAACAGATCCGGATCGAAAAGAAGACAGCACTCTGCATCGGCGCGGTATGCAGCGGAGTGCTGTTTTTTTCATTAGTGTGCGGAAAACTGATCGATGGAGTGGTCAGGGAAAAATATGCGGCGTATCTGTGTTTTGCGGGATTGTTTCTGGTCGGCGCTTATAAGCTGACGGAGTACGGAATCCGGGCGTATATCAGGAGACACCATTTCCTGTGCAAGCAGGTAAAAATGAAATTTTCACAGCTGAATTTTATCATCAGCATTTACAATAATCCGGCGGCGGCAGATAGGGATTGCTCTGCGACCATGTCAGTGACGGAAGGAATATGTTTCGCGCTCGCCATGTCGGTGGACGGATTTTTCGGCGGTCTGGGGGCGGCGTTTCTGGATATTTCGATTGCCGGCACGGTATGCCTGAATCTGGTATTCAGTGCACTTGCGGTGCTTGGCGGAAGCGCTGTCGGGAAATATGCGGCGGACCGGTGCAAAAGAGATTACTCCTGGATCGGCGGCGCCCTGTTTGTGGTGCTGGCATTCAGCAAGATTTTGTAGATTTATAGTAAATGTGTCAAAAAAAGCTTGCGTTTTCATTGCGGTATGGTATAATATGCCTATACATGAAGCAGTGGAAACGCACAGCTCTTGTAAAATATAATTAGATATTGTGGGATCTGAGAGTGGAGATGATTTTAATTCCTGTGCACATGAGGGGTGCTTACAGGTTTTATGACGATGTCTCCTTTTTTTATGCGCTGCGCATGGGGAGCACGGGGCAGGAACGGATTTCACAATAGAGGGAAGCATAAATAAGCAATAAGGGGCAAACAAGGAGGAACATGGTATGGCAAAGTATGTGATGGCACTGGATGCAGGAACGACGAGCAACCGTTGTATTTTATTTAACGAGCAGGGAGAGATCTGTTCGATGGCACAGAAAGAGTTCCGGCAGTTTTTTCCGAATCCGGGCTGGGTGGAGCACGATGCCAATGAGATCTGGGCCACCCAGCTGGGCGTGGCCCTCTCGGCCATGAACAAGGTCGGCGCCCGAGCCGAGGACATCGCCGCCATCGGCATCACCAACCAGCGGGAGACCACCATCGTCTGGGACAAGGAGACCGGGGAGCCCATCTGCCACGCCATCGTCTGGCAGTGCCGCCGCACCAGCGAATACTGCGACGAGCTGAAAGCCCGGGGCCTGACGGAGAAATTCCGGCAGAAGACCGGCCTCATCATCGACGCCTATTTCTCGGCTACTAAGCTCAAGTGGATACTGGATCATATCCCCGGCGCCCGCGAAAGGGCCGAGCGGGGAGAACTGCTCTTCGGCACCGTGGAGACCTGGCTCATCTGGAAGCTGACCTGCGGAAAACTGCACGTCACCGACTATACCAACGCCAGCCGCACTATGATGTTCAACATCCACACGCTGGAATGGGACGACGAGATCCTGCAGGAGCTGAACATCCCGAAATGTATGCTCCCGAAGCCGGTGCCGTCCAGCGGCTTTTATGAGTACGCTGACCCGATGCACTTCGGCGGCGAGATAAAAATTGCCGGTGCGGCAGGCGACCAGCAGGCGGCCCTCTTCGGCCAGACCTGCTTTGCCTCCGGCGAGGCGAAAAACACCTTTGGCACCGGCGGCTTTTTGCTCATGAACACCGGTGAGACGCCGGTCACATCCCGGAACGGTCTTGTCACCACCATCGCCTGCGGGTCCGACGGCAAGGTGAATTATGCGCTGGAAGGCTCTATTTTCGTGGCCGGTGCGGCCATCCAGTGGCTCCGCGATGAGCTGCGCCTGCTGGAAGAGGCCCGCGACTCCGAGTATATGGCCCAGAAGGTCAAGGACACCAACGGCTGTTACGTCGTGCCGGCCTTTACCGGCCTCGGCGCGCCCCACTGGGACCAGTACGCCCGCGGCACCATCGTGGGCCTCACCCGGGGCTGCAACAAGTACCACATCATCCGCGCCACGCTGGACAGCATCTGCTATCAGGTCAACGATGTCCTCCGCGCCATGGCGGCGGACTCCGGCATCGCCATGAAGTCTCTCCGGGTGGACGGCGGCGCGTCGGCCAACAACTACCTCATGCAGACCATGGCCGACATTAGCGACCTCGAAGTCAAGCGCCCCCGCTGCGTGGAAACGACGGCGCTGGGCGCGGCCTATCTGGCCGGCCTCGCCGTAGGCTACTGGCAGTCCGCCGAGGACATCACCCGCAACTGGTCGGTGGACCGCGTGTTCTGCCCGGCCATCTCGGAAGAGGAACGCACCAAGCGCATCAAGGGCTGGAATAAGGCTGTCCGCTGCGCCTATCACTGGGCCAGGGACGAAGAGGAATAAGAAGAGAAACAAAACGGTCGGAGTTGCCTGACGAGTAACTCCGACCGTTTTTTGTTATTAGGCAGCTTGAGCGAGGGAAAACCACCGGCTCGCAGAGAACATAATGCTCCAACGAGCTGTGCTTTGGGTTTAAATCATCTTAAAGTGTTTCAGTGCATCCCTTTTAGGAGTCAATCTCACCCTTGGAAAGTGCAATGACACATTCGCAATGCCTCGTTCGTGGAAAAAGGTCCACCGGCTGCACCTTCTCCGCATGATACCCATGCTCTTCGAGCCATGCGGCATCTCTTGCGGCGGTGGACGGGTTGCAGCTGACGTAGACCACCCGGCGGGGGGACATCTGGACGACGGCGGAAAGAGTCGTTTCGTCGCAGCCCTTGCGGGGCGGGTCGAGCATGATGACATCAGGCCGCAGGCCCTCAGCGGCGAGGCGGGCCGCAGCCTGACCGGCGTCGGCGCAGAAGAAGCGGCTCTTGGCGGCGACGGCGTCGCCCATCCGGGCGGCGTTGGCCTTGGCGCTGTCAATAGCCTCAGGCACGATCTCCACGCCGATGAGCTCCCGGCAGCGGTCGGCCATGGAGAGACCGATGGTACCCATGCCGCAGTAGAGGTCGAGCAGAACGTCCGAGGGTTCCAGCTGGGCGTACTCGGCAGCGATGCCGTAGAGCCGCTCAGCGGCCAGTGTGTTGACCTGATAGAAGGAGAGGGGGCCGAGTCGGACCGGCACACCGCAAAGAGTATCCTCGATGTAGCCCGGGCCGTAGAGCGAGATGGTCTCTTCACCCAAGATGACATTGGTCTTCTTGGCGTTGACGTTGATGAGGACGGACGCAATATCGCTGAACTGCTCCCGCAGCGCGGCCACGAGCTCCTCGCTGTGGGGAAACTTCGGGCGGGTGCAGACGAGGCAGACCATGATCTGGCCGCTGTGTGTACCCCGGCGCAGGAAGATATGCCGAACAAGGCCCTTGCCGCTCTCCTCGTCGTAGGGCTGGATGCCGTGGGCGGCGAAGAAGCTGCAGAGCGCGTTGCCGATGTCGTTCAGGACGCCGGGCTGTAATCTGCAATCGGGGCAGGGGACGATGCGGTGGGTGCGGCCGGCGTAAAAGCCGATGCAGGGCGCACCGTTTTTGTCGCGGCCCACCGGGAACTGTACCTTGTTGCGGTAGCGGTCCACCTCAGGGGAGGGAAGGGCATCCAGCACCGGCACATCCAGTCCGCCGATGCGGCGGAAGGCGTCGGCGACGCTCTCCTGCTTGGACCGCAGCTCGGCGGCGTAGTCCATGTGCCGCAGGCTGCACCCGCCGCAGGGGCCGGCGACAGCACAGTCCACCGGGATGCGGTCAGGCGAAGGAGTGAGCAGTTTGTCCAGGATGCCGAAGGCATACCGGCCGCAGTCCTTGACGATACGCACCTGAGCCTCATCGCCGGGGGCAGTACCCGGGACGAAGACGGCCTCGCCCTCCGGCGAGTGGGCAACGCCGCTGCCGTCGCTGGAAAGACGTTCGATGCGCAGGGTCAGGATCTGGTTTTTCTGTAAAGGCATGGTTTCTCCTTGTGTGATGGGCTCAGGTTACAGTTGGGCAGGGCTTGCCGGGTCGGCGTCCTGCTGGGCGGCAAAATACTTGCTGGGCGGCACGCCCTTGGCGCGCTTGAACACCCGTGAGAAGTAGAACTGGTCAAAGAAGCCTACCGACACCGCAACCTCTGCAATGGAAAGGTTGCCGGCGCGCAGCAGCTTGCAGGCCTCGTTGATGCGGTACTCGGTCAGGTAGTCGATGGGGCTCTTGCCCACGTTCAACATGAACACCCGGTACAGATGGCTGCGGGAAACCCCTACACTCTTGGCTACATCGTCAATGGAGATGTCGTGGGAGTAGTTGAACTGGATGTACTTGATGGCGTTCAGCACATACTGGCTGGAGGAGGAGGCCGTGTGGGGCTTGCCTGCGCTGGTCTCCCGCATCAAGGCAGCGATAAACAGGTACAGATACCCCACCATGGTGGCCTCGTCCTGTGGCTGCAGCCCGCGGGAGGAATAAATGTTGGTCAGCGCTGCCCGCATCCCGTCCGGGTCGCTGGTGTGGTGCACGGGGGCATCGTCCGTAAAGGGCAGCTGCGCGGCCAGCTTGTGGGCACAGGCACCGTTAAAGCCCACCCAGCTGTACTCCCACGGCTGCTGCTCGTCGGCGGTGTAGCGGATCAGCTGGCTGGGGCGGGCAAAGAACAGGTCGCCCTCGCTTACCTCCCAAGTGCGGCCGCCCACCTCGAAGATGCCCTTGCCGGATACCACCAGATGGATCAGGTAGTGGTCGCGGATACCGGGACCCCATGTCTGACCCGGAGCGCAGCGCTCCAAGCCGCAGTTGAAGATGGACAATTCGATATTGTTGGTGTAATTCTGCTTAAAGGATTGCTTATAAACGTCTGGCATGGCAGCTTTACCTCCGTCCTGTCACATTCTGCACCCAGTATACCATAGAATGCCCTGCAAATTCAACAAAAGTACATCTTATTCTTTGCACCTGACGCCAAATTTTGGATTTTTAGGTCAAATAAATTGAAAAAACGCCCGAAATGCTTTACAATAGGCAAAAAGAGCAGAATCGTTTATTCCGGAGGGGAGGAGCTGTCATGGCCACCAGTGCACAACTCAGAAAACAGATCCTGCAGGGCAGCTGGGACGCCGTACTTGCTGCACTTTATGGGGCGAATCCGGCGGTGCTACAACGGCAGCGCGGGCGCTATGCGGCTGCGCTGGAGCAGTTCGAGCTGTATTTCGGCCCTGGGCGGCAGGTGCAGGTGTACTCTGCACCCGGGCGCGCAGAGCTGGGCGGCAACCACACGGATCATCAGGGGGGCTACGGCCTTGCGGCGGCGGTCACGCTGGATATGGTGGCAGTGGCGGCCCGCAATACGGATGGCTATGTGCGGGTCAAGTCCCGGGGGTTCAACAAGCTGGATGTCATTGATCTGGCCACCGCAGAGCCGCAGGCAGGGGAGAGCACCCATTCGGCCAGCCTGATCCGCGGCATTGCTGAGGGTTTCCGCGCGGTGGGCAAGCAGATCGGAGGCTTTGATGCCTACACCGCCAGCGATGTGCTGCGGGGCTCCGGTCTGTCCAGCTCGGCGGCCTTTGAGATGGGCATGGCCTCTATCTGGAACGAGGAATACAGCACCGGGCTGACCCTGGCAGAGCTGGCGGGCATCTGCCAGTATGCGGAAAACACCTATTTCGGCAAGCCCAGCGGTCTTTTGGATCAGCTGACCAGTGCGGTGGGCGGCATTATCTTTGCGGATTTTGCCGATCCGCGCACCCCAAAGATCGAAAAGCTCCATGCAGACGGTCTGCTGCCGGAAGGAATGTTCCTCTGCGTCACCGATACCCGGGGCAGCCACAGCGAACTGACGAGCGAGTTTGCGGCGATTCGGCAGGAGATGGAGCAGGTGGCCGCCTGCTTCGGAAAGCCGCTGCTGGGTCAGGTGGAAGAGAACGCGTTCTGGATGGCACTGCCTGTCCTGCGCAGCTGCTGCGGAGACCGTGCAGTGCTGCGGGCGATCCATTATTTTGAGGAGAATGCCCGCACGCTGGCGCAGCGGGATGCGCTTTATGCAAAGCAGTTCCCGGTGTTTGCAGGTCTGGTGAAGCAGAGCGGACAGGCTTCCTTTGCGCTGTGTCAGAATGTGTACTGCACAGCGGATGTGCGGCATCAGGGACTGTCCATAGCGCTGGCTCTGAGCCAGAGCATTCTGCAGGGCAGTGAGGGCGCATGGCGGATGCAGGGCGGCGGCTTTGCAGGCACCATTCAGGCTTATGTGCCCGGGCAGCTGCTGGAGCGGTACCATACAGCCATCGAGCAGGTATTCGGGCAGGGCAGCTGCTATGTGCTGCGCCTGCGGGAGCAGGGTGCAGTCCGGGTGATCTGAACAAAACAAAAAGCCGTGCATAGCCGGAATGCTCCGGGATGCACGGCTTTCTTATAGCTTATTACTGAAGAGAAAAAAGCTGGGGGAGAGAATTTTCGACCGGCTGGTCATTTCGCTGCTGCGTATTATCCAAGTACTGGACGGCAGTGACGGTAGCCTCGCGGGTGATGCCAAGCAGGCGGCCGATCTGCTGAGAGAGCTTGATCCCGGTCTGCACACCTGTCTTGATCACGCGGAAAAGTAGCATGGGCACAAAGGTGAAGGAAAACGAGATCAGCCCACCGTTCCAGAAGAAATCATTGAAGTGCAGATTGTCAAAAAAGCTGCCGACAGCATCGCCGAATTCGCTGCCGCCAAAGGCAGCGCACTGCTCCTCGGGGGAGAGGGCTGCGTAGGAAGAGGGCAGCTGAAGCTTTTTCATAAATAAAAACACTCCTTTCCGGGTCGATGAAAGATCAGCACAGAGCTACCAGAGTAGGCAGACAATTCTGCTGCTCGGCGGCCTCCTGTTCTGCCTTCTTTTTGGCCTGAATTTCGTTGTACGTATTCTTAAAGGCGTCCACAAGATTTTTGATGGAGAGATAGATGCTGCGTGCCTGACAATAGGCATAATAACCGCCCAGACCAGCCATACCGATCGTGGCAACCTTGCTCCATGTGTTCAGCTTGCCCCAGTAGTGCCCAATTGCATCACCAACACCCAAACCATCGTTCAGGGCATTCTGCATACCGGAAACTGCAGCCTGGAACGCATAGCGGCCCATCATGCCCAGCAGGTTTACCGTGGCATTGATGCCAAAGGCCATCACCTGCTCCGGAGTGATGTTGATAGAAAGGGCACCGCCCTCGGTATAGGTCATCTCCTCGGCAGAGAGCACAGAGCAGCAGGCGGGCAGCTGCAGCGGGCGCTGATATGTATGATCCATGATGGAAAACTCCTTTCGCACACAGAACTCCCCAAGGGGCAGTTCATCTAGTAACTGAATTGTAGCATATCTGCACAAAAATGACAAGAGAGCGCGGGTTTGAAAATCATGATACATTTGTGAATATATTGTGACGATGCGTTGTAAAACTGACCTGAATACGCCATAAACGCGCAAAACTCCTGCTTTTTTACGGCGAAAAAATGTTGTAGCAAAAATGTGCTGAAAAAGCCGATCAACAACAAAGGCATCTGCCCGTACCCGCTGCGCAGAACGCAGCAGCGGGCAAAGCAGATGCCTTGTGTGTTTTACAGGTTGCCAAACGAAAGGAAAACGAGGTCAAAGTGCTTTCGGCACGCGCTCATACAGCGTGGTCAGCGCGGCGATGTGCCCGGCCAATGCAGCGGGCAGGGGCTGTGCCAGCCGCCAGCGCCAGTTTGCGCCCTGTGTGCTGGGGGTGTTGATGCGGGCCTCGCTGCCCAGATGCAGCCAGTCTGCCAGCGGGATGATGGCGGTGTCCGAAACACTGGCAAGGCATGCGCAGATCATGCCTTCAGTCAGGGTCTCCGGTGTGCAGCGCAGATACCGGCAGGCGTAGGCTACGTCCTCGGCGCTGGCGTTGCTGCGCCAACCCTCGGTGGTCACGTTATCGTGGGTGCCTGTATACACCACACTGTTGCGGGGATAGGTGTGGGGCAGGTAGTTGCCCGACTCCCGGCTGTCGAAGGCAAACTGCATGATCTTCATGCCCGGGTAGCCGCTTGCGGCCAGCATGGCCTTGACCTCGGGGGTCAGATAGCCCAGATCCTCGGCAATGATGCCGCCCTCGCCCAGCGCTTTGTGCATGGCGTCGATGAAGGCGCGGTCAGGGCCTTTCTCCCAGTGACCGCCCGCAGCGGTCTTGTTCCCGGCGGGGATGGAGTAGTAGCTCTCGAAGCCCCGGAAATGGTCGATGCGGACGACGTCGTAGATGGAAGTGGCGTGCTTGATGCGCTGCTTCCACCAGCGGAAGTCTTCGGCCTCGTGGCGGGGCCAGTCGTAGAGCGGGTTGCCCCAGAGCTGACCGTCGGCGGCAAAGGCGTCGGGCGGACATCCGGCAACGCTGGTCAGGTGGACGGCGCCGTCGGTCTGGAACAGCTCCGGGTGGGTCCAGAGGTCGCTGGAATCGGGGCTGACGTAGATGGGGATGTCGCCCACCAGCTGGATGCCGTGGCTGTTGGCGTAGCTCTTGAGGGCGTTCCACTGGGTGTAGAAGAAGAACTGCACCGCCTTGTGGTAGCTGATCTGGTCTGCCAACCGTACCTTTGCGGCGGCAATGACCTCCGGCTCCCGGCAGCGCAGGGCGTCCGGCCAGTCGGCAAGGCCTGCCTGCCCCTGCTCTGCCTTTACGGCCATGAACAGGGCGTAGTCCTCCAGCCAGAAGCTCTGCGCGGTGCAGAAGGCCTCGTAAGCAGGGGAGGGGGCTGCCAGCAGCCGGTCAGCAGCCTTTTTCAGCAGCACCGGGCGCTGGTTGTACAGCGCACCGTAGTCAACGGTGCTTACCGGCTGCGCGGCGGGAATCTCTTCGGCAGTCAGATAGCCATCTGCCGCCAGCAGACGGAAATCGATAAAGTAAGGGTTGCCGGCAAAGGCAGAAAAGCTCTGGTAGGGGCTGTCCCCGTAGCCCGTAGGGCCGATGGGGAGGATCTGCCAGTAGGTCTGCTTTGCAGCCGCAAGGAAATCGACGAAGGCAAAGGCTTCATTTCCCAGCGTGCCGATGCTGTAAGGACCCGGCAGGCTGAAGACGGGCATCAGAATGCCGCTTGCACGCATGGCTGGAACCTCCTTGTTTTAACCCTTGACAGCGCCTGCCACGACACCCTCGATGATGTACTTCTGGCAGGTCATGTAAAGGATGATGATGGGGATGATGGCGATGATGATGCAGGCCATCATGGGGGCCAGCTCGACGCGGCCATAGCCGCCGCGGAAATACTGGATGGCCATGGGAATGGTGCGGTACTTCTTGATGTCCAGCACCAGCGTGGGCAGCAGGTAGTCGTTCCAGACCCACATCGTCTCAAGGATGGCGGTGGAGATCATGGTGGGCTTGAGGATGGGGAAGACGACCTTGAAGAAGATCTGGATCGGGCTGCAGCCGTCGATCATGGCAGCCTCTTCGATCTCGATGGGGACGCTCTTCATGAAGCCGGTGAACATGAACACGGCCAGACCGGCACCGAAGCCCAGATAGATGATGCAGATGTTCCAGGGGGTGTTCAGATTGAGGGTGTCGGCGGTCTTGGACAGGGTGAACATGACCATCTGGAAGGGGACGACCATGGAGAAGACGATGAGCAGATTCATGAACTTGCTCAGCTTGTTGTTCACGCGGGTAAGGTACCAGCCGGTCATGGAGCAGCACAGCAGGATGAGGGCCACGCTGGACACGGTGATGACGAGGCTGTAGCCAAGGCTGGACAGAAAGCCCATCTTGGTGACGCCGTAGATGTAGTTGCTAAGGCCCGCGAAGGTCTCAGCCGTAGGCAGCTTGAAGACGGTGGAAGTGGTGAAGGTGCCTTCTATTTTCAGGCTGTTCTGCAAGATCAGGACGATGGGGTAGATCCAGAGCAGGCACAGCAGGCTCATGATGACAGTGAGGATGTTGTCCCACATTTTTTTATCTTTCGGCATTACTGCTGCACCTCCTTGGAACGGGTAAACTTGAGCTGGATGAGCGAGATGATCACGACGATAAGGAAGAACACCGCGGCCTTTGCCTGACCGATGCCCTTCCACTGAGCACCAGAGCGGCCATAGAAGGTGTTGTAGATGTTCAGGGCCAGCATCTCACTGGCGTTGGCAGGCTCACCGGCGGTCAGGGCCACGTTCTGGTCGAACAGCTTGAAGCTGTTGGTCAGGGTGAGGAAAGTGCAGATGGTGACGCTGGGCATGACCATCGGGATCTTGATCTTGAACAGGATCTCACGGTCATTTGCGCCGTCGATCTTCGCAGCCTCGATGAGGTCGCCGGGGACGCTCTGCAGACCCGCGACGTAGATGATCATCATGTAGCCGATCTGCTGCCAGCACATCAGGATGACCAGACCGACGAAACCGGCCTTGGCGTCCAGCGCCAGCAGAGGCCTCTGCAGGTTGGCCAGCACACCGTTGAGCAGGATCTGCCAGATGTAGCCCAGCAGGATGCCGCCGATCAGGTTGGGCATGAAGTAGACCGTGCGGAACAGGTTCGTGCCCTTGATGCCGCGGGTCAGCACGAGGGCGATGGCGAACGCGCAGACGTTGATGAGCACAGTGGACAGCACCGTGAACGCTGCCGTGAAGCCGAAGGCGTGGAGGAAGGTGGAATCCTGGAAGACGGAAATGTAGTTCTGGATGCCCACAAAGGTGGTCTTCGACACGGTGGTGAACCGCTGGAAGGACAGGTAGATGCCCCAGATGAAGGGCCAGATGAAGCCGATGATGAACGCGATGAGGGTAGGCAGCACGAACACCGGCCAATATTTGCTGATGGCCTTTTGCATGATATACCTCCAAATCCAAAAAAGAAGGAGGCGGGCGAACCGCTCGCCCGCCTCCTATATTTGTCAGCTGTTAAAAACGCTCTGTGGCATCAGCCGTTTGCCAGCTTGTACTCCTTGGCCCAGCCATCGACGAAGGCAGTGACCACAGCGTTCCAGTCGCCGGTGCCTGCTGCATAAGCAGTCAGTGCGCTGCCGACGCCGTTCTTCCACTCCTCGGAAGGCATGGTGGAGAAGCACCAGTCCACACTGGTCTTGCCAGCGGCGACGTAGTCGTTTGCAATGGCGATCAGCGGGTTGGTGGAATCCTTAGCAGCCTTGAAGGGGATGACGAAGCCCATGTCGTCTGCCATAGCAGAAGTGCCGGTCTCGGAAGTGACGCACCAGTACAGGAAGTCCAGAGTGGCCTGGATGTCCTCATCGGATGCAGTGTTGTTCACGCACCAGTAGTTCTCGGAACCGGTGCACAGGCCCTGGTTCTCTTCGCCGTCCACGCCGATGTAGATGGGCAGCATGCCGAGGTTGTCGTCGCCCAGAGAGGAGACATCGCTGTAAGCCCAGGTGCCGTTCTGATAGAAGACAGCCTTCTTGCCCACGAACTCAGCCACAGCGTCGTTGCCGGTCTTGGAAGCCAGCAGGGTAGGATCGCAGGTGGAATCGGTGATGTACAGATCCCAGATCTGCTTGTAGTTGTCCAGATAGGTGCCCTTGATGGCGTCGGTGGAGCCGATGCCGTCTGCCTTGTACTCGTAGTAGATGGGCAGGTTGGCCAGATGGGTCTTGAAACGCCAGTCGGAAGAACCGTCCATGCCAGCGGAGGTGAAAGCACCATCGACGCCCAGCTCAGCCTTGCGGGCCTGGATGTCGTCTGCGACCTTCTTCAGGTCGTCAAAGCCCTTGATGTCGTCCTGGGTGTAGCCAGCGGCGGTCAGCAGCTCCTTGTTGTAGATGATGCCGTAGGTCTCGATGACGTAGGCGATGCTGGTGACGGCGTCGCCGTCCTTCAGTGCGAAGGAGTCGCTGGTCAGTTCGCCGTACAGCTTGCTGCCGGACAGGTCGTAGCAGTAATCCTTCCAGTTGGCCAGACCGACGGGGCCGTTGACCTGGAACAGGGTGGGAGCCTCGCTCTTCTCCATCTCGCTCATCAGGGTGGTCTCATACTGGCCGGAAGCTGCGGTCACGACGGT
>ERZ780168.3553-NODE-3553-length-11955-cov-5.612689_pt1 | contig 11955 bp, 12 predicted proteins | sample MGYA00510981_ERZ780168 | MGnify/ENA primary metagenome ERZ780168 (study PRJEB29588, sample SAMEA2158769) | human gut metagenome | biome: human gut; feature: human-associated habitat; material: faeces | place: Denmark | collected 2008/2010 ...
CAAATGACTAAAAGAATCGATCGTTTAGACTAGCCGTTTATATCTATTATATAATGTACACATGTACGTTAATATATGGTATCCATCCATAACCGCATAATAAATACAAAATACAAACATTCACATGCAATCATTGCGAATACTACAAACGTATAATCCAAGGCTTGTCAAGCCATAAGCTTACGAGTTGAGATTTGATCTCTTAAAAAGTACAATAAGCCTAATATTTAAAGATTGTTATTTATATTTCTGATAATCAACATATAATAAGAATTGATCAAAATGGGAGCCGATTACTATCCATAGTATTTTGCACTACTATTAATACTAATCGTACTTTCTATAAATAGTAAAGCTGACTACCATGAATCTGCTTTTTAAGAAATATACAATAAACAGGATGCGCGATACGAAAATAAACCTTACCTTTGGAGCAGTAATCACCTAAAACCATTTAACTATGGCACAATACGTAGACATCATGACTGATGCTGGATTTAAGGCTGTCTTCCAAGACAAGCAAGTTACCATCAAGTTCCTTAACGCCGCCCTAGCCGGCGAACGGCAGATCAAGGACATCACCTACCTCGACAAGGAGATCAAGCCCGAGACCGTCGAGAACCGTACCATCATATTCGACCTGCTCTGCGAGGACGTGTCCGGGGCCAAGTTCATCCTAGAGATGCAGAATTGTCCCCAGCACTATTTCTTTAACAGAGGTTTTTATTATCTTTGTCGCATGGTGGCCCGGCAAGGACAAATCGGCAAGCAATGGCAATATCGGTTGCTACCCATCTACGGAGTCTATTTCTTGAATTTCAAGTTGCCGGAGTTCACAGACTTCCGTACAGATGTTGTCCTCGCTAACGAGAGGACGGGAAAGGTGTTCAATGAGATCAAGATGAAGCAGATCTACATATCGTTCCCGTTATTCAGTTTAAGCAAGGAGGAGTGCAAGAGCTCCTTCGAACGTTGGATTTATACATTGAAGAATATGAACCTATTTGAACAATCTCCCTTCAAGGAGGAACAGGAGACCTTCCTTCGCTTGCTGGATGTGGCGAACGTCAACTCACTCAGCGAAAAAGAACGTGCGATCTACGAGGAAAACCTAAAGAATTATCGGGATTGGTATGCGACCATCGATTACGCACAAACGGAAGGGATTGAAAAAGGAATGCAGGAAGGAATGCAAAAAGGGATGCAGAAAGGCCGTCAAGAGGAAAAACTCCAGATAGCCCGAAAGATGAAGGAGCAAGGACTTGACTCCGAACTTATCGCCCAATGCTCCGGACTTTCTGTTGAAGACATTGAGCGACTATAACCCGAATCAACCGATTCGATTCAATTCGATCCGGGCCGCTTCCATCCACTATCCGGAGGAAACGGCCCGGATTACTTTCGTACATTCACGATACCTAGAAAGCGTAATTAAAATCCAACGGAATAAAGAAACTGACGATTGTTCCGCTCCCCATCCCCTTCTCCTTGCTTTGGACCGAATAGGTGATCTTCTCTTTATTTCTCCTATTCAACAATAGGATCGTACGGTAAAGGACTTTCGTTCCCATCCCCGTACCGTTCGTATGTCCCGCATTCGTAAACGGACGATACCCGGGTCCATTATCCTCTATACGGATATGGATGCCTTTCCCGTTGCGCTCCACGAAAACAGATAATCGCTTCTCGCCCTCGATCACGCACAAGCCATGTTTCACGGCATTCTCTACGGGTATCTGGATCAGCATGGCCGGGAGATAGATTACGTCCGTGTCAAGGGAGGGATCGAGATTCCATTCCAGACGGAAGTCCGCCCCTAATCCTTGCGCCTGCAAATTCAAGTAAGTCCGGACAAAGCGTAATTCTTCCTCCAACGTGATACTAAGCTTTTCCGTGATCTCCAAACTACTACGTAACAACTCCACTAATCCGGAAAGTTGCGTGCGGCGGGGGCTTCCCTCCTCTTCCGTGCAGATTTCCCGATTCAAGACGTTGAATATAAAATGAGGCGATACACGGTTGCGGATACTCTCCATCTTCAGCTTCGTCACCTGATCGACATGGCTTAACCATTGGGCATGCCGTTTACGTTTCATAAAGTAATAAGCCATGCCGCTGACGATCGACAAGATCGCAAAAAGCAAGATCCAAACCCAACGGCTCATTTCCAAGTATTCCATCCGGCCGGCCTGTTGTTTAATAATAGCCTCCCGCTTGAGTAAAGTCGTATCTTGGCTATAACGCATATCGATCTCGGCGACACGCATCTGGGTTCGTTCGCGGAGTTCCCCTCTTTTAAGGCTAGCGAAGCCTTCAAGGTCGTCAAATGGTACAAGGCCGTCTTATTATTATAGGTATGGAAGTACCTAAACCCTTTTTCCAGATAAAAACGAGCGGAATCCAACTGATCCAGACATAGATAGATCTCCCCTAAATTGATCTCGCATACGTTAGTATAGAAATCCATATGAGTAGGACGTACCACCTCACGGGCTTTCAAGAACCAAGGAAGCGCCTTCGCATACTCTTCCTTGTAATAATAGTAATTTCCCCGGCTATTGCAAAAGGTGAATTTCTCGCTCAAGTTACGAGAATCCAGTTCTTTCTCCGCCAAACGGTAAAAGTGATCGGATAAGTCAAAGTCCCTCAATTCCATATACGTCTCGCCCAAACCAAAATAAATAGGAAAGGACATCCGATCCATAATACCCAATGAATCACTCACGAAAAGAGCTTGGCGAAAGTAGCGGGCTCGCTGATCGTAAGCTCCTTTCCGGGTATATATATCCGCTATATTGATATAAATATCCGGGATTTTATGCTCCATCTCACTCTGCCGGATCTCTTGATACGCCTCGGAATAGCAAAGGAGGGCCGAATCCGTTTTATCCAAAAATGAATAATAATTGCCAACCGTATTTTTCAACGTCCCTAAGAGTCCATGTATCTTGGGAGACATCGGTACACGGTCGCAATAATCTATAATTGACCGATGTAAAACAAACCCGGAATCATATACACTATTTGCAAAATAAATCTGGCTTTTAGCCGCAAGTAATTTATAATATTTATCACTATCTTTAGTTAGACTTAAAGCTTCATCCAATGCGGAATGAGCATATCGAGGATTCCGGTAAATCGAATCCATTGCCATATGTTCCAAAGAGTCAATCCGCAGGTTATCAGAAAAAGCAGATGTTTTTTCCGGTAGCTTTCCACAAGAAAACAGAAACACAAAATGAAATAGCAATAATAAAATGGACATAAAAGTCATACACACCCTATATTTAGTCATCATCTTGGCGGTTTTAAAGTTCATATGCAAAAATATTTAAAAATTTAATCTACGCAATTATTTCTCCTAATAAATATCGAAAATCGATTACATTTGTAAATCTAAAATAGAGTACACATGAAAAACTTGATGATTCCTGCGCTGGCGTTATTTTTATCGGCGGCGGCGCAAGCAGACGACAGTCCGTTATGGATGCGTTACTGCGCGATCTCCCCGGACGGGCAGACGATCGCGTTTTCTTACCAAGGGGATATCTACACGGTCCCTTCTTCCGGAGGAAAAGCCCGGCAGTTGACAACACATCCGGCGCATGATACCCGTCCGGTCTGGTCGCCCGACGGACAGAGAATAGCCTTCGCCTCCAACCGTAGCGGCAACTTCGATGTATTTCTCATGAACAAGGAGGGAGGGGAACCCAAGCGGCTCACCACCCACTCCACAAACGAATATCCCACTACCTTTAAGGACAACGGACACATCTTGTATCTAGCCAACGTATTGCAAGACGCCAAGGATATCCAATTCCCCGGCACCCGCTTTATGCAAGTCTATGAGATAAGCACGGACGGAGGAAGGCCGGATTTATATTCTTCGTTATACATGGAAAATATAGCCCTCAGCAAAGATGGCAGTAAATTATTATACAATGACTACAAAGGTTACGAGGACCCTTGGCGCAAGCATCATCAATCTTCTATCACCCGTGATATCTGGTTATGTACGCTTGGCAAAGATCGCTCTTTCCAGAAAGTAACCACTTTTGGCGGTGAGGATCGTAATCCTGTATGGGCCGCGGATGGGGCGTCTTTCTATTACCTAAGCGAGGAGAAAGGAAGCTTTAACATCTTCAAGAAGGATTTGGCAGGCAACAGCGAGAAACAAATCACGACGCATACCACCCATCCCGTGCGTTTCCTTACCTCCGATAATTCCGGGACTCTATGCTATAGTTACGACGGCGAGATCTATACCGTTAAGGAAGGCCAGAAACCTGCCAAGGTGAATATCCAGATCGTCGCGGATAAGATCGAGAACGACGTGATCCATCGTCTTCTGACCGATGGAGCTACGGATATCGCCATCTCCCCGAATGGAAAAGAGGTAGCGTTTATCACTCGTGGCGATGTTTACGTAACTTCTATTGAATACGAGACGACTCGTCAAATCACGAACACGCCACAACAAGAGCGCAATATAGATTTCAGTCCCGACGGACGTTCATTGGTATATTCCGCCGAACGGGAAGGAACATGGGGGATCTACGAAAGTAAACTTACACGTGACGAAGATAAGCAATTCACGTACGCCCCGGAATTGAAAGAGGAGCCTCTTGTCGTCTCCGGACAAACCTCGTTCCAACCCTTATACTCTCCGGATGGCAACGAGGTGGCTTTCCTTGAGAACCGCACCACCTTACGTGTTATCAACCGAAAGACCAAGCAGGTCCGCACCGTATTGGACGGGAAATACCTCTATTCGTATAGCGATGGAGACCAGCATTTTCAATGGTCGCCAGACAGCAAATGGTTCTTGGTAGATTACATCTCCATCGGAGGATGGAACAATACGGATATCGCCCTCGTGAAAGCGGACGGTAGCGGTGAGGTAACGAACCTGACGGAAAGCGGTTATTCGGATGGCGACGCGAAATGGGTATTAGACGGTAAGGCCATGATCTGGTCCTCCGACCGTGCCGGTTTCCGCAGCCACGGTAGCTGGGGTGCTGAGCGGGATGTGTACATCATGTTCTTCGACGGTGAGGCTTACGATAAATTCCGCCTCAGTAAAGAAGAACTGGCCTTGGTAGAAGCGGATGAAAACAAAGATAAGGACGAGGATAAGACATCCGATAAAGATTCCGATAAGAAAAAAGAGGATAAGGATAAACCTGTAGCCCCCTTGAAGTTTGATTTGGAGAACCGCAAGGACCGGATTATTCGCCTGACTGCTAATTCATCCTCATTGGGAGACGCCGTACTCGCCCCGAAAGGAGATAAACTATATTATTGCGCCGCTTTCGAGAAAGGCTTTGATTTATGGGAACACGACTTGAAGGAAAAGTCCACTAAATTACTGCTCAAGAATGTCGGTCGAGGCACTTTATTCGCCGATAAGAAAGTAGAGAACCTTTATCTTACCGCCGGCGGTAAACTGAAAAAGATAGAGTTGAAGGATAGCAAGGAAAGACCGATCGCTTTCAAGGCCGAGTTCGCTTATCGTCCGGCAGAGGAGCGTGCTTATATCTTCCATCACGCTTGGCGTCAAGTCTTGGATAAGTTCTATGATCCGACACTCCGGGGCATGGATTGGAAAGGGTATGAGACCGCTTACGCCCGTTTCCTTCCGCATATCAACAACAATTTTGATTTCCAAGAGATGCTTTCCGAGCTATTGGGCGAGTTGAACGGCTCCCATACGGGCGCTCGTTACAATCCGGGACTAACCGGGCCGGAAACCGCCAGCTTAGGCGCTTTCTTCGATAACGCATACACGGGCGACGGATTGAAGATCGAGGAAATCATCGCCAAAGGCCCGCTGACATTGGCCGGCAGCCAGATAAAGAAAGGCTGTATCATCGAGAAGATAGACGGAACACCGATAAAGAAAGACGCCGATTATTATCCACTGCTAAGCGGTAAAGTCGGTAAGAAAGTAATGCTTTCTGTCTATGATCCTACCAGCAAACAGCGTTTCGAGGAACAGGTAAAAGCGATCAGTAACGGAGAGCAATCGAACCTCCTTTATAAAAGATGGATCGAGAATTGCCAAGAAACCGTAGATAAATTATCGAACGGGCAAATCGGGTACGTACATGTGAGAGGTATGAACAGCGAGAGTTTCCGTGAGGTCTATTCCGCTTTATTAGGCCGGTGCCGGAATAAGAAAGCCGTGATCGTGGATACCCGCCATAACGGAGGTGGCTGGTTGCATGATGATCTGGCTACCTTATTGAGCGGCAAGGAGTATCAGCGCTTCGAGCCTCGCGGACAATACATTGGTAGCGATCCTTACAATAAGTGGACCAAACCGTCCTGTGTCTTGATGTGCGAGGATAATTACTCGAACGCCCACGGCTTCCCTTGGGTTTATAAGACCTTAGGTATCGGCAAGCTGATCGGCGCCCCGGTTCCGGGAACCATGACAGCCGTATGGTGGGAAACGCAAATCGATCCGACCTTGGTGTTCGGTATCCCGCAAGTAGGCGTGAAAGATATGCAAGGCAATTATCTGGAAAACCAACAATTGCAACCGGATGTCGAGGTGTACAATACACCCGAGGCACAGCTCTCCGGCGAGGACACGCAACTAAAAACTGCGGTAGAAGTGATGCTGCAAACTGTAAAATAGCTTTTCTAGGCCTCGGAAATGACTTTTCAACCTTGTAAAATGCCTTCCGAGGCCTCGGAAACGACTTTTCAACCTTGTAAAATGCCTTCCGAGGCTTCGGAAACGACTTTTCAACCTTGTAAAATGCCTTCCGAGGCCTCGGAAATGACTTTTCAACCTTGCAAGGTGGTTTCCGAGATCTCGGAAGCCTCTTTCACTCACATCGAACAGAAGAAAGAAACGAAAAACGGAACCGTGAAGTCCACCAAGATCCCGTGAAAGATAGAGACAAAGACCAAATCCTTTCCACAATAACGGGTGATGATCGGCAATGTCGTATCCATCGTAGTAGCTCCTCCCGCGCAGATCGGAGATAGCCTTCCGAAATATCTAACGAACAACGGAGCGCCCAGCAAGGCGAATATCTCACGGATAATATTAGCGATCAAGGCGATCGTTCCTAACTCCGCCGCCAATTGCGCCCCCAGCGTCGGTTCTTTTAGCTCTGTTATCAAGATGGAGGATAATGAATAATAGGCGAAACCGCTTCCGACCGCCAAACAATCGAACACACTCCATTTGGTAAGAGCAAGGCTGATCAGGGCAGAGAAGCTCAACGTCCCGATAATAGTAGCCAGAGGCACCAATAAGAGTTTCGGCCGTATGCTCGATAAAATATCTTTCAGTTTCTTATCGCTTCCGATGCTAATCCCTACTTGAAACATCAAGAGGTAAAGTACATAAACCGTTATATCATTCTCGATAATGACCCCGGGCAGATAACCGCTCCATCCCAGCAAGCAACCCAAGGCAAAGAAGCCCACGACGATCAAACTCCCTTTCATCCCCGGCTCCTTTCCTTAAAAAAGAAATGATAAACTCCCCACGCCGCCAAGACGCTACCCAACGTACCGGCCGAAGCGATCAACAAGGCTTGCCCGCCCAACGTCGTAAGATTATTCACGATAGACTCATTGGCCCCTACCGAAATTCCCAGCAGGAACAAAAGAAGAAGAATCGTATAAGAAATAGGCTTACCGATCTTTTGCAGCCATTCTACTTTACGAAAGAAATACCCGACGGCAATGCCGCAGAACATGATTCCGATTACTGTAAACATCCCTTTGTAGTTTTTGCCGCGAAGTTAACAGAAACTCACAGTACCACAAAGCGGCTACTTCTTCGTTTTCTTGAATTTCACGGGAATCTGCATACCTCCGGCGTCGGCCATTCCCTCTAACTTATTTCCTTTCTGGGTCATAGTTAAGTCTACAGGCGTTCCATCCACATAAAAAGAACTGGTATAGGTATCTCCTTTCGCCTTGATATCATTTATCTCCAAGGTACTACCTTGTATATTCACTTTAGCGGTCAACTTGCCGTTCTCTTGCTTTATCTGAAAACTTCCATCTTGATATCCATACGGAGCGTCGGGGGCAGAGAAGGACCAATCGCCTACGAGCTTACTGAGATCAGCGGCTTTATCCTGTGCCGAGATCGTGATACAAAACAAAAGGCATAAAAGGGTGGTAAAGGCTTTCTTCATGTTCGTTCCCATAATCTTATGAATTAAATGAGTAATAGATTTAAATAACGTTCCAAATGTAGTGATTAATTTTCGATCTTCCGAGATATGTTCTAATATACGAGCATCAAATTCTTTCCCCAAAGGGGGTAATGCCTCGGCCTCATGAGATACGAACCAAGCCTTATAGGGTAATAAGTCGGGAGGTACCACCGCTGAGGAGAAAAACTGGCGTAATTCCCGCTCTTCCTCCACGGATGTGGCGCATTCCCAATATTTATCCAGCAACTTATTTATTCGTTGATAGTCCATACACGATCCATAAACAGATTACCTTACCGCATACCGCTCCATCCTTTCCTTATTTCCGGAATACGTTTCCCTCAATGCCAGATTACGCGCTACCATCATGCAATAGGAAGGTAAGTTCTCAATGACAATCCAGCTATCCCGGTCTTCCCAAACCTTAAGCAGGGCTTCCTGAACGATCTGCTCAGACTGCTCCACGTCTCCGGTAATCCGGAAAACAACCCGGAAAAGGTTATTCTTCAGCGGCAATATCTTTGTCGTAAATTCGTTTGTTCCCATACTTTTTTATCTATAAGACGAGCCAAACCCGAAAAAGGTTGCAGATTTTAAAAGGAAATTTCCAATATTCCCCCAAAGCCACTATCTTTGTGACAGATGATTGATAATTCGCTTATTACAAACTAAATCAATAATAACAGTGAAAAGAACGATCTTATTTTTTCAGGCCGCTCTTGCCTGCCTGCTGGTAGGATGCAAGCAAGCGCCGGAGTCGCCGCGACTACAAGATGAGGTGAGGTATGTAGACCCATTCATCGGAACCGGGTTCCATGGACACACATTCCCCGGAGCTACCCGTCCGCACGCGATGGTACAACTAAGCCCGGATACCCATATCTTGGGATGGGACGCGAGCAGCGGTTACCATTATGATGATGACCATATCTACGGGTTCAGCCACACGCATCTTTCTGGTACGGGTATCGGTGATCTGGGTGACGTAGCTTTATTACCTTTCTCCGGTGGAGATTCCATCAAACCAGTAGCTACCTTCAAGAAAGACACTGAGAAAGCGACACCGGGGTATTATGCCGTACGCTTGGATAACTTTGGCATCAACGTGGAATTGACTTCTACGGATCGTGTAGGTTTCCATAAATATACATACGACAATCCCAAAGAACGTCGTGTCCTGCTTGACTTAGGGCATATCCTTCAACCGAACTGGGGACATAAGCTGATCGGTAACCAATATTTACTTGTAAACGACTCCACGGTGGAAGGAACCGTGAAGACACAAGGTTGGGCACATTTCCATTCTATGTCATATCGGATTACTTTCTCGGAACCGATCGAGACCGTATACCAATACATCGGAGGGAAATTACGTAAAGACTCCTTGTTCTTACGCCTAAATACGGCAGAAGATTTGAAGTTCCATTACAAATTCGCTGAAAAGGCACAACCGCTTTATGTAAAAGTAGCCTTATCCGTAGTCGATCCGGAAGGCGCCGAGAAGAATCTCGAGGCAGAATTGCCCGGATGGGATTTCGATAAGATCCGTGAGGAATCAACGCATATTTGGAACGAGGCGTTAAACTTGATCCAGATCGAGGCAGATCCGAAAGTCATGGTCAATTTCTATACGGCGCTCTACCATACCATGATCGCCCCCTTCGCTTATCAAGACGTGGACGGACGTTATTTGGGTATGGACAAGAAAGTGCATACCGCCGAACCGGGTTACGTAAATTATTCCGTATTCTCCTTGTGGGATACGTTCCGTGCGCTTCATCCGTTAATGACAATCATTAATCCGGCCCTAGCGACTGATTGGGGTAAGGTACTCGTGCAAGGTTATAAAGAAGGAGGAATATTACCCAAATGGCCTTTAGCCTCTAGTTATACAGGTTGTATGGTAGGATATCCGGCCGTCTCGGTCCTCGCCGATCTTGTAGCGAAAGATTTAGCGGAAGGTGATATGAGCACGTGGGCGGAAGCCGGCGCACGTTCTTCCGTTTACCGTGAGGATCTTGCCGAGAAGTTCAAAGGAACCCGTGAGCTGGATCTGATCACGATGCATCCTTACTATAAGGAGAAATATGGTTTCGTCCCCGCCGACTCTGTTCCCGAATCCGTATCGTGGGGATTGGAGATGGCATACGAGGATTGGTGTATCTCCCAAATCGCCAAGAAGGCAGGTAATATAGAGTTGGCGAATGAGTATGCCAAGAAAGCCGAATACTACAAACGCTATTTAGATCCCGAGACGAAAATGATGCGTCCGGTAATGGGCGACGGTTCTTTCCGTACTCCATTCAACCCTCGCTATTCTTCGCATATGAAAAGTGACTATACCGAAGGGAATGCCTTCCAATGGAGTTTCTTCGCACCACATGATATGGATAACTTCATCGCCGCTATCGGTGGCAAGAAAGAGCTGGAAACACGTTTGGACACCCTGTTCACCACCTCTTCCCAGATTGACGGGGCGGAAGCCTCCGGAGATATTACCGGATTGATCGGCCAATACGCTCATGGAAACGAGCCGAGCCACCATATGGCCTATCTTTATAACTGGACAGATTCTCCATGGAAAGGGCAAGGGTATTTAGATTATATCATGCAGAATTTCTACACGAATGAACCGGATGGTATCATCGGTAATGAGGATTGCGGACAGATGTCTGCTTGGTATGTCATGAGTGCCCTAGGTTTCTATCAGGTAAGTCCGGGTATTCCGGTTTACACATTGGGCCGTCCGATGGTAAATAAGGCTTCTATGCACGTAAAAGGCGGTATTTTCGAGATCGTGGCGACCAACAATAGTCCCGCCAATAAATACGTTAAAGAAGTCAAGCTAAACGGTAAAGTCCTAGAGACTCCTTTCATCAGCCACTCCGATATCATAAATGGAGGTAAGCTTGAGTTTATCATGACCGATCAACCGGTAAAATAAATTCATATAAAGAAACATAAAAACAAAATATTTGCCCTCAAACGATTAAATTGAAAAGTTATGTTACTCACAACAACTAACACGATCGAAGGAAAAGAAATTACCCAGTACTTCGGAATCGTATCCGGTGAAACGATCATCGGAGCGAATGTATTCAAAGATTTCTTCGCAGGCATCCGGGATATTGTCGGAGGACGTGCAGGTTCTTACGAGAGCGTCTTACGCGAAGCGAAAGAAACGGCCTTGAAAGAAATGAGCGATCATGCGGCACGAATGGGCGCAAACGCTGTAATCGCCGTAGATCTGGACTACGAGACCGTAGGAGGAAGTGGAAGTATGCTGATGGTTACCGCCGCCGGGACAGCCGTACGCTACCAATAATCTCCAATATGAAATACTTTGGAGCCGGATTAAGCGAATCACATAAAGAACTAAACCGCATTATCCGTAAACCGGAATTAATAGAGCAAACCAAGGAGCTCTTTCTTGAGATTCATGGGAAATTACACATCTCTGTGGTGTCCGGTAATGAGAGAAACGAGGTCGATGAGCTAGTCGGAGATTTAAGAGAGAATGAATATGCCATTATGCCTACAGCGAAAGATGAAACCATCGCTTGGGTATTATGGCATATCAGCAGAATTGAGGATCTGACCATGAATATATTAGTTAACGGGGAAAAGCAGATCTTCAATTAAATGACTGTTGTAAATGGAAGCTAGCTATAAGAGGCAGACATCATTGAAAATTAAACGGCTGGTGTATATAACAAAAAAAGGAGCCAATCTTTCGACTGACTCCTTCACCTAAGACGGCGGCTAC
>ERZ780168.3555-NODE-3555-length-11948-cov-14.034222_pt1 | contig 11948 bp, 7 predicted proteins | sample MGYA00510981_ERZ780168 | MGnify/ENA primary metagenome ERZ780168 (study PRJEB29588, sample SAMEA2158769) | human gut metagenome | biome: human gut; feature: human-associated habitat; material: faeces | place: Denmark | collected 2008/2010 ...
GGCATAAAGCCGCAACATCTGCAAATTCCGGCGACATATGTCTGGAATCATACGCAATTGCTACCCCTTTCTCCTGTGCATGCACATTGTTGATATAATTTGCAAGTCCCTGTGTTGCCTTGCGGACTGTATAGACATTCATACGGTTTGTTCCGGCACCGATCACGCCGCGAAGACCTGCCGTACCAAACTCAAGATCCATATAAAAACGGTCTTCGATCTCTTTTTCATTCCCCTCAATCGCTTTTAATTCTGCTTTTGTTGCATCGTCGAAGTATGGATTATTTAACCATTCTTCATACATTTCTTTGTATCCCATGATTATTTCCTCCCTATATTTATTTCGTTTATAGTTTAGCTTTGTCAGCCGCTATTTTCAAGTTATTTTTTTGTAACTATTCAGAGCCAGGGCAATTTTCAAAAATTTGCGAATGAGGTTCTGAATAGTTATATCTTCTTACTTATTCAACGACGTGATGAGATCGGAAAGTGTTGCCAGATAATCAGATGTCACATCTTTGTCCGTGGACTTGTCTGTCGTCTCCGAATCTTTTTCTGTACTCTTTGTCTCCTCCTCACTGTCTTTTGTCTCTGTCTCAGCAGTTTTGGTCTCCTCCACAGACTCTGTGCCCTCTGTCATGTCATTGTCTGACGTAGTACCGTCTCCGGTAAGAGAGATATCGATATTCGCTGCCGCAGAGTTAACAAAAAGCTTTTTATCAAAATCGTCGTATCCCTCTGCCTCCGCATGCAGTTCATGCACACCATAGGTGAGTACCACAGGTGCACTGTAATCCACGGTATCCCCGTCAATGGAAAGCGTTGCTCCCTCCACATCAATATAAAATATGATACTTCCAGTCTTAGGGCCCTCACCTTTTAATTCATCCAGATCAAGCGTGCAGTTCTCCCCTCTTGCGATCTCCACCTCTGTGCTGCCGCCATATCCTTCATTTGCAACGGTAACCGTATAAGTTCCCTCTGGGATCTCCAGCTTCATATTGTGTGTGATCTGTGCAAAAATCTTACTTCCCACCTGAATAAAACTTCCCTCAAATACGGATGTATTCTTTAACTCCAGAGTTCCCTGTCCGGTAGTGACGGATACGGATAATATTTTTGTTCCGATTCCAACGACACGGATCTCATCTTTTTCGTTCAGGTCGGACAGACGGATTTTTTCTCCATTCGATTCCACGAACAAATCTGCGTCATACGAATACTTGGAATCCGCAATTTTGAAAATCCCACGCTCTGTATCTACCGAATATTTTGTGATATCCGAATATTCCCAGACTTCATCCGCGATCTGTGCCTGCAAGAGCCGTCCTTCGCCATCTTTTTTTCCAATATGGATCACCCTGCCCGGCTCAAAATCCATCGTTGTTGCACTGTTTCCGTATTTATCCAGAAAGTCTGTAGACAATGAATAAACATACAGATACTGCTTTCCTGATGCAAGCTGCTTTAAATTCAACTGTTCATTGGTCATGTCATTGCCAATGATCAGATAGAGATCGGTTCCGATCGATGTCTCCGCCCCTGCGCCCTCTGCTTCCTCAGTATCTGCCACTGTCTCTTTCGCCGGATTATAATACTGTGCAGTCGAGACCGGTCTTGTCTGCTGTCCACAACCCGCTAATAAAATCATACTTAAAATAATGCTATAATACATGTATCTTAATTTTCTCAACGTATCACCTCTTATGTAAATTGCGAAACTCATCAAAGCGTAAATAGAATTGTGAAAAAAAAGTTTCGCTGTTACCTAATTATATCCCATTTCCCACTTTCCCTGCAAGCGTCTGCAAAAAATGCTCCCTCGCCCCCTCCTGTGTGATCACCTTGCTGAGTTTTTCGGTGTTTCTGCCGGAAAGCCAGGCTTTGTGGGAATGACTATAATGATTTGCAATTTTCCAGAATTTCTCGGGGTACGCAAGGTAAAAATACAAATATGAAAATTCCTGCGGCTTTAGTTTACGCACAGAATCATATGCCCCGATCAACTCCATTCCAAGCGACGTGTTCCAATTATTTTTTTCCATCATCTTCCGCACAAAATTTGAGAGGTCACTCACCCGGATCTGATAGGAAAAATTAAGGAAATTGACGATTGCCACGCCCTCTCTCGAAAAAATGACATTGTGCTGGTTATAATCCCCATGGCAGAAGCCAGTCAACTCCTCACGAATCTCCATATTTTGTAACTGCTCTGTGACAGCTTGTGCCTTTTCAAAAAAGCCTGCAAACTGACGCATAAACATTTCCTCAAACTCATTTTTCTGTTTTCTGCCACGGATATAGTTGCGCACCTGCCGCAATTCACGATTATGTTTTTCATAAAGCAAAAGCAGGGCGTTAGGATTCATTTTTACAAACTCAGGCACCTCGTCCGGATACTGTTCAGTTGCATTATGTAAACCAGCGAGCAGTCTTACCGCATACACCATGTCCTCCCTGCTCTTCGTATCGCACTCGGCTCCACGGAAAACTGACAATAGCAGATAATTCTGTTCCTCTTCGTCCCTGGCAAAAATTTCCCCTTCTTTTGTATAAAAGATCTGCTCTGCCACAATATTCTGCCCCTTCAGGAAATCAAGCATTCCAGCCAGAAATTCCGCACGCTCCACAGAGCCCCTATACTCCTTCAGCGCGCGCATTCCGAGATCTGTTTCACACAAAAAACAGTCCCTTCCCTTCGAAATAGACTTTACCTCCATCTCATATTGTTCTGCTATCTGTTCCGGCCTGATATACATGAAAATCCCCTCCATACGATGAATCTGCGATAAGAGAGCAAATGCTCTCCTGCCGTGTCAATTCATCATATGTGAGGGGATGCGATATTATGAACCTGTTCCATTAATTTTTCTTTCGTGTTGTCCTCCGGGTGTTCCAGCACATACTCCAAAAGCTGTTTCAGCGTCTCGCCGATTGCCTTTCCCGGCTGCATTCCATCTGCGATCAGATCCGTTCCCGTAACCGCAAGTTCCTTTATGGAAAGGCACTGCCGCTTCGCCATGATCTGCTCATATATTTCTTCGTATTCCTTTAAATACTCTGCTTTTTCCTCCCGCCTGTATGCACTCTGTGCCAGCATGTCCGCTCTTTTTACTGCAAAAAGCAGCGGATACTGATCCACACCGTTCCGGTAGATTGCTCTGCGGACCGTCCGCTCCTGCAAAGGCGGATTATCGTCGTGGCATAAGATCAGTCTGCATACCCGGTCGGTTGTATCATTGTCAAACTTCAGCCGCCGCAAAATCTTCCTTGCCACAAGACTTCCTTCCTGTGGGTGTCCATAAAAGTGATCCACGCCATGTTCGTCCGTGGTTCTGCACATCGGTTTTGCCACATCATGTAACAGCATTGTAATACGCGCCACTTTATCCGGCTGTATCTCCATCAGGGCATGCAGCGTGTGCTCCCCCACAGAATAGCAGTGATGCGGATTATTCTGCGGTGTTTTCATCATCTCGTCAAATTCCGGCAGAAAAACTGCGGTAAGTCCTGTCTCATAGGCCGTGCGCAGCAGTTCCGGATGTCCGGACGTGAGAAGTTTTACCATTTCGATCTGAATACGTTCTGCACTCACTTTTGCAATGTTTGGTGCCAGGGAAACAATCGCCTCTCTTGTCTCATCTTCAATAGAGAAGCCAAGTTGCGCTCCAAACCGCACTGCACGCAGCATACGAAGCGCGTCCTCCGTAAAACGCTCCACAGCAGCTCCCACGCACCGGATCACACCGCGCTCTAAATCTCCCACACCATCAAACGCATCGACCAGCCCATCCTTATCATTGTAAGCCATGGCATTGATCGTAAAATCGCGGCGCTTCAGATCTTCTAACAGATTGGAAGTAAACTGTACCTCCTTAGGATGCCTTGCATCCTCATATTCCCCGTCTATACGGTATGTGGTCACCTCGAATCCCTCATGTTCAAGCATCACGGTAACCGTTCCATGCTGGATCCCAGTATCTATGGTATGTCGGAATAACTCTTTTACCTGTTCCGGTTTTGCTGATGTCGTGATGTCCCAGTCCATAGGAATCCGTCCTAACATCGTATCACGGACGCACCCACCTACAGCATAGGCCTCAAAGCCATGCTGTGTCAGTGTGTCAATAATATAAGTTACTTTCTCAGGTAAAACGATTTTCATATACGATAGGTTCCTTTTGTCGTTGTTTTGATCGAATATAACAGATCATCCGCCCTCTTGATCATCTCTGTCATATCATTTTCCGTACAGATATGGTCTCCGGCTGCAATACCGATGGAGCAGGAGATCTGATGCTGTTTATCGATTGAGAATGACTGTCCGAGTTTTTCACTGATCTCCGCCGAAAATCCGTCTGCCTCATCAATAATCTGATAGATACGCTCTGCCTTTTCTTTGAAAATATCCCTGTCATCTGTATAAAGGAAGATCAGGAACTCATCCCCGCCATAACGGCACACAAAACCATCTTTTCCACAGACTTCCGTAAAAATATCAGCCATTTTGATCAGAACGAAATCGCCCACATCATGTCCGTACGTATCATTATAGTGTTTGAAATTGTCCAGGTCAATAAACATCACTCCCAGCTTTGGTTTTCTTTTTTCCCCTGCGATCTCTTTCAGAAGTGCGTCTAATTTGCGGTAGAACCCTTCACGGTTATAGCACCCTGTCAGCTGGTCTGTAACTGCCGACATATACAGTTTTGTATTCATCTCATAAATCTTGTCATAGGCATCAAGCCTGTTCAATGCGTAACGCACCTCACGGAACAGAAGCTGATAAAAGTTCAGATCGTCCTCATCAAGCATATAACGGTTCACCGAGGAATGCCAGTTATCCTTCATCAGCACATAGGTGATGACAATATTCTCGATTTTTGCGTTGTTAAAAAATGGGATCGCCACCATAGAACACACATCTTCATCACCAAAAATCGATGTGATATCCTGATGTTCAGAATAATTGCTGCTGATCTTGGAGATCACAAATCCACCCGCATTTTTCCGCATGGATTTTTCCATGATCTTCATGATCTCCGGCGTCATCTCTTTCTCTGTGTCATTGTAAAGTACCTGCGGCACCCTCTCGCTATAGCGGATATAGACTGCCCGGTCGACGTCAAAATGATTTAAAAATGTCTTCATGACCATATTGAGCATCTCTTTTGCAGTGATACCATTTGCATCGATCAGTTTCTGCCAGATAGAAATAAAGTCGAGCTGTTCTTTCTTACTCTTATATGCCCGCTCCACGCTCTCCTGCTTTAACAGATCCTCGATTTCCCTGGTTGATAATTCCTCACAGTCGTCATCTACCGGTGGCAGAAGATCTTTCATATCCTCCGCGTACTCATGGAACATGATACGATGTGTCTCTTCATACTGTTTTAAAATAAACTCTTCCTGCTCATAAAGGATCTCTTTTCCTGCATTCCTGAAGCATTCCATCCTGTTCCTTCGGAACAGCACATAACAGAAAAACTGGTTTCCCTCTGCTCTCTTTAAATAAATATCTGCCTGCTCATATAATTTTAGCGCCTCCTCGTTGTCTCCGTCATGCTGTGCTAATAATGCCTTGGAAAACGTATAGAGGAACATATCATCATCTGCCTTTGCGTAGTCATGCACAGTGGCGAGGTTGTTTTCTGTCTTTTCCTTCTCGAAAATATAATTCAAAAACTGGCGGCAGCTATACAGATACCGCTCACAGTTAAAACGGTTTCCCTGTAAAATGGAAACCAGAGCAAACAATCCATACAGTTTGGACAGGTTGCAGACACGCAGACTGTTCAGATGCAGCTTTTCGATCGCTTTCATACACTGTGTCAGGTATTCCTGCGCCTTGTCATACTGCCCCAGCATAACGCAGTTCAATGACATATTATAATGTACTTCTGCAATATCCTCCGGCTTTCTCAGTTTACATAATATCTTAATTGCCTTGTTGTAATAGCTCTGGGCTCTCTCATTTTCTCCCATTGCACATAAATTATACGCAATACCGGAATAGATCCTTCCGCCCTCCACGCTGTCAACATCTTTCATCGCCTCATAGGTACGGATCGAATATAACAGGGAAACTTCGTACTCGCCATTTGTGGATGCTATCATGATATTTTTCCGATATGCAATGCTGATAAGCTGCTCATTGCCAATCTCTTTTGCAAGCGCAACGCCCTTGGAAAAATAAATCAGAAATGCTTCCGACCGGTACGCTTTTGCCACGATCTCCGGTTTATTGTCGTATGCATAAATATAAATATGCGCCAGATGATTTTTGTAATGGTACGCATTCAGCTTCTCGATCAGTTTATCGCTGATCTCAATATCCTGGGCACAGAAGAAAATATTGCACCAGCCGGACATCTGGTTCTGTGCTTTTAAAAGTTCTGCACGGAACACTAAAAAATCATCCCCCAGCGCTTCTCCGCACTCCTTTGCCTTCTGTACATAAATCATGGCTTCCTCTAACTTTCCAAGATACATGTAAGAAGTTGCCATCCAGAAATTATAATAAAATGCTCCCTCTTTCTCCTGATCCTGCAGTTTTTCCAGATCTTCGCAGGATTCCAGAGCCTTCGCAATATCTCTTTGCAACACCGACACCATAATCTGTAACAGCAAAAGCTGATAATGCTTTTTCTCAGAAATCGTAAAGTTATCAAACTTGATCCGGCGCTCAATCTTGCTCAGATGATGGTCTGCCTGATCAAAATCCAGAAAGTATACCAGATTATTCAGTTTCCGATAGCCATCGTCACTCTCATAATCAGAGTAATAGTCCATGACATCCGGTTCCATGTTCCTGCCTGCATTTCCGATATGGTACACCATGTTCCGGTCATCCATACTCTCACAGATCGCATCCCACTCTTCATGTGCAAATTCCGGAATCGACTGCACATCATTGACTCCCAAGACAATGCCGATATTTTTATTCTTCACCTGAAGCAGGCTGTTGGAAAGCTGCATGGTGCTTTTCGAAGCAAGCTGGAAACGGTTCAACACAATGACGACCGGACGGATCTCTGATAATTTCTGAAGCATCGTCACGATCGAATTGCGCATACGTTCCTGCTCATACTCTACCTCATCGATCAGGATCTGTTCCGTTCTCTCGCAAAATCCGTTTTCAAAATAACTTTCAAATACAGGTCTCTGAAGCTTGTAGACATCACATTCTTCCATAAACTCTTCCAGTGTGCCACTGCAATACCTGTGAAACATCTGCCGGATCAGTCCCAGATACGGTTCATAAGCCTCTGCAATCTTGTTATAAGAAAACTCATGACAGGTAAAAAAGATGTCTGACTGATCCTTGTAATGATTGACACTCTCTAAATCCCATATGGAAAAATCATTGCTATACCGCACAAGGATACTGTTATGTTCTACATTCCCAATTCCACTTACAACCTGTTCAATAACCCCGTTATAATACTTATCTATCATACGATTCCCTTTTGCTCCCAAAACACGCTTGCTGTTTTGTCACATTCTATATCAATATCCCATATCCGTTAAACAATAAAACGTTCCACATTTTTCTGTAGTTTTTCAGCAGAATGATAGGTTGTCTCTGCCTTCTGTTTAATTGCCTCTGCCTCCTGCACAACGTTTCCTACTTTTTCAGCAATATCCGTTGTTCCGGTAGCTCCCTCTGTCGCAGTCTTGCTGACATCGGAGATAGCATCCATCACTCCGTTAATGGATGCGAGCAGCTGCTCCGATGATGCCGAGAAGTCCGTTACAAGAGAATCTACATTGGCAGCATCACTGTTATAGGAATTTGCCATTTCTGCAAATCCTCCAAGACTCTCCACAACATCATTTCCGACAAACTCCAGCAGCCTCTCTGCATCATTTGCAAGATTCTCAACGGCTGCGGTCACATTGCCAGTCACTTCCTGAATATGGGCAACTGCTGCTTTGGACTGCTCTGCCAATACTCGGATTTCATCCGCAACAACCGCAAATCCTTTTCCTGCCTCTCCCGCTCTGGCAGCCTCAATGGATGCGTTCAAAGCCAGAAGGTTCGTCTGTCCGGTAATATCCATGATTGATTTGGCAAGAACATTGATCTGATCCACAACCTTAATATCTTCGAGTGCTTTTGTCAGGCTCTCATTAATCTCCTCATGAATCGATCTGGTACGTCTGTCATTTTCGTCTGTATCTTTTTTGATTTTCACAGCACGTTCCCTGATCTCATCTGCCTCGTTAGCGCCATCCTGAGATCTCTCTGCAATACTCTTCGCAGCGCTCTCAATCTCATGTGACATTGCATTTATCTCTTCCGAAGATGCCGCTGTCTCCTCCATACCTGCCGCAAGCTCCTCCGTTGTCGCAGATACATTTTCAATCTGATCATCTAATGCCCGAATACTTGTATCAATCTCCTGCACCATGCCGGTGATCTCTAATGCTTCTGATTTTACCTCTCCAATCAGTTCCTTCATCTCAGAGCGCATTTTCTCAAGTGAATCTGCCAGTTGTCCAAAATCATCTTTTCTCTTTAACAGATCCTGTTCAAATTCTTTTGAAAAATCGCCCTGCGCTATCTCGTCAATATGGGTAAGACTCTTTTTCAATGGCTTCACAATGCTGACTGTGATCAGTGTCAGAACTGAAATTAAAATTACTTCCATTACAACAGCGATTCCGATGATCGCCATTCTGCTGTTGGATTCATAGGAAGAAAATTCATTTTTCACACCCAATACGTCCTCATCAATATCGTCCGTGTAGTTTCCAGTTCCAAGTACCCAGCCAAATGGTTCAAATGCCTTGCTGTAAGCACGTTTTGGAGATGGTTCCGTCTCACCCTCTCTCGGGAATACATAATCCGTAAAACCGCCGTTTTCCTGCCTTCCTGCACTGATGATTGCCTGCATATACGCAAATCCATTGGTGTCCACTGCATCCATACGATTTGTTCCCTCTGTGTCATTGCCGAGAAGGACTACGTTTGTTCCATCATAGGTATCTACCCAGAAATATCCATTATTGCCGTAACGCAGATCACGAATCTGGTCTGCTGCAAGTTTTTCTGCCTCGTCTAAGGTATATTCACCTTTTTCATACCGGTTGTAAATGCTCTGGCAAAGAGATATTACATTATCTACCTGTGCCTTGATCTGTTCATCATACGAGGAACGCATATCATTCTCGATAATGTCTAACGCATTATTTCCAAGTCCTGACAGACTTGTGTTGGAAATGACGGCGCATAGTGCCAGTGCGATCAGTGCAATCACCATTACAATGACTAATTTTGTTCTCACCTTAATATTGTTCATACCCATACCTCCTACTACATCTTTTTTATTTTATGAACCCAATTTTAAATCCTATTTGTATTTTAGCACATTATGCTTATTTTACCACTCTATTTTCGACATTTTTCGTGATTTTATTCTATTTTTCGTTACTGTTCACTCATACTTCGTTCCAGTAACGATTCGCTGACTCATTTCAGTTTTTGCTTCACAAAAGGAGTCTGCTCACTCCTGAATCACCTTCTTACGCAGCAAAACAGCAAGTGTTTTACTGCTGAGTGAACAGTAACTATTTTTATAGCAAAAACGCAGAAGTCCTTTGTAACTCCTGCGTTTCTGTCTCAGATGAGAAATGGATTCCTGATTTCGAACTCCATTTTTTTATGTGTCTTTGGATGTTTAAATCCGATTTTATAAGAGCAGAGTAAAAGACCGTTTCCACTCCGTGTCATTGTCTCTTTAAAATTATACTTCGTATCCCCTACGATCGGGATTCCTGCATTTGCTAACTGTACCCGGATCTGATGATGCCTTCCGGTGTCTAACCGGATCCGGAGAATGGCGTTCGTTTTATTCTGTGCGGTCACTTCATAGTCCAGCCTTGCTGACTTTGCGCCCTCCGTACTTTTAGATACCACTTTTGAAGTGTTTGTTTTTCCATCCCGGAGCAGGTAATCTTCCAATGTACCTTTTTTCTGTTCCGGCACACCGTCTGTCACCGCATAATAAAATTTATCTGCCATTTTTGTCTGCACCTGGCGGCTTAAATCCGCCGCAGCTTCTTTTGTTTTGGCAAAAACCATCACTCCACGCACCGGCTGATCCAGCCTGTGTACCACCCCGATATACGGCTGTTCTCCCTTTCCTGCCCGGTAATTTTTCAGAAGGCTTTCCATGTCCGCCTGTCCTAACCGTTTTGTCTGCGCCGCAACCCCCGCCGGTTTTTCGCAGACAATAACCTCCTCATCCTCATATAAAATATTTATGTCCATGGCTGATGATCTCCTTCGTTATTCTATGGCATTTCTGCTGTTTTTATCTTCCTTGGTTCATTGTAGCATGATTCTTTTGTTTGGGCTACTGTTGCGGAGATTTGAATGAATGCTTTTATTCATTTTTTTAGTACTCATAATATTTAAAATTTTACTATTTTCTCCATTGCATTTTCTGATGTTGGTATGATACAATATTTCAAAGCATATTTTACAAAATCTTCGTGGCTTAAGAGTCATCTGTAATCTAGAAAGCTTTCGGTCAACCGACAATGACCGGGGCAGTTCATTTCGTATCTATGCTTTTATTACCCATTAACCAATTTAAAAGCAGGAAACGGATGAAAACTATTTTTACAATGCTCTATTCTCCTGCCGGAGGCACGATGCATTTATGTGCATCTGCCGTCCACCGTGATAAGGAGGAAAGCCTATGGCAATGCGACCACAAGATCGTTACAAATCAACTACAGCAGGAGCAGTTTCTGCAAATCGCAACTACAAAGATACTGTTTTCCGGATGTTATTTTCAGACAAAAAGAATCTGCTCTCGCTTTACAATGCAGTAAACAGCAGAGACTATACGAATCCGGATGATTTAGAGATTGTTACTTTGGAAAACGCTATCTATATGGGAATGAAAAACGATCTGGCATTTATCATTGACACGAATTTATACCTGTACGAACATCAGTCGACTTACAATCCAAATATGCCACTTCGTGATTTATTTTACATTAGCAGTGAATATCAAAAAATGCTGGATCAAAAATCTTTATACTCATCCAGCCTGCAAAAGATACCTACTCCTAATTTTATTGAGTTTTATAATGGTTCTGATCCAGTTTGCGATGTTTTTGAGCACAGACTTTCCTCTGCTTTTGAACATCTGTCGGGTGAGCCAAAACTGGAACTGATCGTAACTGTCTTAAATATCAACGAGGGGCACAATGCCCTTCTTATGGAACATTGCAAAACATTAAGGGAATATGCACAATATGTTGCAAAGGTGCGAAAATACACAGCCGACATGTCTCTGAACGAGGCAGTGGAATGCGCTGTTGATGAATGTATCAAAGAAAATATTCTTGCGGATTTTCTTCGAAAGAACCGCGCGGAGGTTATCAGTATGAGTATATTTGAATATGATAAAGAGGAAGAAGAAAAGAAGCTTAGAAAGGCTGAATTTGAAGCTGGACGCGAGGCAGGATTTCTTGAAGGTCAAAAACACGCTGCTCTTCAATCTTCTATTGAATCTGCTAAACGAATGTTAAAATCAAATAAACTATCCCCGGAAGACATTTCCATATTTTCAGGTCTTTCACTGGACGAGGTAAAAAAGTTGCAGCTATAGCACTGCAGAACATCCTCCACTATCCAAAATATTTTCTCTGAACTCTTTGTGCCTATCATTGAAATAAACGTTCCTTATGGGTATAATATAAAGAAACCCAAAGGCTGGTTAAAAAGTGTCAGTTCCTTTTCTAATGGAATCGGCGGAACTCTGTGATTGCTGACCTGTTCCACCGCATGAAATACATGGAACGCCGTGGAAGTGGTCTACGCAAAATCGTCAGTGAAACTGAAAAACTGCCTGGATATTTAGAAATATATAGCACACGCAGTCTTGGATTTTTGTATAACAGAAAAAAGCAAACAAGAAATTTGCTCG
>ERZ780168.3563-NODE-3563-length-11919-cov-9.451534_pt1 | contig 11919 bp, 10 predicted proteins | sample MGYA00510981_ERZ780168 | MGnify/ENA primary metagenome ERZ780168 (study PRJEB29588, sample SAMEA2158769) | human gut metagenome | biome: human gut; feature: human-associated habitat; material: faeces | place: Denmark | collected 2008/2010 ...
TTTTCTCTGGGAGACGAGAAAGGCTTTGAGTGGATAGGGGCTTATGACATTACCGGACGAGCTTCTTGCCGGGACGGACACCGCCAAGACCGAAAGCAAGACCGGACAGGCGCAAATGCCCCCCCGAGAGAATTTGAACACCCAACACCTGTGGGTCAAAGATATAGCAGGCTCAGAGTCGAAATTCCGACTCTGAGCCTGTTGAATTCTTGTGGTAATAGATGAAGCGGTGCTAAGGATGCGCAAAACAGATAATAGCACGCATCAGACGATTATGTACTTCAGATTGCTTTGCTCAAAGAGGCTAATCCAGTTTCCACCTATATTGCTGTCTGTAATTACCACGTCGAAATCTGAAAGATTTGAGAACATGCAGGGGCGCATTTTGCCGAACTTCGATGAGTCGACCAGTAGAATTCTTGTGGATGATGAGTTGATAGCCGCCTTCTTGTACATAAATTCATACGGCTCGATGCATGAAAGGTTTCCTTTTGAAGTTACTCCAGCTGCTGCCATAAAGCACTTGTTGATATTCAGTCTGGATATAAGCGCGACTCCTTCGGGAGAATCGAAAAGCTCGGTGTTCCTGTGGTAAAATCCGCCGCCGCAAATGAGAGAGATGTTGCTTCTGTTCTGGCAGGCAACCATAGTGTTCAGGGTGTAGCCCACTACCGTGATGGGAAAGTCCAGATTTAAGTGCTTGAGCATACACTCTGTGGTGGAACCCGTATCTATCAGAACGATATCATTCGGCTCAATGAGCTTGCAGGCCTCCAGACCGATTGCCTCCTTGCTGCCGGACATGCTCTGTCTCTCGTCGTGAATGAAATAGTCCTTCTTTATCTTCGAGCCATCCTGGTTATCATTCAGAATTGCAACGCCATTGATAACGGTGGTATATCCCTGCGCGGACAGCTCGTGCAAATCTCGGCGTATGGTCATATCCGAGACTCCGATTTCCGAGGCCAGTGCGCTTATGGATTCACCTACTCTGTTTGCCAGGATGGAGAGAATACAGCTGATACGCTCGGGCTTGTTCTTCATATATAAGCCTTCTCCTTTTTTGAACGGTATTTAACAAAATGCTCGTGATATTTTTAATTTATAACAAATTTATCACAGCGACAGAGAAAATTCAATAGCAACAAAGGGGGAATGCACCTTGGTTTTAACAAAATTTGCAAAAAAGTTTTGAAATATTGACTCAAATTTTTCTTTATGTTAGCATATGTTACAAGATGAACAAAACTTGTGATAAATAAATATTTTCACAAAAGCTGAAAGGATATATAACATTGAAGAAAGAAGAAGTATACGGACACATTGACCATACGCTCCTCAAGGCGTTTAGCACAACAGAGCAGATTGAAGCCATTGCAGAGGAGGCGCTGAAATACGGCACTGCATCTATATGCATTCCGGCAAGCTTTGTAAATTACATTCACAATAAATATAAGGATGTCAATATATGCACCGTAATTGGCTTTCCCCTCGGATATTCCACCACTCCAATAAAGGTTGCAGAGGCAAAGCAGGCAATTGAAGACGGCGCAAATGAAATCGATATGGTAATAAACATCGGCTGGGCAAAGGAGCATAAGTTCGATGCTGTTACCGAAGAGATCAAGGCCGTCAAAGCGGCGTGCAGGGACAAGATTCTGAAGGTTATAATTGAGACCTGTTATCTGACTGACGAGGAAAAAATCGCACTTTGCAAGTGCGTTTCGGATGCAAAGGCCGACTATATTAAGACCTCAACCGGATTTGGCACCGGTGGCGCAACGCTGGAGGATGTAAAGCTTATGAAGGCCAATGTTGCACCTTATGTAAAAGTAAAGGCGGCAGGCGGTATGAAGACCAAGGCAGACCTTTTTGCATTCCTTGAGGCCGGTGCAGACAGACTCGGCACAAGCTCGGGCATAAAGCTTCTCAACGAATAATTTGTTGATGGTGATAACTGATGAGTAACCGTTTTCTTCTTGAAGCTAAAAACATAATCAAGACTTTCCCGCCTACTGTGGCATTGAATGATGTTCACTTTTGCCTGAGGCCCGGCGAAATCCACGGCCTGATGGGCGAGAACGGCTCAGGCAAGAGCACGATGTGTTCAATAGTTTCGGGCATTTATCCCTATGATTCAGGTGATCTCTTCCTGGAGGGTGAGCCGTATTGCCCTAAGAATATGATTGACGCAGCAGCTAAGGGCGTTTGCATGATTGTTCAGGAGCAGGGGACCTTTGCGAGCACAACCGTTGCGGAAAACATATTCATCGGAAAAGAAAAGCAGTTTCATAACGGCATAAGGCTGGATACGAAAAAAATGGCGAATGCCGCACAGAAGATTCTCGATGAGCTTCAGATGCAGCACATTGACGCCAGAATGACCTGCGGCAGACTTTCCTTTGAGGACAGAAAGCTTGTAGAGATAGCAAGAGCAATGTATTCAGACCCAAAGATTCTGATAATAGATGAGACGACCAGCGCACTTTCCAAGAATGGCCGCGATATTCTCTACGGCTTGATGGAAAAGATGAAGTCAGAAGGCAAGTCCGTAATCTTCATCTCACATGACATAGATGAGCTTATGGAAAAATGCGACTATCTGACGGTTTTTAGAGACGGCATTTACATTGACGAGGTGCCGAAGGAGAAATTCAATGCCGATCTGATCAAGCAGCTGATGGTTGGCAGAGAAATGGTGGGAGCCTACTATCGCGAGGATTTCAAGCCGAGCCACGAGGACGAGGTTGTCCTCTCGGTTGAGCATATTACGCAGGGAATCGTTACCGATGTCTCGTTCGATGCGTATAAGGGCGAGATACTCGGTATAGGCGGCCTGAACGAGTGCGGTATGCACGAGTTGGGCAAGCTGATATTCGGTCTTGAACCGCGTACGATCGGCGTTACCAGGTATCAGGGCGGCGCTGAGTTCAAAAATCCGACTGATGCAATGAAGCTGGGCATCGGCTACATTTCCAAGGACCGCGACAAAGAAGCAATTCTCACAGCAGCAAGCATTCGTGATAACATCTGCCTTCCGTCCCTGAGTAAGCTGCAGAAGGGCATATTCATCACGGATAAGAGAGAGAAGGAGTTTACGAATTCCTACATAAATACGCTCGAAATCAAAACCAGCGGAATGGAACAGCTTTGTATGCATCTGTCCGGCGGCAATAAGCAGAAGGTCGTTATTGCGAAATGGGTGGGCTTCGATGCCTCCGTTCTGATAATGGACTGTCCCACCAGAGGCATAGACATCGGCGTTAAAGCGGAGATTTACCGCATCATGGAAAAAATGAAAGCGGACGGCAGGACCATAATACTGATTTCCGAGGAGCTGCCTGAGCTGATAGGTATGAGCGACAGACTGCTTATCATGAAGGACGGCAAAATCACAAAAGAGTTTCAGAGAAGCAAAGAGCTGTCCGACAGAGATATTATTAATTACATGATATAGGTGCTTTCTAATGAAAACGGATATAAAAAAGCATGAAAACGGCGGTGCAAAAAGCTGGATCAAGACGCACCTGTCTGACATTATTCCCGTATTAGGCCTCATATTAGTGTTGGTATTCTTCAATGCGGTCAGCGGCGGAAAAGTATTTACAAAGACAAACTTCAACACGCTGTTCAACGAGGCTTTCAGCCTTCTGATTGTTACATACGCATTGATTTTTGTTATGGCGCAGGGCAAAAACGATATGTCCCTGGGCGGCGTTGTGGCACTTGCGGCGGCACTTGCGGCACACGCATCATCTATAAGCGGCAATTTGGTCCTGCCGGTTGCGCTGCTGGTCGGACTGCTGTGCGGCCTGCTGAACGGCTTGATTGTTACGGAGTTTAGAATTGACTCGTTTATTGCTACAATAGCAATGTCCTTCATCCTGAAGGGCTTTGTTGAATTGCTGCTCCAGTCGGGTGTTCAGTCCATACCCATCAAGATGATGATGCTCGATTCTCAGCAGCTTAAAATCACAGTTGCGATCGTATTCGGTATTATTAGCTTCATACTGTTTAAGTACACCATGTTCGGCAAGCATTGCCGCGCAATAGGCTCAAGGCTGGAAGTCTGCAGACAGTCCGGCGTAAGAGTAAAGCTCGTTCAGTACGGAAGCTATGTGTTCACAGGTTTGGCCTCCGGTCTTGTTGCATTCTTCTTCCTCATCCGCTCCGGTGCTGCTAATATCGGCACGGCAAGCAATTTGGAATTCAATGCGCTGCAGGCGCTGATGCTCGGCGGCGTGCTGATCACAGGCGGCTCGTCCGTTAAGTTCAGAAGTGCGGTAATCGGCAGCATCACGATGGCGGCACTTGCAAATGGTATGACCCTGTGGGGCGTTGAGACACTGACTCAGCAACTTATCAAGGGATTTATTTTCCTTATTGTAATTGCGCTTACATTTGAAAGAAAGAGCGTAGAGGTAATCAAGTGAATTTTGTAATTCTCATTACCGGCAGAGTAATGAAAAGAAAAAGGAGAAAAAAATATGAAGAAAGTCATCGCCCTCTTGCTGACAGTAGTTATGGTGTTTGCACTTTGTGCATGCGGCCAGCAAGGCGCTAAGGGTAACGATCCCTCAGCAGAACTTCCCGAGTTCAAGCTCGGCATCCCCATGGAAAACACCGCAAACCCTGCACAGTATTCCTACCTTGAGAACATGGTTTACCTGTGCGGCAACTTCCCCAACGGCGGCACCGCAGTTGCAGAAGCTGACGACCTGACCGACCCCGATCATATGATTTCCAGCGTTGAGAAACTTATCTCTGCAGGCTGCAATATGATCACCATCTGCCCCTGCAACGACACTATGCTCATCAAGGTTGCAAAGCTTTGCGAAGAGAACAAGGTTTACTGGGCAGTTGCATGGCGCGACATCCTCGACCCCGAGGTACGTGATGTTGTATACGCATCTCCCTACTTCTGCGGCACCGCAGTTCAGTCCGACCTGAACGCAGGCTATGAAGCAGTTAAGGCAATGGGCGAAGCAGGCATGAAGAAGATCGGCCTCATCTCTTTGGACAAGAGCAGCTCCTGCGCAGCACTTCGTGAAAAGGGCATGCAGAAGGCGCTTGACGAGTACGGCATGAAAGTTGTTGCTGAGGCAAGAGACCTCCAGCAGGCAGCTGACGCAGCACAGGCAGTTGAAAGCTTCATCGTTGCAAATCCCGACCTCGACGGTGTTTACATCGCTTGCTCCATGGGCATGAACATCCTCGACGGCACTCTCTCCGCGCTTGAGCAGTACGACCCCGACAACCACATCAAGATCAGCGTTATTGACTTCCTGACCGGACTCGACACCTGCTTCGAGAAGGATAGAATCATTTGCGCACAGGGCGGTATTTACATCCCCGTTCAGATTGCCTGCGGTATGCTCGAGATGAACGCAATCCTCAATGGCGGCCGCCTCGGTGGACAGGCATGGGATGTTCCCATCTCCTTCGGTGCAGTCGGCTCCGCTGACGAGTTCAAGGATTACAGCAAGTTCTGCGAAGGAGCACTTCCTACTTACACCTTTGAAGAGCTGCAGAACCTGTTCATCACCTACAATCCCGATGTAACCGGTGAAGACATCATCGCTTGGGGTAATGCATTCAACCTCGCCGACATTTATGCTGCACATGCAGACCTCGCAGCACCCGTAAAGGGACCCAACGGCGTTGAATATGTTCCCTTTGCAAAGTAATTGCATTAAATCAGCCTGAATTTAACACCACACAAATTCCGGGGGGAGGTTTATTCTCCCCCCGGCACTGAAAAAACCGTCACCCATCTCTGCGTTTTTGCTTTATATGTGTTATGAATGACGCACGTTTTCCCCTTATGAAAAGTAATGCAGCAGCTGCATTATTACTGACAATAATCGTTGTTAAAGGTTTACTGTTATGAAGGAAAAAAAGAACAATATATTTATCGTACTTGCCGTACCGGTGGTCATCTTTTTGATTCTGACTGCCTGCATAGATAATTACGGCTTCCATTCTCTGAAGATTGTTCTGTCTCAAGCCATTATCCCTACAACTCTGGGATATGCAATGTGCTTTACCAACGCAATTGGTATGTTCGATCTCAGCTGCGCATCTGCTATGATAATTGCTGCAATGATAGGAGGTTCTCTCGGAAACACAATGGGAGTTCCCGGCCTCATCATCGGCTGCATAGCCGTTGGCGTTGTGCTGGGTGTAATTAACGGCACTGTGTACAAGCTGCTGAAGATTCCCTGTCTCATTGTATCTCTGGGCCTGCTGCTCATCTACGAGATACTTGCACAGAAAATCGGTCTCGGCGTCAGCAAGACAATCCCCGCTGATGTCGGCATTGTCGGCAAATTCCCCTATAGTTTAATTATATTGGGAGCAAGCGCACTCTTGTTCTATTACATATACAACAAAACCTGCATTGCCTGCCACATTCGCGCGGTAGGTAATGAGGAGCTTCTCGCCAACGCACTTGGCGTCAATGCAATGAATACCAAGTATATGACTTTTGTGCTTGCCGGTATCTTTATCGGCATCACCGCAATCCTGCAGATTTCTTATGCAAACAGCATTACCACGGTTTCTTCCCTGAGGAGTATCTCAATGATATTCCAGCCTCTTATGGGCGTGCTGATTGCATTTGCAATTCAGGAATGGTGCAATCTGACGCTTGGTGTATTCATAAGCCAGTTCACCCTTTCCATGATGTTCAATGCATTGATTGCTCTTGGTGTCCCGAGCAAGATGCAGGATGTTGTGCTGGGTGTTATGCTCATAATCGTAATGGGTATTGCGCTGAACAACAAGCGTATCAGCGGATTCTTTGAAAGAAAAGCAAGAAGAAAAGAATTAATGAAAAGAGCCTAATTGAGTTCAATTAGGCTCTTTCAAAAACTTGTGCAAATTGAAAAGAGCATAAAAAGACATAGCTTGCAGGCTTTGGTAGAATGAAGTCACGACACACCATCATTTGTAAAGAAGTATGTGCCTGAGATGAGCTTCGCTTCAGACGATACGCCGTATGTGGTTGAGTATCAGCTGTGGGAGGATGAAGAGGGCAAATATCTGTCTGCAATCAACCTGCAGTACGCAGATGAGGTTCTGCCAGTGTTTGACTTCAATATCTGCATAAGGACGGAAAAGCCTGCAAAGATAACCCGCGTATCAGACGGCAGGGAAATGGGCTTTGAGTATTCAGACGGCAAGCTTGTTCTGCACATTGACAGACTTGACCTTTACGAAATGTTCGATATTCAGATATAAAATAAAGGAGCGCGATCATGGCATTCAGATATTCTGATAAATATAAGAAATACTCTCTTGATATGCATGTAAATGTAACGAGAGACGAATTCCTTAAGCAGTTTGACCCGGAGGCTCTTGCTAAGGACATTATCTCAACAGGTGCTGAGGCGGGAATGATGTACATTCAGTCCCATTACGGCTATTCCTACTGGCCTACAAAGGTTGGCGAAATGCACCCGGGTCTCATCGGAAATGAAGATGCATTCAAAAGGCTGTACGATGAAATGCACAAGGGCGGAATGGATGTTGATGTATACTTCAGCATGATTTACAACAACTGGGCATATGACCACCATCCCGAGTGGAGAATTAAGGACATAGACGGCAACTATTCGCGCGACAAGGGCAGAAGATTCGGCCTTTGCTGCCCGAACAGCGAGGGCTACAAAAAGTTCTGCAGAGACCAGATTGCAGATTTCACTGAATATGTAGGTCCCTATGAGGCGTTCTTTGCGGATATGACCTTCTGGCCCACAGTATGTTACTGCGACAATTGCAGAGCAAGATGGGAAAAGGAAGTCGGCGGAGAAATGCCGAGAATTGTCAATTGGAAGGACGAACGTTGGAAGCTTTTCCAGCGCAAGCGCGAGGAGTGGCTGCAGGACTATATGCAGTACATCTACGACTCCGTCAAGATGGTCAATCCCGGCGCAGTTGTCGAAATGCAGAACTCCACCATGCCGGGAAGCTGGATGATGGGCGTAACCGAGAATGCCACGATTGCAAGCGATGCAGTTTCCGGCGATTTGTACGGCGGTTTTTCTCAGCAGACCTTTGCCTGCAAACTGTACTACAATATGACGCCCAATCTGCCGTTCAACTATACTACCTCAAGGTGCGAGCCGTCTCTTGACGAGCATACCACTATTAAATCCGAGGTAATGATGAAGCTCCATGCAATGCTGTCATTTATCAATCACGGCAGCAACATATTTGTTGACGCAGTGGATATGACCGGCACATATGAACCGTTGGTGTACAGCCGCCTTAAGAATGTATATGATGATGCGGCAAAGTTTGAAAAGTATTTCTCAAAGGGCAAACCCTGCACGGATATAGGCATATACTTCAATCTGCACGGCAAGTACGACGAGGAGATGCCGCCTATGGACATCTCTGAGAGCAAGAACATCAGCAGGGCAATACCGCATCTTGACAGCAGCATCAATGTCAGCGAAACGCTGCAGAGAGCGCATATACCCTACAGCGTGTATACCAGCTTCCACCCTGAGCAGTGGGGCAAAGCAAAAATGCTTATAGTGAGCGATGCGCCCAATATGAGCAAGGAAAATATGTCTGAGCTGAAGGCTTATGTCGAAGACGGCGGCATAGCGTATATCAGCGGTCACAGCGCACAGCCTCTGGTTGAGGAGATTTTCGGCGGAAAGATAACGGGACGTACCGACGAAACAATCACCTATATTGCCCCCGAGGATGAGGTGGCACCGCTGTTTGGTGAGTACAGCAGAAAATATCCTTTGACAGTGTACGACAGTGCGTATATTCTTGAAGGAGCAACGAACGGCAAGGTGCTTGCAAAGCTGACGCTGCCGTATTCACTGCAGGCAAGCACATTCCTGGTATGTGCAGACCTCGAGCTTCAGGTGGAAGCGGACCCGAATGACCCGCGCAATGAGAGTGCATCCATGCACTCAGACCCACCCGGAATAGCAACAGACTACCCTGCAATGATGGAAGCAGAGGTCGGCAAGGGCAAGATAATATGGGTATGTGCACCCTTTGAGAACACAAGCCTGACACAGCCCAGAAAGGTATTCACATCATTTGTAAAAAAGTATGTGCCTGAGATGAGCTTTGCTTCAGACGATACGCCGTATGTGGTTGAGTATCAGCTGTGGGAGGATGAAGAGGGCAAATATCTGTCTGCAATCAACCTGCAGTACGCAGATGAGGTTCTGCCAGTGTTTGACTTCAATATCTGCATAAGGACGGAAAAGCCTGCAAAGATAACCCGCGTATCAGACGGCAGGGAAATGGGCTTTGAGTATTCAGACGGCAAGCTTGTTCTGCACATTGACAGACTTGACCTTTACGAAATGTTCGATATTCAGATATAATTGTGATAGCTGCAGCGTGTCAGCAAAAGGAGAAAAGCAATGGAAAACAAAAAGATAGTAGTGTTTGGCAGCTATGTAACTGACCTTACCGGCAGAACTCCTAAGTTTCCCACAGAGGGCGAAACGGTAATGGGTGTGTCCTTCAAAAGCGGACCGGGAGGAAAGGGCTCCAACCAGGCGGTAGCTGCAAAGCGAGCCGGAGGCGATGTAACACTTGTAACCAGGCTCGGTGAGGACGACTTCGGAAAGCTGGCACTTAATTTCTATGACAAAGAGGGAATCGATTCCTCAAAAATCATTGTTGATAAAAATTCTGACACAGGTGCTGCACTGATAATCGTAAACGAAGCTACTGGACAGAACGAAATCGTTGTAATTATTGGTGCCTGCGGAGAGTTCAAGCCCGAGGAGGTTCAGGCGCTTAAAGAAACTGTCGCCTCAGCGGGAACGGTTCTCTGCCAGCTTGAAACAAATCCGGAGGCTACCTACAAGGTGCTTGATATGGCAAAGCAGGCAGGTGTGACTACTGTTTTTAATCCTGCACCGGCAAGAAAGCTGCCTGATGAGGTGTTGAATGGCATAGATTACATCACCCCCAACGAAACAGAAGCAGAAATCATAACAGGCATTGCAGTTACCGGTTATGAGAGCGCCTCAAAGGCGGCAGATGTTCTTCTCGGCAAGGGAGTTAAGAATGTTGTCATCACGCTCGGAAACAAGGGCTATTATGCCAAAAATGCACAGTCTGAGTTTACCGGTGCGCCGATTCAGGTAAATGTTGTTGATACAACGGGAGCAGGTGATGCCTTTAACGGCGGCTTTACTGCGGCGCTTGCGGCGGGAATGAGCTTTGAAGCTGCGCTTATATACGGCAATGTAACCGGCGGACTGGCGGTCGAAAAGCTCGGCACAGCACCGGCGATGCCTTATAAAGAAGAGATTATGGCAGCACTGAACAAGTAATTATTTGAAAAGGTGCAGACACTTGAACCTGTATGTTCAGAAATTCAAGGTCTGCACCGATTTTTTTGCTGTAGAAGACGAGTATAGGTGAGGTTAGGCGGTCCCGTCAAGATTTATGCGCAAATGTATTTGCAGGCTCCGGCTGAATGAAGTCAGCCGGCAATGGGGGCGTCGTCCAAAGCTGCCTCCAAATGCTTCATGTTCATGTATTTCTTGCAGCCCCACTGGGTGCCCGCCGCGTGGCGGAGTCGGGCGCAGACCAGCATCAGGGCAGAGCTCCCGTCAGGGAACGTCCCCAGCACGCGCGTCCGCCGACGGATCTCCCGGTTCAGCCGCTCGATCACGTTGTTGGTACGGATGCGCGTCCGGTGCTCGCTGGGAAAGTCACAATAGGTCAGTGTCTCCTCGATGCCGTCCTCATTCACGGCGATCGCCACCAAAACAGCAACTTTTTCGTACCTCCGTCCCAGTTGCGGCGCAGGTAGATACCGTCCACGTAGACGTATGGATACCGTCCGCCCTGCAAGGGGCGGTTTCGCCAGTCCTCGATGTGGACGTAGGCTCTCTTGTTCAGCTCGCTGATGGTGGCTGGAGAAACCTTGCTGCCCCACAACGCCTCCGTGATGTCCTCCACCCGGCGCACGGAGACGCCAGCCAGGTACATCTCGATGAGGGCCTCATCCACGCTGCTCTCCCGACGGCGGTAGCTGTCTGTGCGGCATCCTCTCCGACGCGATGGAGGGCGGCTATCTCGATCATAACCCGGCTTGGCGCACTTACAAGTACGCAGGACATAAGAAAGAGAAAAAGATTGCGGACGATGAAACGGTGAAAAAGCTGATTCAGGCACTGGAAACCGTGAGCATCCTGCATGAGACATATTTCAAATTGATTATCGCAACCGGAATGCGGCGCGGTGAGTGCTGTGCGCTCAAGTGGGAGGACATCAACTACGCCGAGCGCAGCGTCCACGTCTGCCGGAACGCAGTCAAAACGACCGGTGACGAGATTATCGTCAAAGCGCCGAAGACGAAAGCCGGAAACCGGTATGTGTACTTCTCCGCCGAGATGGAAAGCCTGCTGCGCGAATACGAAGCCTTCTGCGCAGCGGAAACAGAGCGTTACGACCGGCGCGAGCAGACCAAAGATGACTATGTGTTCCGCAGAAAGGGCATGAAGCTCCCGATGACACCATCGACCTTCACATGGCGCTTCAAGAAAATCCTCAAGGCGAATGACCTGCCGACGGACTTGAACGTTCACAGCCTGCGCCACACGGCGGCGACACTGTTCATCGCCAGCGGCACGGATGCCGGTACGGTTGCGGGGTTTCTCGGACACAGTCAACCATCGACCATGCTGGATATCTACACCCACGCGTTCGATAAGAACAAGAAAGCTGCCAGCCAGATTATGCAAAGTAGTCTGGAAATCTAAGCTATCCCACAAAAAGCTCTGTCCGGTTGCGCTACGCAGTAAAAGCAGATAATTGGAATAATTCTATATAAAAATGCCGTGAAATCATACGATTTCACGGCATTTTGGTACGCCCGACACGATTCGAACGTGCGACCTACAGAGTCGGAGTCTGTCA
>ERZ780168.3569-NODE-3569-length-11891-cov-3.697617_pt1 | contig 11891 bp, 8 predicted proteins | sample MGYA00510981_ERZ780168 | MGnify/ENA primary metagenome ERZ780168 (study PRJEB29588, sample SAMEA2158769) | human gut metagenome | biome: human gut; feature: human-associated habitat; material: faeces | place: Denmark | collected 2008/2010 ...
TGAACTTCCGCACCACGTCACAGCTTTCCTCATCGAAGAGCCACGGCACCCGGTAACTGCTGGAACCGTGCAGCCGGCTGTGGCTGGACAGAAGGCCGAACGCCGCCCAGCGCTTGTAAACGTCCGCCGGAGCCTTGCCCTCGAAACCGCTCATATCGTGGCTCCAGAAGCCGAAGCCGGAAAGGCACAGGGAAAGGCCGCCGCGCAGGGATTCGGACATGGAGGAGTAGTTCGAGGAGCAGTCGCCGCCCCAGTGTACCGGGAACTGCTGACCGCCGACAGTAGCGGAACGTGCGAACAGGCACGCCTTGTCCTTGCCGTAGAATTCCTCGAGCACCTCGAATACACACTTGTTGTAGAGGTAGGTGTAATAGTTGTGCATCTTGTAGGGATCGCTGCCGTCATAGTAAACGACGTCCTTGGTCGGGATACGCTCGCCGAAGTCGGTCTTGAATGCGTTAACGCCCATCTCGCAGAGTGCGCGCAGCTTGCCCTTGTACCACTCGCATGCAGCGGGGTTAGTGAAGTCAACGATAGCCATGCCGGGCTGCCACATGTCGCCCTGCCATACGCTTCCGTCCTTGGTCTTGAGGAAGTAGCCGCCCTTCACGCCCTCGTCGAACATGGAGGAGCGCTGTGCGATGTAGGAGTTGATCCAGACGCATATCTCAAGACCCTTTGCCTTCAGTCTGTCCAGCATAGCCTTGGGATCCGGGAACATTCTCTTGTCCCATGTGAGGTCGCACCAGTTGAATTCCTTCATCCAGAAGCAGTCGAAGTGGAATACCTCGAGCGGGATATCGCGCTCCGCCATGCCGTCGATGAAGCTGGAAACTGTAGCCTCGTCGTAGTTGGTGGTGAAGGATGTAGTCAGCCACAGACCGAATGTGTAAGCCGGAGTGAGGGCGGGCTTGCCGGTCAGTGTGGTGTAGGTGGAAACAACGTCGGTCAGCTTCCCGCCGCCGATAACGAAATACTCAAGGTGCTCGCCCTGAACCGAGAAAGCTACCTTGGAAACGGTCTCGCTTGCGACCTCGAACGTTACCTTCTCGGGGTGGTTAACGAACACGCCATAGTTTCTGGAAGAAACGTAGAACGGAATGGACTTGTAGCTCTGCTCGGAGCTTGTGCCGCCGTCGTTGTTCCATACCTCGACGGTCTGACCGTTCTTTACGAATGTGGAGAACTTCTCGCCGAAGCCGTACAGGCACTCGCCTACGGAGATGTTGAGCATCTCGCGCATTACAGCGCCGTCAGCAGTCTCGTCATGGGAGAAGAACGGCTTCATCTCATCGTTTGCCATGCGCTCGTTGGTCTTCCACTGGTCCTCGGTGATATAGGAGGTTGTGCGCCAGCCTTCCTTGGTGAGCAGCTTGTCGTTGTAGTAGTACTTGATGTCCCATGCGCCGCCCTTTGCGACAACTACCTTAGTATTGCCGGAAATAAGCTCGTATGCGCCGTCGGTCTCCTTGATGACGGGTCTGAAGCTCTTGTCCTCGTTGAGCTGGAAATCGGGAGACTTATGTACTCTTCCCTTGTAGTGGTCGATGGACACCTTGATGGTGTTCTCCAGTGTGGAAGTGAAGGTTATCTCAAGCACAGGACCGCCCAGGGTCATGCCTCTGTTGCCTATCCACTGGTTGGTGGCAAGTACGTTGATAGAGGTCTCATCTGCAGTTACCTCGTACATCTGGGTAGCGTAGTTCACGCCGTAACCGGGCTTGTTCAGCCATAATCCGTCTGCATACTTCATTGGTCATTTCCTCCGTAAATCTATTTCTCCGCAATGGGCGGTAATCGTTTACACACCCGATGGTCTTATTCTATCATACTTATATGAATTTTTCAAGGGGGTAAACAAAATTTTATTATTTTTTGGGAAAAAAATTGAATTATCCGAAAAAAGGCTTGAAATTTATATCGTACAGTTTTATAATATGGAATAAAGGATTCTCAGAAAAATACAGAATAGGGGGCATTCCATGAGAAATACAGATAAGAGAAGGGATATTCTCGACTTAAAAATAGGCAAGTCGGTAAAATATACGGCGGCGGCGTTTTCCGGAGCGTTCATGCACCTCACCTTTCTGGTGATATTCGCTATTATTAAGCTATACGTCATGGTAATTTTCAATGTTTTCAGCGTTGGACTGTACATAGTACTGGGCATGATATGCAAGCGCGAGAACTTCGAGAGAAGGGCGTACAACTGGATATCCGCAATTTACTTTGAGATAGCCTTACACTCGTTTTTTTGCACACTGTTTCTGGGAGTTAACACCTGCTTCTTCCTCTACACGATGATGACCATTCCTGTGATGCTGTACTACCTGTTCCTCACCTGCGAAAAAAAGATGTTCAAGCGCGGAACGCTCCTGTTTTCGCTGTGTTCGCTGGCGTTATTGAGCGCGGCGCTGGTGTTCGACCACTTCTGCGACCCGTTCTTCTACACGTTCCGCAGACCCCTCACCCTTAACGAGACCGACCTCATGCGCACCATCAACATAGCCTTTAATATAGTACTGCTGTTCGGGTTCAGCACGCTGTTCATTCTTGAGATACACAACCTCATAAACAAGCTCAACGAAACCAACGACCGGCTGAACTACATCGCCACCCACGACGCCCTCACCGGGCTGTACAACCGCCACAGCCTCACCGGAGCGCTCAGCGCGCTTAAAACCTCCGAACGCCCGTTCTGTATCGTAATGGGCGACCTCGACGACTTCAAGAAGGTCAACGACACCTACGGCCACGAGTGCGGCGACGTCGTGCTGAAAAGCGTATCCGAAGTGATACTCCGCAACATGGGCGGCGGGAACACCGCCTGCCGCTGGGGCGGCGAGGAGATCCTCATGATAATGTACGGCACCGCGATGGATTGTTTCAACACTATCTCCCGTATAAAAGCCCAGATAAACAACCTTAAAATCACGCACGACGGCACGCCTGTGAAGGTCTCTATGACCTTTGGATTCGCCGCCAGCGGCGAATCCGGGAGCCAGGATATCGACGCCATGCTCTCGACCGTCGACAAACGGCTCTACAAGGGAAAGGCAAGCGGCAAGAACGTTATCGTTGTCGAATAACGTCGAATATAGCAGGAATGTAAAATGATCAAAGTAATCAAATTCGTAAAAAAGGAAGCCGTGCTGTTCATTTCTCTTGCGGCAGCGCTTATTTCAATGATATTCACCCCGCCGAACCCGGAATACCTCGGCTACGTGGACTGGTCGACCCTGGGGCTGCTGTTCTGCCTGATGGCGGCTGTGCAGGGCTTCGGAAGCATAGGCGCGTTCTCAAGACTCGCCGGAACGCTCACCAGGCGGTTCCACAGCACCCGCAGCCTGGGCGCGGCGCTGGTGCTGATGTGCTTCTTCCTCGCGATGCTGGTGACGAACGACGTGTCGCTGCTGACCCTCGTCCCGCTTACCATCGCGCTGTTCCGCAGCATGCCGGAGGTCTGTATCCGCACCGTAGTTCTCGAGACCGCCGCGGCAAACCTCGGCTCCATGGCTACCCCGATGGGGAATCCGCAGAACCTCTATATTTACTCGCATTTCAGCATGCCGGTCGCGGATTTCTTCCGGGTAACGCTGCCTCCAACGGCGCTCAGCCTTGCGCTGCTCCTGCTCTCCGTGCTGATTATCCCCCGCAGTAAGCTGTCCGCGCCTGAAAGCCCTGAAAACGCCGCGGACGTCCCGGCGGGCGCCTCCGGGAAACGCATGAAGCTCCGGGCGGCGCTGTTTTCCGCTGCGGCGGCGGTCAGCCTGTGCACCGTGCTGAGGCTCCTCGACTGGCGCATCTGCCTTGTCGTGGTGCTCGTGTGCGTATTGACTGCGGACTGGCGCGTGCTCAGACGCGTTGACTACGCCCTGCTCCTGACCTTTATATGCTTCTTCGTTTTCGTCGGGAATCTCTCCGCCGTCCCGGCCGTCAGGGAGCTTATCAGCGGCGTGGTTTCCGGTCGGGAAATGCTGGTCGGCGTACTGCTCTCGCAGGTGATAAGCAACGTACCATGCGCGGTCATGCTCTCAGGGTTCACCGGGAATGCGGAACAGCTCCTGCTCGGCGTGGATATCGGCGGTCTGGGGACGCTCATAGCCTCCCTCGCGAGCCTAATCTCGTTCAAGCTTTACGGAGCCACCGCCGGAGCCAAAAAGGGCAGGTACTTTGCGGAGTTCTCCGCCTACAATTTCGCCATGCTGATAGTGCTTTTTGCGGCGCAGACAGGCTTCAACGCCCTGTCCGCCTGAATTTTCCCGCCCCCGCCTGCATATGCTGTACGGGGTGAGAGTATGGTTTACAGCTTCAACGACATCAGGTGCAAGGAGATAATCAACATCCGCAACGGCTGCCGCATCGGCTTCCCGGACGATATCGAATTTGAGAACTGCACCGCTAAGATCTGCCGGCTCATCGTTTACGGAAAAGCGCGGTTCTTCGGGCTTTTCGGCAGAGAAGAGGACATCTGCATAAAATGGTGCGATATTGAGGTCATCGGCGAGGATACAATACTCGTATCCTGTCAGGAACCGTCAAATTCGCCAAAGAAGCGCGGCAAATTATTCGGAAATTTGTTGAAATAAACTCTGCGGCAGATGTTGAAAAAAATCTGCCGTTGTGGTATAATATTTCAGTAAGTGTGCGGAATAATATGCACAAATACACACACGGCGCAGCCGTTCCGCCGGTGCGCTCACGCGTCCGGGACGTTCAGCCGTGGAGGAAAATTCATTTTAACCAAATTCAGGAGGAAAAATCAATGGCAGTAGTATCTATGAAGCAGCTTCTCGAAGCAGGCGTACATTTCGGTCACCAGACAAGAAGATGGAACCCTAAAATGGCTCCCTACATCTTCACCGAGAGAAACGGCATCTACATCATCGATCTTCAGAAGACTGTAAGAAAGCTCGACGAGGCTTACAACTTCGTACACGAAGTTGCAGCAAACGGCGGCGAGATCCTGTTCGTAGGCACCAAGAAGCAGGCTGCTGATTCCATCAAGGAAGAGGCTACCCGCGCAGGCGCACATTATGTAAACGCCAGATGGCTCGGCGGCATGATGACCAACTTCAAGACCATTCAGAGAAGAATCGCAAGACTTGAGCAGCTCCACACCATGGAGACCGACGGCACATTCGACCTGCTCCCCAAGAAGGAAGTAATCAAGCTCAACCTCGAGATCGAGAAGCTCGAAAAGTTCCTCGGCGGTATCAAGAACATGAAGAAGCTCCCCGGCGCTCTGTTCATCGTTGACCCCCGCAAGGAGAAGATCGCAGTAGCTGAGGCTAAGAAGCTCGGTATCCCGGTTGTTGCTATCGTTGACACCAACTGCGATCCTGACGAGATCGACTACGTTATCCCTGGCAACGACGACGCTATCAGAGCAGTAAAGCTCATCGCCGGCGCTATGGCTGACGCTATCATCTCCGCTAAGCAGGGCACCGCAGACGCTGCTGAAGAGCAGGCTGCTCCCGCTGAGGACGCTGAGTAATTCGTATATACACAACGTAAAATACAGTTAAAGGAGAACAAAAATGGCTAATATTACAGCAAGCGACGTTAAAGAACTTCGCGAAATGACCGGCTGCGGCATGATGGACTGCAAGAGAGCTCTCGTTGAGGCTGACGGCAACAGAGATGAGGCTGTTAAGATCCTCCGTGAGAAGGGCCTTGCAAAGGCTGCCAAGAAGGCAGGCAGAATCGCTGCCGAGGGTATCGTAAAGGCTAAGGTAAACGGCACAAACGGCGTTATCGTTGAGATCAACTGCGAAACTGACTTCTGCGCAAAGAGCGACAAGTTCCTCGAGCTGGTTGAGACCATCACTGACACTATCCTCGCTAACGACGCAGCAGACGTTGAGGCTCTCAAGAACTGCACAATCGCAGGCGGCGCACAGACCGTTTCCGAGTATATGACCGAGAAGATCGCCACCATCGGTGAGAACATGAACATCCGCCGTTTCACCAAGATGACCGGCACACTGGTTCCCTACATGCACGACGGCGGCAGACTGGGCACACTGGTTAAGCTCGACACCGACAAGCCCGAGGACGCAACTGTTCTCGCATGCGGCAAGAACGTAGCTCTCCAGATCACCGCTCTGAACGCACAGTACGTTTCCCAGGCTGATATCCCTGCTGACGTACTCGCTAACGAGAAGGAAGTACAGCTCGGCCTGGTAAGAACCGAGAACGAGCAGTCCGCTAAGCCCAAGCCCGAGAACGTACTTGAGAAGATCGTTGAGGGTCGTCTCAGAAAGTACTTCGAGGAAGTTTGCCTCCTCGATCAGAAGTACTTCAAGGACGATACAATGTCCATCGCTAAGTATGTTGAGTCTGAGGCTAAGGCAGCAGGCGCTTCCATCAAGATCGACTCCTTCGTACGCTACGAGCGCGGCGAGGGCATCGAGAAGAAGCAGGACGACTTCGCTTCTGAAGTTGCTGCTATGGCTAAGGGCTAAGGGCTAATGCTAATCGCTTAATGCAATTCTGGGCTGTCCGCAAGGGCAGCCCTTTTTGTATGTAATAGAAAATCCCCGGAGCGCTTACGCGCCCCGGGGATTTACGTGCCGCTATATCACTTACTTTTTCCACTTCATTGAAATGTCAAACGCCTTGACGCTGTGGGTCAGAGCGCCGAGGGAGATTATATCAACACCGGACTCTGCGACCTCGCGGATATTCTCCATTGTGACGTTGCCGCTTGCCTCCAGCTTTGCCCTGCCGTTTACCAGCTTCACTGCCTTCGCCATCGTCGGGCAGTCCATGTTGTCCAGCATTATTACGTTCACGCCGCAGTCCACTGCCTCCTGAACCTCCTCGAGGTTTCTCGTTTCAACCTCGATCTGGAGCATATGTCCTGCCTTCTGGCGGAGCGCGTTCACAGCCGCGGTGATACCTCCGTATGCGTCGATGTGGTTATCCTTGAGCATTGCCGCGTCTGTAAGGTTGTAGCGGTGGTTGCGGCCGCCGCCGACCGTTACCGCGTACTTCTGGAGAGGGCGCAGTCCCGGGAGAGTCTTGCGGGTATCCGCAATGCTGGCGTTAGTTCCCTTCACAAGCTCGACGCACTTGTTGGTGTAGCTCGAAATTCCGCTCATGTGCTGGAGCAGATTCAGAGATGTGCGCTCAGCCTTCAGCATGAGGCGGGTGTGTCCGGTGAATTCCGCGATGATATCGCCGTACTTCACCTTGTCGCCGTCCTTGAAGCGGCACTTGATCTTCATTTCCGGGTCGAGTATCGTGAATACCCGCAGCGCTACTTCGAGTCCGCACAGAACGCCGTCCGCCTTGGACATGAAATACGCCGATGAAATGCTGTCCTCCGGGATAAGCAGGTCAGCGGTGCTGTCGATGTAGTTGATGTCCTCGGTCAGCGCAGTCTTGATTATATCGTCAACGTAAAACGGTAAGAGTATCATTCCTTGTCCTTCCTTTCAAGTACCTCGGTGAGAATTATGTACGCAACGGTCACCAGCGACTTCGTTTCAACGAAATCGGACGTGATCTCGTAGCCGCCGTTGTAGACCTGATCCTTCAGCTCCTTGATACGCGCGAGCCCCTTCTCAGCCTCCTCGTAGTTCGGCTTGATGAAGTACGCCTTCTGCATGATGTGGCGTATCTCGGTGCGGATACCGTGCGGAAGCGGCTTGCCCTCCGGGGAGCTCATCGGGTACTCAACGCACTCGCGGTCGTCCTCGCGGCGGTTCTTCGTGATGTCCTCGGCGATAAGACGGGAGAACACCAGCGCCTCCAGCAGAGAGTTGCTCGCCAGACGGTTCTTTCCGTGTACGCCGGTGTGGGAGCACTCGCCCGCAGCGTACAGACCGGGAATATTCGTAGCGCCCTTGCCGTCGACGTTGATACCGCCCATCAGATAGTGCTGGCAGGGGTAAACCGGGAACGGCTCCTTGGTCATGTCGTAGCCCTTCTCGAGCACTTTGCTGTAGATCATCGGGAAGTGTCCCTTGACGAACTCGGGATCCTTGTAGGAAATATCCAGCCAGAACTCATCGGAGCCGGTCTCCGCCTGCTCCTTCATCATGCACTCGGAAACCACGTCGCGGGGAGCAAGCTCCTTGCGCTCCGGCTCGTACTTCTGCATGAAGCGCTCCTTGTGGCAGTTCAGCAGGTACGCGCCTTCGCCGCGGACAGCCTCGGAAACGAGGAAGCACTCACGGTTCTTGCGGTCGGCGAACGCCGTCGGGTGGAACTGCACGTAGCTCAGGTTCTTTATCTCAGCACCGAGGTTGTACGCGAGCTGAATTCCATCGCCGGTGGCGATCGCGGAGTTCGTGGTGTAGTCGTAGACTCTGCCGATACCGCCGGTCGCCAGGATAACCGCGTCAGCGCAGTAGTACTGGTGCTCCTGCTTTCCCGGCTCGTCGTTGTGGGCGAGGACGTCCGCGAAGAACATTCCGTCCTGCTTCTCCAGGCGGCAGAGCACAGACCAGTTGACTACGGTCACGTTTTTAAGCTCCTGCACCTGCTTTATCAGGTTGGTTTCGATCTCAAAGCCGGTTGTATCCTTGTGGTGGGCGATACGGCGGCGGGAGTGTCCGCCCTCGCGGGTAAGCTCGATGCTGCCGTCCTGCTTGAGGTCGAACTCAACGCCGTACTTCTCCTTCAGGCGCATAACGTCGGTGGGTCCCTGCTCGACAAGTATCTTTACGTTGTCGAGATTGTTCTTGTAGTGCCCTGCGACGAGGGTATCCTTTATATGAAGCTCGTAGCTGTCATTTTCCTTGTCCATAACAGCCGCAACTCCTCCCTGGGCAAGCGCAGAGTTGCACAGCGTAAGCTCTCTTTTGCTCAGCATGAGAATCTTCAGATCCGGTGCGAGGTTCAGCGCGGCGTAGATACCGGAGATACCGGTGCCGACGATGATAACGTCATATCTTTGGAATTTCAAAGCGATCAGCCTTTCTTTTCCGGACTTTCGCCCGTTTATATCACCGCGACTGGGCGGTTGATTTTGTACTTGACATATCGGAAAAATATTGTTATAATACCGATATGTGTGTAATTACTTACGTCCGCGCACTCACGCGCAGACCGGGAAACTTACTCCGAATCCCGGAGTAACATGAGAAGGAGTAATTATGGAAGAAAAACACCTTACAAGGGCAATACTCATCGGTGCGGACACCGGCGAGTACGACGCCGAAAGCTCGATGGACGAGCTCTCAGAGCTTGCAAAGACCGCCGGAGCGGAGGAGCTTGCAAGAGTTCTTCAAAAGCGCGAAGCCTACGAGCCTGCCACCGTAATAGGCGAGGGAAAGCTCGCCGAGGTGAAGGAGCTTTGCGGCTCCCTTGGCGCGGAGCTTCTTATATTCGACTGCGAGCTTACCGCGTCGCAGATACGAAACGTTGAAGACGAAACCGACGTCCGTGTCATCGACCGCACCATGCTGATACTGGATATCTTCGCAGGCCGCGCGGTCTCCCGTGAGGGCAAGCTGCAGGTCGAGCTTGCGCAGCTGAAATACCGCCTGCCGCGGCTCATGGGAATAGGCGCTTCCCTGTCGAGGCTCGGCGGAGGAATCGGCACGCGAGGTCCCGGCGAGACCCAGCTTGAAACCGACCGCCGCCATATCCGCAGGCGTATCGACAAGCTGTCAGCGGAGCTGAAGGAGCTTGAGGAGCGCCGCGGCTACGCCCGTGACCGCCGCAAAAAGGACAGCGTGCAGGTCGGAGCCATCGTAGGCTACACCAACGCGGGGAAATCCACGCTGCTGAACCTGCTGACCGGTGCGGACGTCCTCGCGGAGGATAAGCTGTTCGCCACCCTCGATCCGACCTCCCGGGCTATAGAGCTTCCCGACGGAAGGAGTCTGCTGCTCGTCGATACCGTAGGACTTATCCGCCGTCTGCCGCACCATCTGGTGGAGGCGTTCAAATCCACGCTGGAGGAGGCCGCGTTCGCGGATGTCATCGTGAAGGTGGCCGACGCGGGCGACGCACAGGCAGCCGAACAGCTGGCCGTGACCGATGAGGTGCTGGGCAGCCTCGACTGCGCGGACATCCCCCAGCTGGTCGTCTACAACAAGTGCGACACCGCCAACACCGTGGCCTTTGACCCGGATATCCTGCTGACGAGCGCGAAAACCGGCTACGGTCTGCCCGCACTGCTGGCAAAGCTCGACGAGGTGCTGAACCACCGCGTGCGCACGATCGAGATCGTGCTGCCCTATGACAAGCTGGCGCTGGCGGACATTCTCCGCAGCCGCGGCAGCGTCGCCGCGGAGGAATACCGCGAGAATGGCGTGTATTACCGCGGCACAGTCAAAATTGACGATTTGCATCGGTTTGAGGAGTTTTTGGTTTGATTGCCCGTGCGCTTTGCCTTCCCCCCTTGGGGGAAGGTGGCCCCGCAGGGCCGGATGAGGGAAAAGCTTGTCGCTGCTGCCTGTAAACAAATCACGGTAGCAAGGTTTCCCCTCATCAGTCAGCGGTCAGGGCCGCTGACAGCTTTCCCCCTTTGGGGAAGCCTTTTCTCCCATTGACACCGCCTTTCCGTCCGCCTATAATGAAACCAATTGAATGTCTTATAAAGGGGTAATAACTATGTCTACCGTCCGCACCCGTTTTGCGCCGTCGCCCACGGGCTATATGCACGTCGGCAACCTGCGCACCGCACTGTACACCTATCTGCAGGCCCGCCATAACGGCGGTACCTTCATCCTACGCATTGAGGACACCGACCAGGGCCGTCTGGTCGAGGGCGCTACCGACATCATCTACGGCACGCTCAAGGCTACCGGCCTGACCTGGGACGAGGGCCCCGACGTGGGCGGTCCCGTCGGCCCCTACGTGCAGAGCCAGCGCATGGGCATGTTCAAGCAGTATGCCGAGCAGCTGGTCAAGGCCGGCAAGGCGTACTACTGCTTCTGCACCGAGGAGCGCCTGAACGAAATGCACGAGGCCCAGCGCGCTGCGGGCGAAATGACCCACTACGACGGCCACTGCCGCCATCTGTCCGCCGAGGAAGTTGCCGCCAAGCTGGCCGCGGGCGAGCCCTATGTCATCCGCCAGAAGATCCCCGAGAGCGGCGTGGCGGGCTTTGACGATGTTGTCTACGGTCATATCGAGGTCGATGTCAGGGAGCTGGACGACCAGATTTTGATCAAGACCGACGGTATGCCGACCTACAACTTTGCGAACGTCGTGGACGACCACCTGATGGGCATTACCCATGTCATCCGCGGCAGCGAGTATCTGTCCTCGACGCCGAAGTACAACCTGCTGTACGATGCGTTCGGATGGGAGAAGCCCGTCTACATCCACTGCCCGCCCGTCATGAAGGACGCGCAGAACAAGCTGTCGAAGCGCAACGGCGATGCCAGCTATCAGGACCTCGTGGCGAAGGGCTATCTGCCCGCCGCCGTGCTGAACTATCTGCTGCTGCTGGGCTGGGCGCCCGAGGGCGAGCAGGAGATTTTCTCTCTGGACGAGATGATCAAGATCTGGGACCCTGCCCGCATCTCCAAGTCTCCTGCTATCTTTGACCCGCTCAAGCTGCGTGCCATCAACGCCGCTTACATCCGCGCCCTGCCGGCAGAAGAGTTCCGCAAGCTGGCGGATCCGTTCATTGACCAGGCGGTGCATGTGCAGATCGACCGCGACCTGCTGTGCGCGAACCTGCAGCCCCGCTGCGAGGTGCTGGAGGATATCCCGCCGCAGCTGGACTTCTTTGATGCAGTTCTGCCCATTGATGCTGAAATGTACCGCAACAAAAAGCAGAAAACCACGCCGGAATCCGCCAAGGAAGCGCTCAGCGCCCTGCTGCCCGTGCTGGAAGACCAGACCGACTGGAGCCGCGACGCCATTTTTGAAGCCTGCAAGCAGAAAGCCGAGGCAATGGAAAAGAAGAACGGCTGGCTGCT
>ERZ780168.3576-NODE-3576-length-11868-cov-3.280962_pt1 | contig 11868 bp, 10 predicted proteins | sample MGYA00510981_ERZ780168 | MGnify/ENA primary metagenome ERZ780168 (study PRJEB29588, sample SAMEA2158769) | human gut metagenome | biome: human gut; feature: human-associated habitat; material: faeces | place: Denmark | collected 2008/2010 ...
GTCCATTCAGGAACATATGGATTATTATATGGATCAGGGGATTCAGAAAAAAGAAGCAATGAAAATGGTCGCGAAAGACCGGGGAGTCGGAAAGAGAGACATTTACCAGGCGTTGTTGTAAAAAAGTAATGATGGATAAAAAGCCTGAATTGCAGTAGTCAGGGGAAGACAAAGAAAGGGGCTGATCAGATGGCAAGTCTGACATTAAAACATGTAGATCGCGCATTTCCGAATGGATATGAGGCAGTAAAGGATTTAAATTTCCAGATTGAAGACGGAGAATTTGTAATATTGACTGGCCCATCCGGGAGTGGAAAAAGTGCTGTTATGCGCATGATCGCAGGTCTTGATGAAGTGAAAAACGGAGGAAAATGCGAATGTCCGCTTTACTTATTAATAGTACATGAGAAAACAAGGAGGAATTCAGTTGTTGGAGAAAGCGGTTCAGGCTGCAATATATGAAAAAGCTCTTAAAAATCATTATATAGAAATCCTGTACATTGATTTTGAAGATACTCATGCGTTATGCATCTGGCAATATAGATGATCTTAATCGGATAAAACAGCAGATGACGATGGAAGCAATCACACAGGGAACAGCAGAACACATCATGCATCATGTTATGATCAATTTTATACTGAATGGTGAGATGCGTTTCATGCAGTTTGACTTTACAAGAGAAAGTGCAGATACAAAAAATGTTTTCCTGTTTGTGGAGGACTATACAGTTCCACAGCAGTAGATGATGATGCTGCTGGAAAAAAGCTGGTTCTATAACAGAACCAGCTTTTTTGTGTATTCATGGACGAACTGTGTCCCTGTTTTGTGAGAACGGACAGTCTCGTAAAAAAGAGAGGCCTGTATATCGCTCTCAAAGGCGGCAAGTGCATCGCCGGTAAGAAGCCGCGGGGCGTCGGCTGCCTTGGCAATGAGCGGCAGAGAAGAACGTCTTCTAATCTCTTTTAACAATGCACCGGCACTTTTTCGGAAACCGAGAACACGGTTATAGCCGGCCGGGTACAATGTTTTCTGGTTCAGAAGCAGATGCATCAGGGCGCGGCTGATGCGGGTATACGTCATTTCCTTTGTTTTAAGCTGCATGGCGAATTCTGAAAATGAGGAGCATGCGTGGCGCTGGCGGAGGATGCGGTTGGCAAGATCCGGCGAGAGGTCGAGACAGGAGGAGAGAGATCCCTTCGTCTCCGTGAGGAGCCGTGCGGCGAGGAGCAGGCTGAAATCATCGGCGGTCAACAGTCCATGAGATGCGACGGCATTCTGAAAAGCGTGAAAGACCGCTTCTGGCATGCAGGAGGCGAGCGCGGACAGTTCCAGATCCTTATGCGGATTGGAAAAAAGAAGATTCCGCATTGCTGTAGCAGAAGGGAGTGCATGTGTGAAAAGCGCTCCTTCGTGGTAGCCGCTGCCCTCCCGGCGGATCGTTACCGGCCGAATGCGGCTTTGTGACAGCAGAAGTGCCTGGACATATTCAATGCCTAAAATATTGTTTGGTTCTTTTAAAAAGGTATCAAGTTCTTCTTTTGAAAGCGAAGAGAAGGAAGCGCTGTCAGAAAAATAAGCGGAAAGTGCCTGTGCGCGCGCCGTCGGGAAGGAAAGTCCGCTCCTAAGCAGGGCGGAGAGCAGCTCACGGTATTCCTCCGGCTCGTGGAGCAGAACATCAGCGAGTTCCAGAAACGGCGCCGTGTCTCCATATTCACTGCCAAAGCAGAGAAAATCGACACAGCCAAGCGCAGTAAGGAGCGATACCGCCCCGCGTGCGAAATGCTGTGCACTGCCGAGCGCAAAGTGACACGGAAGCTGTAAGATAAGGTCCGCGCCGCCAAGAAGCGCCAGCTCCGCACGGTCATGTTGGTCAAGAATCGCAGGTGCGCCGCGCTGGACGAAATCGCCGCTCATAATCACGACAAGATAGTCCGCCCCGGTCAGTTCCCTGGCTTTTGCCAGCTGATAAGCATGGCCGTTATGAAAAGGATTATATTCTGCAATGACTGCGGTAATGGTCATAAAACGTACCTTCTTTCGAAAAAAATAGCACGATTCCAAACAGAGAGGAACCGCGGATCACATAGCCCTATCGTAACAAAAACAGAAAAGGAATGCAAGAATTCCTCCGTTTTGGATTTTTTGTCCAGTTGTTTTGAATTTTATACTTGCGAAAGGGCAAAAAGCGTACTACAATGAGAATATCGAGTAAATTTATCGAAAGGAGTCAAAAGATCATGGGATTTATTGACACAATTAAAGCAAGAGCAAAAGCAGACAAAAAAACAATTGTACTGCCAGAGTCAGAAGACAGAAGAACATATGAGGCTGCTGCACAGATCCTGAAAGAGGACCTTGCAAATCTGATCATCATCGGAAGCGAAGAGGCAGTAAAGAAAGGCAGCGAGGGACTGGATGTCTCCAAAGCTACTATTGTAGATCCAGAGAAAAACGAGAAAACACAGGCTTATGTAGATAAGCTGGTAGAGCTTCGTGCAAAGAAAGGCATGACTCCGGAGAAAGCAAGAGAGACCATCCTGAATGACTATACATATTATGGCGTTATGATGGTTAAAATGGGAGATGCAGACGGACTTGTTTCCGGTGCCTGCCATTCTACCGCAAATACCCTTCGTCCATGCCTGCAGATCTTAAAGACCAAACCGGGCACAAAACTCGTATCCGCATTCTTCCTGATGGTAGTTCCGGACTGCGAGTACGGCGATGACGGTGTATTCGTATTCGGTGACTGCGGTCTGAACCAGAACCCGAATCCGGAAGAGCTGGCTGCAATCGCAGAGTCTTCCGCAGAGTCCTACCGCATGCTGACCGGAAACGAGCCAAGAGTTGCTATGCTTTCCCACTCCTCCAAAGGAAGTGCAAAACATGCTGATGTAGACAAAGTTGTTGAGGCTACCAGAATTGCAAAAGAAGCAAACCCGGATCTCGCTCTCGACGGCGAGCTGCAGCTTGATGCAGCAATCGTTCCGAGCGTAGGTGCATCCAAAGCTCCGGACAGCAAAGTAGCAGGAAAAGCAAACGTTCTGATCTTCCCGGATCTGGATGCCGGAAACATCGGATACAAACTGGTACAGAGACTGGCAAAAGCAGAAGCATACGGCCCAATGACGCAGGGTATCGCAGCTCCAGTCAACGATCTGTCCCGTGGATGCTCCGCAGAGGATATCGTTGGTGTTGTAGCAATCACTGCTGTACAGTGCCAGGCACAGTAAGCACGAAATAAAACCAATTACAAGCGGTTTTCTGGCCGGCTGCGGAGAACAGGCCGGCCAGAAGTTTTAATAAGACTTTTAAAATAGGAGAATTTAGAAATGAACGTATTAGTAGTAAACTGCGGAAGTTCCTCTCTGAAATTCCAGCTGATCAATTACGATAACCGTGACGTCCTGGCAAAAGGACTCTGTGAGAGAATCGGTATCGACGGACGCCTCGTTTATGAGCCAAAGAACGGCGAAAAAGAGGTAACAGAAGCAGCAATGCCGACACACGTAGAGGCAATCCAGATGGTTCTGGACGCTCTGGTAAACGAGAAGAGCGGCGTCATCAAGAGCCTGGAAGAAGTAGATGCCATCGGACACCGCGTTCTGCACGGCGGAATGAAGATCACAAACTCTGTTATCATCGATGACGAAGTAATCAAAGTTATCGAGGAGTGCGCTGACCTTGGTCCTCTGCACAATCCGGCAAACCTGATGGGAATCAATGCCTGCATGAAACTGATGCCGGGCGTTCCGAACGTAGCAGTATTTGATACCGCATTCCATCAGACCATGCCTCCGAAAGCATATATGTACGGTATTCCGAAAGAGTACTATGAGAAATACGCAATCCGTAAATACGGCTTCCACGGAACTTCTCATAAATTCGTATCCAAGAGAACCGCAGAGTTCCTTGGCAAAGACTACAACGATCTGAAGATCATCGTATGCCATATGGGAAATGGTGCTTCCCTTTCCGCTGTAAAGAACGGCAAATGTGTAGATACCTCCATGGGTCTTACCCCGCTTGAAGGTGTGATCATGGGAACCCGTTCCGGAGATATCGATCCAGCTTTTGTTGAGTATCTGTGCAACAAAGAGAACCTGACCGTATCCGAGGTTCTGAACATTCTGAACAAGAAATCCGGTATGCTCGGCATGACCGGCATCTCCAGCGATTACCGTGATGTATCTGCAGCAGCAGAGGCAGGCAATCAGGATGCCATCAACTGTCTGGAAGCATACGCTTACCGTATTATCAAATACATCGGTTCCTACATCGCAGCTATGGGCGGCGTAGATGTGATCACCTTCACCGCAGGCCTTGGAGAGAACGCTATTCCGCTTCGTGAGACCATCTGCAAAGCATTTGAGTTCATGGGTCTGGAATTCGATTCTGAGGCAAATAACTGCCGCGGCGTTGAGAAGATCATCACCAAAGAAGGCTCCAAGATTACAGCATGCGTGATCCCGACCAACGAGGAAATCGCAATCTGCGAGGAGACTGTAGAGTTAGTAAAAGGAAAATAAAAAATAATTCAAAAAGCAGTTGACAATTCTTACCTTCCCGGGTATAATTGGTAAAGTGTGATTAGGAGAACAATATGAAAATCAGTCTGACCAAGTTATTTGCGCAGGACGGAAAGTCCGAAAAGTATGAAATTCCGCTTACATCCGAAACTTTTTCGATCGGCGGGCAGGACTATCGGGTAATCGAAAAACATCCTGTTATCCTTGGCCTTACGCATGAAGGCAATCGTGTGATCACGATCACCGGCAGCGCAGACCTTACAATGGAGATTCCATGTGCAAGATGCCTGACACCGGTAGCGACTCCATTCCAGCTCGAGTTCGATCTGCAGATTGATCTGAATCTGTCAGAGGAAGAACGCGAGGAAAAAGAAGAGGACTCTTCGTTTGTGGAGGGAGACGAGCTCGATGTGGAAGAACTGGTTCGTAATGAGCTCATAGTCCAATGGCCGATTCGAGTGCTGTGTAAAGATGACTGTAAAGGAATCTGCAGCCGTTGTGGTGCGAATCTGAATATTCAGACCTGTGACTGTGATACCACAGGGCTAGACCCCCGAATGGCTGCAATCAAAGATATATTCAGCAAATTTAAGGAGGTGTAACTATGTCCATTTGTCCTAAGAATAAATCTTCCAAAGCAAGACGCGATAAGAGAAGAGCAAACTGGAAAATGTCTGCTCCGAACCTTGTAAAATGCAGCAAATGTGGTGCTCTTATGATGCCGCACAGAGTTTGCAAAGCTTGTGGTTCTTACAACAAAAAAGAAGTCGTTGCAATGGACTAATATTCATAAATCGGAATCAGTTCCGATGTGCAATGCAGCAAAAGGCTCCCGTCACCGGGGGCTTTTTTGTTGTCTCTGCGGGTTGTCTGGAAGCGTCATATAAAAGATTTGACGTGGTGTGTCGTGATGTGCTATAATGGTCTCGGTGAGAATTGAAACAATATTGCAACATTTTCGTAACAATTATAAAAAAGGAGTGCAAAGCATATGAAGAATAGACGAATCATATTTCTGGCAGCATGCATGTGCAGTGTAGTATTCCTCTCAGGATGTTCCACAGACAGTCTGATGGATAAAATGATGGGAACTGAGACGACGGTTTCGTCTTCGGCCAGTGTAGATATTTCAAAAGAGGACAGCGATGCTGTTCATGTAGATGCCAATCTGGAAAAGCCGGTTTTTTCGGTAAATCCGGTGGAGAGCCTGCAGATTCCCGTTGGAAATACATCTGGAAAGCTGACTTGTGAGGCAGGAATAACGGGAGAAGGCACAGTAACATATCAGTGGTATAAGAACAACGTAAATTCCAACGGCGGAGGAACGCCGATTGAAGGCGCAACAGAAGTGACATACCAGGTCGATACTTCGGCGGAGGGCAAAGATTACTATTACGTTGTGGCAACAAACACGGTTGGAAATACCGTTTCCATGGCGACGAGTACGGTAACAGAAGTTACGGTAATTCCGGCAGGGAAATGGGTTCAGAATGAAAACGGATGGCAGTATCAGAATAATGATGGAAGCTATGCAACCAATACCTGGCAGAATATCGACGGCTACTGGTATGTGTTTGATGAAAATTCATACATGGTGACAGGATGGTACTGGAGCGGAGAAGAATGGTATTATCTGGCGGACAACGGTCAGATGCAGACCGGCTGGTTCACGCAGGATGGTGAGGAATATTATTTGGATCCGGATACCGGTGTCATGGCACGGAATACAACCATAGACGGTCATGAGATGAATTCGAGCGGAGTCAAGGTTTCTTAAGAAAAATAAGATAAAACAGAGCGGGTGGATTTTGGAAAGATAAATCCACCCGCTTTTTTGGAATACAGGAGAAAGCGCGGATGGGCATTTGTGCTTGATTTTTGCAAAGGAGTTTAGTATAGTTAATACAGCACTTGCATGAGTGCTTTTAGAGCGTGGTTGAAAACGGTTTTTTGAAAGAAAAAGAGTTTTCAAACGCGCTTTAGAAAAGAGAAAAGAGGAAAAAACATGAGTGACTTAGTCAGAGTTGCAGTGGACGCGATGGGCGGCGATTATGCGCCTGTGGAGCCGGTAAAAGGCGCCGTTGAGGCCGTAAACGCAGATGAACGTGTCAAAGTCCAGATGGTCGGCCAGGTGGATGTCATCGAAAAAGAACTGCAGAAATATACGTACCCGAAGGAGCGGGTTGAGATCGTTCCGGCAACCGAGATCATTGAGACGGGAGAGCCGCCGGTCAATGCGATCCGCCACAAAAAAGATTCTTCGATCGTTGTCGGCATGAAAAAAGTGCGCTGCGGAGAGGCAGACGCGTTTGTCTCCTCCGGAAGCACCGGAGCAGTCCTGGTCGGCGGACAGACGATCGTAGGACGCATCAAGGGCGTAGAGCGCCCGCCGCTGGCTCCGCTGATCCCGACGAAAGACGGTGTATCCCTTCTGATCGACTGCGGTGCGAATGTTGATGCAAGACCGTCCCATCTGGTGCAGTTTGCCATGATGGGTTCCATCTATATGGAACACGTTGTCGGCATTAAAAATCCGCGTGTGGGAATCGTGAATATCGGTGTGGAAGAAGAAAAAGGAAACGCGCTCGTCAAAGAGACGTATCCGCTTCTGAAAGAAAACCCGTATATCAACTTTGTCGGCAGTATCGAAGCAAGAGAAATTCCAAACGGAGCCGCAGACGTTGTTGTCTGTGAGGCGTTTGTCGGAAACGTTATCTTAAAGCTGTATGAGGGCGTCGGCGCGACCCTGATTTCCAAGGTAAAACAGGGCATGATGACATCTCTGCGCAGTAAAATCGGAGCCCTTCTTGTGAAACCGGCGCTGAAAGAGACACTGAAGTCTTTTGATGCCAGTGAGTACGGCGGAGCACCGCTGCTTGGCTTAAAAGGACTCGTTGTAAAAACGCACGGAAGCTCAAAAGCCAACGAATTTAAAAATTCCATTCTCCAGTGCATTTCATTCGGCGAGGAGAAGATTCCGCAGAAAGTGCAGGAGCATCTGGCAGACTATAAGAGCAGCAGGGAGGCAGCGAAAGATGGAGTTTGAAAAATTACAGGAGATCATTGCGGATGTATTAAACGTAGATCCGAATGAAGTAACCATGGAGACAACCTTTGCAGATGATCTGGGAGCGGATTCCCTGGATGTATTTCAGATTGTGATGGGAATTGAAGAAGAATTTGATATCCAGATCGAAGCAGAAGAAGCAGAGCACATCGTATCGGTTGAGGATGCGGTGGAAGCGATCAAAAAGAAACTGGCAGAATAATAGAAAATGGCGAAGGGGCTGTTTGCTACAGGACAGCCCCTTTGTTACCGTCCGCAGAACACCTGCAAACGGTAACTATGAGGAAGGACAGGCTTAAAACAGGTTATGAATAATATTGATAAACTCGTGGATTTGGAAAAGAAGATCCAGTATAAATTTCAGAATTTCGGACTGCTGGAGATGGCGATGCGCCATTCTTCCTACGCAAATGAGCACCATATGGAGCGCCTGGAGTGCAACGAGCGTCTGGAGTTCTTAGGAGATGCCGTGCTGGAAGTTGTATCCAGCGAATTTTTATACAAGACATTCCCGCGTCTCCCGGAGGGCGAGATGATGAAAAAACGCGCCAGCCTCGTCTGTGAACCGGCACTGGCATTCTGTGCCCGTGAGATTGACCTTGGCAGCTTTCTGCTCCTTGGAAAGGGCGAGGAGGCAACCGGCGGCCGTCACCGCGATTCCATCGTTTCGGATGCTATGGAGGCAACGATCGGTGCGATTTTCCTGGACGGCGGCTTTGAACCGGCAAAAGCGTTCGTTCTGAACTATATCTTAAACGATATCGAACACAAACAGCTTTTCTACGACAGCAAAACGATTCTGCAGGAGCTGATCCAGGGTGAGACGGATGAAGAGATTGTTTACACCATCTTAAAAGAAGAGGGACCGGATCACGACAAGAGCTTCTGGGCACAGGTCAGCGTCGGAAAGAAAGCGCTCGGTACCGGAAAGGGCAGAACGAAAAAAGCGGCAGAACAGGCAGCGGCATACGATGCAATTCTTGCCAGAAAAAAAGCGTAGGTGAATTATGTATCTCAAATCCATTGAAATGCAGGGATTTAAGTCGTTTGCCAACAAAACCATTCTGCAGTTCCACGACGGTATTACCGGCGTTGTAGGGCCGAACGGCAGTGGAAAGAGCAATGTTGGCGATGCGGTGCGCTGGGTGCTCGGCGAACAGAGCGCCAAGCAGCTCCGCGGCGGAAATATGCAGGATGTTATTTTCTCCGGAACCGAGACGAGAAAGCCGCTCGGCTACGCGTCGGTTGCAATTACACTCGACAATTCCGACCACAAGCTGAATGTCGATTTCGAGGAAGTCACGGTGACGAGACGGCTCTACCGCTCCGGTGAGAGTGAGTATCTGATGAACGGCGCATCGTGCCGGTTAAAGGACATCAACGAGCTGTTCTACGATACCGGTATCGGAAAAGAAGGCTATTCCATCATCGGACAGGGTCAGATTGATAAGATTTTAAGTGGTAAGCCGGAAGAGCGCCGGGAGCTGTTTGACGAGGCGGCAGGAATTGTCAAATTCAAGAGAAGGAAGGCCGTGACCGAAAAGAAGCTGGCGGAAGAGCAGCAGAATCTGGTGCGCGTCAACGACATTCTCTCGGAACTGACAAGGCAGTTAGAGCCGCTGGAACGCCAGTCTGAGACGGCAAAGATTTATTTAAAGAAGAAAGAGGAATTAAAGCTCCTCGATATCAATATGTTTCTGCTCGAGATGGAGCGCATCCGGAACGATCTCGCGAAAGTAGAAGACCGGTACCGGATTACAGAAGAGCAGTTAAAGAGCACGAAAGAGGCTTTTGAGCATACGAAGCAGGAGTATGAAAAGCTGGAACAGGAGCAGGAAAAACTGGACCAGACGATTCTTTCTGCGCGCGATCAGGCGGGGGAGAATGCACTGAAACGTCAGCAGCTCGAAAACCAGATCGAGGTGTTGAACGAGCAGATTCATGCATCGGAGAGGAACAGCGACACATTAAGAGAACGTCTGGAGGCGATCCGCGCGGAGAGCCGCACAAAGACGGCAGAAAAAAATACATATCAGGCAGAAAAGGACGGGCTTCATGAAGCACTTCTTGCGTCAGAGACGGAAAAGAGTGAGAAAGAGGCCGCTCTCTCGGAATGCCAGGGGCAGATCCAGGCAGTCGAGCTGCAGAGTGAACAGGATAAGAGCGAAGTCATCGGCCTTCTGAACCAGCGGGGTTCCACGAAGGGAAAAATGCAGCGCTACGATGCGATGCTCGAGCAGATCGGCATCCGAAAGGCAGAATTAAGCCAGAGGGTGCTGCATTTAAAGACGAGCGAGTCCGAACAGAACGGGCAGATGGAAGAACTGCAGAACGCGTTTGAAGCGCTCGAAGAGACGGTAAGCAGCCTGAAACAGCAGTACCAGGAGGCAGATCAGAAGATTACCGCGCTGACGGCGGATCTCTCGAACCAGACGAAAGAGATGGAAGCCGGCCAGACCAATTACCACAGAGAAGCGTCAAGGCTCGAATCCTTAAAGAACATCACCGAGCGGTACGACGGCTATGGAAACAGTATTCGGAAGGTCATGGAGCAGAAAGACCGGAATCCCGGCATCCACGGCGTTGTGGCGGATCTTCTGCAGGCGGAGAAAAAGTACGAGACGGCGATCGAGACCGCACTTGGCGGCAGCATTCAGAATATTGTCACCGACAATGAGGCGACGGCGAAATACCTGATTGAATACCTGAAACGGGGCCATTTCGGCCGTGCGACGTTCCTTCCGCTCACCAGTATGCGCGGGAAAAAAGCGCAGGTGAATGAGGATGCGGCAAGAGAAAATGGTGTGCTCGGTGTGGCAAATGCACTTGTTTCGTACGACCCGGTGTATGAGGGCCTTGTGGCACAGCTGCTTGGAAGAACGCTGGTGGTCGACACGATCGACCATGCCATTGTGATCCAGCGGAAATACCGTCAGACGCTCCGCATGGTAACCCTCGAGGGCGAGCTCTTGAGCCCGGGCGGTTCCATGACAGGAGGTTCGTTCCGGAACAACAGCAACCTGCTCGGAAGACGGCGTGAGATTGAGGAACTCGAAAAGAGCGTACAGGGTCTTGCGAAGGAACTGCGGGAAATCCAACAGGAACTTGAAGAGAAGAAAAATAAGCGGAATGAAATCCGCGATCTCCGCACCGAGCTGAATGAAAAACTGCAGCGGCAGTACATCGAGCAGAATACGGTGCGCCTGAATCTGGAAAAAGCGCGCGAGAAAAAGACGGAAATCCGTCTGGATTTTGAAGCGCTTCAGAAGGAGAGTCTCGAGATTGAAAATCAGATCGCCGAGATTGAGCGGAACCGGAAAGTCATCGGTCAGGAAATGCAGGAATCGGTGGAGCGGGAAAGCACGCTGCAGGAGAATATCCAGAAGGCGCAGGAGGCGCTTACAGGGCTTCGCCGCCGGGAAGCAGAATATACGAAGGATCTTGAAGAAATCCGGTTAAATTACGCAAATCTGTCCCAGAAGGATGGATTCCTTGCCCAGAACATCCGCCGTCTTGAGGAAGAGACGGGAAAACTGGAAGCGGAAAGCCGCACCATGCTGGAAAAAGCAGCGGAGGAAAAAGACGATGTCAAAAAGAAACAGCAGGACATCGTGGAGATCCAGAAGACGATTGCAGCGGCAGTGCAGGCAAAAGAAGAGGAAGACCGCCGGATTGTGGAACTGCAGGAGAAAAAAGAAGCATTAAGCGCAGATCACAAAGAATTTTTCGAGAAGCGGGATCAGCTCTCCGACCAGATTTCCCTGATGGACAAAGAGTGCTTCCGTCTGAACAGCCAGAAAGAAAAGCTGGAGGAGACAAAAGAGGCACAGACCTCGTATCTCTGGGAAGAGTACGAAGTGACACCGGGCCACGCAAGAGAGTTCCAGATGGAGGAGATTCCGGAGCGCAGTGAATTAAAGCGGCGTGTGCTGGAAGTAAAAGATGCGATCCGGAAACTTGGCTCTGTCAATGTGAATGCGATTGAGGAGTACAAAGAGATTTCGGAGCGCCACGCATTTCTTGATGCACAGCACACCGATCTTGTCAAAGCGGCAGAGACACTGCAGGGCATCATCGATGAGTTGGATGCCGGTATGCGCAAGCAGTTCACGGAAAAATTCGAGGAGATCCGGAAAGAGTTTGACCGCGTGTTCCGCCAGTTGTTCGGCGGCGGAAAGGGAACGCTGGAGCTCGAGGAGGACACGGATGTACTCGAGGCAGGTATCCGCATCATTTCCCAGCCGCCGGGAAAGAAACTGCAGAATATGATG
>ERZ780168.3581-NODE-3581-length-11864-cov-4.760522_pt1 | contig 11864 bp, 9 predicted proteins | sample MGYA00510981_ERZ780168 | MGnify/ENA primary metagenome ERZ780168 (study PRJEB29588, sample SAMEA2158769) | human gut metagenome | biome: human gut; feature: human-associated habitat; material: faeces | place: Denmark | collected 2008/2010 ...
CGCCGCCAGCGGCGGAAACAGGGAGTTGCTGTTGGGACAGCGGCCAGCAGAATGCAAGGCTCGCTCAAGGGCCGCCGCATGCGCTGGGAGCCGCAACCCGTATTCGTGTCCGAGGAGGAAGCTCCCCGATGACCGTATATCACTCCGTGTGGGCGATCTTTTGCAAAAAGGCCCGGGTGCGCTCCTCCTTCGGGTCGGCAAAGAATTCGCGGGAGGGAGCCTGCTCCACCACCACGCCGTTCTCCATGAACACCGTCTTGGAGGAAACGTTGCGGGCAAAGCCCATCTCGTGGGTCACCACCAGCATGGTCATGCCCTCTTCGGCCAGCTGGCGCTTGAGCGAGACCTGGTTGAGCAGCGGGTTGCGGTCTTGCGCCAGATCCTGGTAATAGGTCACGTCCTCGACCCGGTCGACGATGAACATCGACGTCACGGGTTGCCACGCGTTGTCCTGCCCCAGCGTGCTGTTCAGGGCGCTGGCGATGGTTTGAGCCTGCAATTCGGCATTGGCCAGCTCGCGCTCGGCCTCCGCCATCTTGAATTCGACGTAGAGGCGTTCGCTCTGGGCGATCATGCCGTTCTTTTCGAGCGCGATGGCATCTTCGAGGTGGCGGCGTACGCCGTCGACCACCTGCCGGCGCACCTCGACGACCTGCATGGCGAGTGCCAGCCCGAAGTAGCGCTCCACGAGCTCCGAAATCAGCGCATTGCGGGTCTGGTTGCCCTGCTCCTCCGCCGTGCGTTCGTTGATCCTGGCGGCGCGGTTGGCGGCGTTGATCTTGCCGCCCAGCCAGATGGGCACCGAGACCTGCCCGCCCACGAACCCGAGGCTCTGATCCTGCACCTTGAGGAACCAGTCGGCGTTCATCAGCGGATTGAGCAGCCCGTTGATCGACGGGATCATTTCGGGCGGTATGAGCCCGCTGCCGAGTATCTGCCCGGCGAGCTCTTTGGCCGGGCCTTTCATCTCGTTGAAATCGAATCCTATATCCTTGGACATATAGGCGTATGCGCCCATGACGCTGATCTTGGGCATACGCAGGCCGATGGCCGCACGGCGTTCCTGGGTGGCGGCCTTCTCCTCGAACTCGGCTGCTTTCATCGCGGGGTTTTCCGTGAGCGCTACGGCGATCGCCTCGTCGAGCGAGAGCGTACGCTTGGCCTCCTGCGCAGGCAGCCGGACGATGGTCGCAAGTGCCGCCGCCGCAAGGAGGGTTCTGACTGCTATTTTCATATTAATCAATGCGTTTATGGGGCAAATATATAAGTTATCCCGATATGTTGCGCGATTTTCCGGAAAAAGAGGCCAATTTTAGGCCCTTATGGACACAATTTACGCCCGATTCATCGCTTCAGGTGCGCGTTGGCTTCCCATACGCCCCCGGCCAGCGCCGGGTATGCCCTGACGTCGACGCCCGCTTCGCGCAGGGTCAGCGCTCCGCGGCAGCAGACGAAACAGTCGGGCTCGTAGAGTGCGAAGGCCGCCCGGGCGAAACCATGCCTGATAATGAGCTGTGTGCAGCTTTCGGGCTCGCTCGCCCGACGCGAGCACGGCTCCATCGAGGAGTACATCGCGGCGCCGCGGAGCACGGCGCCTGCCGCCAGCGCCTTGGCGATGGCCTCCTGCTCGGCGTGGTGCGTTGCGGAAGTTTCGTGCGTGTAACCTGCAAATATCCGGCCGTCGGCCGTGGCTACGACCGCCCCGACGCAGTAGGACGTCGGGCTGGGGGTGCATTTGCGGCCTTCGTCGACCGCCATCCGCAGGTAACGCAGGTCTTCCCCCGTCGTGTCGGGATGCAGCGTATAGGTCGTCACCTCCATGCCGTCGACCTGCTCGCAGGTGTGCGGGATGCTCTGGAGCGGCGCTGCGTCGAGGCTTGCCCCGCCCCGCCCGCCGAGCCGCAGCCGCGGGTTGACGGCCAGCCGCAGCGTGTCGGCCATCCCTTCGTCGAGGAACATGCGCAGCACCTCCGCCCCGCCCTCGACCATCAGGCGTTCTATGCCCCGTTTTTCGAGTTCGGTGACGATGTATTTGGCGGTAATTGCTTCACTGGTTGAGATGACTGTTGCAATATTTTGCAACCCTGTTATTTCTCCCGGCGAAAACACGTAGCGGTCGGCATCGCCTGCGGTGAAGAACCGCAGGCGGGGCGAAAGGCCGCCCGAGCGGGTGAGCGTGACTTTGGCGATGTCGGGCTTCAGCCCGGCCTGCACGCGCCGTGCGCGTGCCGCCTGGTCGCGGACGAGCAGCGACGGGTCGTCGCGCCGCAGGGTCTCGGCGCCGGCGAGGATCGCGTCGTGCGCTGCTCGCAGGCGGTACACCTCCTCCCAGTCGCCCGGGGTCGAGATAATCAGCCGCCGGGGGCTGTCGTCGTCCATGTAGCCGTCGGCCGTGACCGCGGCGGAGAGGGTTACTCGCATCTTCGCAGGGTTATCAGGGTGATTTCGGGATAGGCTCCCAGGCGCATCGGGAAAACCACGTATCCCGTGCCGTCGTTGATATAGAGCGTACGCCCGCCTTCGTCGTAGCGTCCGCTCCAGCGCGTGTAGAGCAGTTGCGCCGGGGAAAATGCCCGGCCGAAGAGGCGCAGTTTCATCTGCATGCTGTGTACGTGCCCGGCGAGCGTCAGGTCGCCGTAGCCCGCGTCGGCGATCTGCCCCCAAAGCTGCGGGATATGCACCGCGGTGATGTTGTAGAGCGAATCGGGGACGTCGCGGTAGGCCCCGCTCAGGTCGGCGGGCGGCAGGTCGGGGTCGTGGCGCATGTGCCGCAGCGCGGGGTCGAACGAAAGCCCCGTGAGCGAGATGCTGTCGCCGCCCCGGCGCAGGTAAACCGTGGTGTCCTCCAGTACGTTCCACCCCATTGCACGCTGGCGGGCGATCACTTCCGCAAGGCTCGCCGCCGGGCTTTGCGCAACGGTGTCCTTGATATAGAGCCCGGCATCGTGGTTCCCCGTGACCGAAACGACGCCGTACGGGGCACGCAGTCCTCCCAGCAGTTGCCGGGCGCGGGCGTCGAGCTCCGAGCTGCGGATGTTCACCAGGTCGCCGCAGAAGACGATCAGGTCGGGGCGAAGGCTGTTGACGCTGTCCACCAGGCGCCGCAGCTCCGCTTCGGGACGCACGACGGTGCCCAGGTGCGTGTCGGTGATCTGGGCGATGCGGAACCCGTCCAGCCCGGCCGGGAGGCGTTCGGAGCAAACCTCCGTGCGGGTTACGCGGATGGTCGTACGCTCGGCCGTAGCGCCCCAGACGAAGAGTGCCGCCACGCCTGCCCCTGCTGCGATGCCGACCCGCGGCAATCCCGTCCATCGGAAAAAATAGCAGGCCATGCGCGGCAGGACGGTCACCATCCATGCCCAGAACGCCCACATGGCGAACGTCATGAACGCCGTGGTGTTGTCGCGTGCGACGGCCCCGGCGACGGCGATCACGGCCGGCAGGGCATCGGTCGCGGCCGCCGCGACGATGAATACCCGGTGGCGGAGGCCCGGGGCACGCCGCCGCATGCGGCGGTAATGAATGACGGCCGCGGCCGCAAGCGTCAGCAGGGAGATTATCCAGAGCAGCATATACTTTCTTTTTATTATGAGCGTATTGGGGAGCGGGCAGACCGCACACGGCCCGTGTCCTGCCGGGCGCGGCCTGTCCGGGCCGGACAAAGATAGTGAAAGCCGGGGGGATTCGAAAATTTATTTTTCAGCTTCCCGGGGACATCCTATCTGCCGGAAAGATAGCGGGATCCGCATACAAACCGCCTCCCTCCCCGATTTTCAGGGGTGCACCCTCTGCTCCGCGCAGGCCGCGGGAATCGGGTGCAGGGGGTGGAAATCAAATTCCGTGCAGGTTCTTTTGGCATATATCTTGCTAATTCCCGGGGTGAAAATTAACTGCCTGTGTCCCAAAAACAAAACATACCGAACCAAGCAAGTTTAACCAAAAAACCAAATTTTATTCGGCTTATGAAAACATTTCGACTTCTGATTGTCTCCCTGCTCCTTGCGACTTCCGCTTCCGCCCAGCACCACCGGGGCGAACGCCGTGGCGGCGACTATTCGCCGACGGTCTACCTCATCTCCGTACACGAGGTGGATACCATCTACAACTGCGGCGGCTGTGCCGCGCAGCAGGCTGCGGCACTCAACCGCATGGCCGTCGGCAACGCCACGCAGGACTACATCGACACGCACCGCCCCGGCTTCCAGCAGACCGAGAAGCCCCAGTTCGTGTTCGCCTCGAAGAACAACCGTTTCTCGTTCTCGATAGGCGGCTTCGTGAGCCTGCGCGCGGGCTATGATTTCGACGGCATCGTCGACAACATCGACTTCGTGCCCTACGACATCCCGGTTCCGGGCAATTACAACTCCAAGCAGAAGCTGATGATGGACGCCTCGACCTCGCGCCTCTTCCTGAAGGCCATTACCAACACCCGGGCGCTGGGGCGCGTGGTAATCTACATGGACGCCGACTTCCGCGGCGGTGCCGAGGGAAGCTATACGCCCCGCCTGCGTTCGGCCTACGTGTCGTTCAAGGGGCTGACCCTCGGACGCGACGTGACGACCTTCTGCGACCTGTCGGCCGCCCCCACGACCATCGACTTCCAGGGGCCGAACGCCTATAATTTCAACTTCGCGACGCTGATCCGCTACGAGGTGTCGTTCGCCCGCAGGCACATGACCTTCGGCGTCGCCGCTGAGCTGCCGAGCGTGAGCGCCACCTACGGCGAGAACTTCAAGCCGATCCACCAGCGCGTACCCGACTTCCCGATGTACCTGCAATATGCCTGGGGCGCCGACCGCAGCAGCCACCTCCGCGCTTCGGCCGTGCTCCGCAATCCTTACATGTATAAGGTATCGAAGGATGCCACCACGTCGCTCTTCGGGTGGGGCGTGCAGTTGAGCGGCACGATCAAGTGCTGCGACTGGTTCCGCATGTTCATGAACGGCGTCTACGGCAAGGGCATCACCCCCTATATCCAGGATCTGACCGGTTCGGGGCTCGACTTCACGCCCAACCCGGTGGATCCCACGCTCGTGCGCATGATGCCCATGTGGGGCGTGCAGGCCGCCGGGCAGATCAACTTCACGCCGCGCCTGTTCGTGTCGGGCGGCTACTCGACGGTGCGCGTGCAGCGCAGCGAGGGCTACTATACGGCCGACCAGTACAAACAGGGGCAGTATATCTTCGGCAACATCTTCTACTCGCTCACCCCGCGCTGCAAGGTGGCCGCCGAGTACCTCTACGGTTCGCGCAAGGACATGAACAGCATGAAGAACCATGCCAACCGCGTGAACGTGATGGTACAGTATAATTTCTGATGATCCCGGTATCGGTATTTATTATGGGCGGCCCGTGTCGGGAACCGCCCATTTTTCGTATATTTGCCTCACTGTTAAAATCGTGAACTATGGAATTTCTTACGGAATACAACCTCACGGGGCTGGTGATCGGCATTGCGACGTTCCTCATCATCGGACTGTTCCACCCGCTCGTGGTCAAGGGCGAATATTATCTGGGCGTACGCTGCTGGTGGGTTTTCCTCGTGATGGGGATCGTGGCGATCGCCGCGTCGGTGGCCGTGCGCCATATCCTGTGGTCCACCCTGCTGGCCGTGTGGGGCGCCTCGTCGCTCTGGTCGATCGGCGAACTGTTCGAGCAGCGCCGGCGCGTAGAGAAAGGCTGGTTTCCGGCCAACCCCAAGCGGCAGGGGAAATAACCTGCACGATGAAGCCGGGCCTGAGACATATCCTCCCGTGGCTGGTGCTGGCGGCGGCGTGCTGCGTCCCGGCCCGACGTGCCGGCGTGGAGCGCCCCGTGCCCGAACCCGCCCCGGTGCGTGTCCGGCTGTTGTTCGCGGGCGATGTCATGCAGCACCTTCCGCAGGGTACGGCGGCGCGACGCGGGGACGGGTTCGATTACCGCGGGGTGTTCGCCTGCCTGCGCGGCCGGTTCCGATCCGCCGACCTGGTGGTCGTGAACCTCGAAACGACGCTCACCCGCACGGATCGCTATACGGGATACCCCTGTTTCCGCTCGCCCGTGGCGCTGGCCGACGCCCTGCGCGATGCGGGGGTCGACGTGGCCGTGCTGGCCAACAACCACTGCTGCGACGGCGGTGCCGCCGGGGTGCATACGACCGTCGCGGAGCTGGGGCGCTGCGGCATCCTGCATACCGGCGTCTTTACCGACAGCCTCGACCGCGCGGCCAACAACCCGCTGTGGGTGGAGCGCTACGGCGTGCGGTTTGCGCTGCTCAACTATACCTACGGCACCAACGGCATCCCGGTTCCCGCCGGGGTGGAGGTCAACCTGATCGACACGGCGCGCATGGCGGCCGACCTGGCTGCGGCACGGCGCGGGGCGCCCGACTGCGTGGCGGTCTGCATCCACTGGGGCAACGAATACGAGCGGCGCGAGAATGCCGTGCAGCGGCACCTGGCACAATTCCTGCGCAGGCACGGCGCCGACCTTGTCGTGGGCAGCCACCCGCACGTGGTGCAGCCCTTCGACGCCGATTCGTCGCACGTGGTGCTCTATTCGCTGGGGAACTTCGTGTCCAACCAGCGGCGGCGCTACTGCGACGGCGGGTTGGTGGCCGAAATCGAAGCCGTGCGGCATCCCGACGGGCGCATGTCCTATTCGCTCGAGGCGGTGCCCGTCTGGGTGGCGATGCCGGGCTACCGCGTCGTCCCGCCCGAAGTCGGGGACACGATGGCGCTTCCGGAAGCCTATGCGCTGTTCCGGGAAGACGTGGCGGAGGTGCTTTCGGGGGACTATAAGCAATCCGAATAGTCCTATAAAAACAAACAATGCCGATTTTTGGCGTCATGTCCGGGATTTTATTATCTTTGTAGACGAAAATAAACACACACACTAAACATACAGGATTATGGAAAAGAGCATTAAAGGAACACGGACTGAACAGAATCTGCTGAAGGCGTTTGCCGGCGAGAGCCAGGCACGCAGCCGTTACATCTTCTTCTCGAGCAAGGCCAAGAAGGAAGGCTACGAGCAGATCGCGGGTGTCTTCGCCGAGACTGCCGAGCAGGAGAAGGAGCACGCCGAGCGTTTCTTCAAGTTCCTCGAGGGCGGCGACGTGGAGATCACGGCGAGCTACCCCACCGGCCCGATCGGCACCACGGCCGAGAACCTGCTGGCCGCAGCCAAGGGCGAGAAGGAGGAGTGGGACGTCCTCTACCGCGAATTCGCCAAAGTCGCCGAGGAGGAGGGCTTCATCGAGATCGCCACAGCCTTCAAGATGATCTCCACCGTCGAGGCCGAGCACGAGCGCCGCTACCTGAAGCTGCTGAGCCGCCTCACGGACGGTAATTTCTTCAAGCGCGACGGCAAGATCTGGTGGCAGTGCCGCAACTGCGGTTTCGTCATCGAGGCCGAGGAGGCTCCCAAGCTCTGCCCCGCCTGCAAGCATCCGCAGGCTTACTTCGAACCCAAGAAGGAGAACTATTAATCTCCTCCGGGACAAAAGCACGGCGCAGGGACGCGGCTCAAGCCATGTCCCTGCGTTTTTTATTTACGGCCGCCGCTCATCCCGGCGGCTTTCCTTTTTGCGGAGGGGCGGAACGGGCCGGGATGTCCTGCGGTGCCCTTTCCCGGGGCAGCGGTTCACACCGGAAACAGGGATCGGTAATGGGATATGGCGGCGAATTGCCGGCGCTGCGACATATTAGCACAACAAGCGACAAATTGAGACCCGATAATTTGCTGCGTTTCCTACTTTTGCCCTGTCATTTCAAATACATTATTATGATGAAACCTTTACACAATGAAACCGACGCGGCGGCGCTCCCGTCACGGAATCTCGGAAGGCACCTGCTCAGGTGCTGCGCGTTTTGCCTGGCGTTGGCGGTCTCCGTGCCCGCATCGGCACAGTGGCGCGTCGGCCTTACGGCGGGCTATTCCCGCAATACATTGGACATGGATACGGGGTATGCGTACGACCTGCGCTACGAAGCCCGCGACGGCTTCACGGTCGGCATTCCCGTGCAATACGATTTCCGCGACTGGTTCGGCCTGCGTGCCGACCTGGTCTTCGTACAGAAGGGGCAGAAGATGCACCGCACGGACACCTACAATGCGATCCATACCGATACGCGCAACAACTACCTGCAACTGCCCGTCATGGCGAGCTTTTCGTTCGGCGGGGAGCGCCTGCGCGGGTTCCTCAATGCGGGCGGTTACGTCGGCGGCTGGCTGTCGAGCCGCCGGAAGGGCGTGACGCATCGATTCTTCTCGGACGAAAACGGCGACGAGAATGGGGTTGTCGTCCCGGGGAACCGTTATGAATTCGATGAGAAAGTACCTTTCGACTCCCGCCGTGACAACCGTTTCGAAGCCGGTCTGGTCGGGGGCGTGGGCATAAGCTACCGCGTAGCGCCCCGTGTCGAGCTGCAGGCCGAGGGGCGCTGCTACTATGCGCTGACTGACATGCAGAAGGATTATATGAAATTCCGCGTACCGCGCTACAACACGACATTCGTCGTGCAGGTCGGATGCAGCATCATCTTAGGTAAAACCGATAAATAAACGATTATGAAACGTATATACATATTTGCATTGCTGCTTTTCCTGGCTGCCGCACTTCCTTCCTGCCGCAAGGATGCCCCCGAGCTGATGAATCCCGGCGAAACAGAGCTTTCCCAGACGCCGTCGCAGGTGTTCAAGGCTTTCTGGCACGGGATGAACAACTCCTACGGGTTCTGGGATATCGACCCGACCGACTGGGATCGGGTCTATGACGAATACCTGCCCCTTTTCGAGGCGCTGGACGGGGCAGACCCCGAAACCGAAGAAGAGGCGGCGGAATTGTTCGGTACGATGCAGACGCTTTATACGCAGATATGCGGAAAGCTTATCGACCACCATCTCTCCATCACCTTTTACCCGGAATCGGAGTATGAGTTTGCCGTATCACCCGGTTATCTCGATATCAGCGCGCGCGATTATTTTCATGACGCGATCATCGGGAATATCATTCCGGCATGTATCGAGGCCAACAGGCAGGCCGGGCGAATCGAGGAGTTCGTGCAGGGACGGTATGAGGTCGAGGGCGACAGCGACAATATGGCTGCCATATCGTATAAGATCGACGGTGTCATATATTTGCGTTTCTCGGGATTCGCTTTCCAGGGTGTGCTTCAGAAAGATCCCGGGGGGCCTGTGGAACAGGTGCTCAGGAACTACCAGCGGATGATTCTCGAAACGCCCGACATCAAGGACGTGATCATCGACGTGCGCGACAACGGCGGCGGCTACCTGGCCGACATGCAGGAGATCCTCGCGCCCATGCTCGACACCGACCTGCTGGTCGGTTACACCCGCGTAAAAGAAGGGCTGGGCAGGCTCGACTACGGCCCGTGGGTGCCGTGCATCCTTTCCCCGGCCGAAAACCACCGCAAGGTCGAGGCCCCCATCGTCGTGCTTGCCAACCTCAATTCGGTAAGCATGTCCGAGATGACATGCATGGCCGTGTCCGTGCTTCCGAACGGCTGTGTCGTGGGCGAACGCACGTTCGGCGGTACCGGGCCGCTCTACGGGGATTACAAGTTCGCATACAGCGGCGCCTGGGAGAATTCGGCAGTGAGCGTATACGGTTCGACGGCCGTGATGAAAGATGCCCGCGGCAAGATACACGAGGGCGTAGGCATCGTCCCCCATATCGAGGTGCTTCAGACCCCCGAGGTCGAGGCCGAGATGCGCAGCGGCGTAGACCCGCAGCTCGAACGGGCGCTGGAATACATCCGCACCGGGAAATGACCGCGGCTGTCCGCATGACGTTACGGGGGAGGTGCCATACGGCGCCTCCCCTGCCGTTTGCGGGCGGGGCATGCCCCGCCCTTTGCCGCCGTTTCGTGCGGGGATGCGGCGGATGCGGAGAGAGGCATTCGGAGGGGGCGTCCTGCCGGGGAACGGGCGGCGGCCCAAAAATCTTCGCGTATGGCGGAAGATTGCGGAATCTTTACTATCTTTGCCGGATAGGAAAATCCGAATAACGAATACGATATGGCAGACGAAAAAATCATCTTTTCGATGGTGGGCGTTTCGAAGACGTTTACCAACCAGAAAAAGATCCTCAACAACATCTACCTCTCATTCTTCTACGGTGCCAAGATCGGCATCATCGGCCTGAACGGCTCGGGTAAGTCGACGCTGATGAAGATCATCGCCGGGCTGGACAAGAATTTCCAGGGCGAAGTGGTCTTCTCGCCCGGCTACACGGTGGGATACCTTGAACAAGAACCCCGGCTCGACGACTCGAAGACCGTCCGCGAGGTGGTCGAAGAGGTTATTCTGACCAATTATGTGATTGCCGGTGAGCAGTTAGTGGCCCGCTCGTTAGTACAGATGGTATGACCCGCGAAGAGATCGAATCGGTGTATAGCCGGGATGTTTTGGACCGGAATTGGTGGGGAAATTTCCCGGAACCGTTGGATTTATTGGGAAAAGATTTTCCGAAGACAGCCGATATCTATCGATTGATGCCGGTATGTGCCCGCATTGCCTTGCATATGGGAGGTGAATTGCCACGGATTATTTTTTCGAAAGAGGGGGGAGCCAGGATGGATTTCAATTCCGTGGTGATGAATCCCGAGATTCTTTCGTTGAAAGTGAGTGAACAGGTTCGGGCAGAAGTTTTTTTCGGCCAATATATTCATCAGGTCGGGCATATTTGTTATAGCCGGGGAGTATACGAAAAATACCGCTGTACACTTCAGCAAAAATATTTTATCCATCTGATAGAAGATCGTCGGATAGAAGGGAGGATTGCCCGGGTATATCCGGGATATTATTATTATCTGAACGCTGCCCGCCGGATGCAGTTTACACTGGCCTTACTGAGGGCTGAACAGGAATTGAAGTTTACCGATTTGGACGATGTGCGCTATAACTATCTGGCTACCCGGGTCCTTTTTCCTGAATTGCTGGAATATGAAGTGTTTAAAACCCGTTTGCTTCCTCACCGGAGCCGGTTGGGATGGATCGACGGCCTATTGGATACGATTACGGATTATGCTTCCCTGGAACCACGACAAGTGGTGGAGCTGGCACAACAAATCAGTGCCCGTTTTATAACTAAGGACGAGGAGTTACCGCCGATGTTCAATTATTATTCCAGGGTAATGATGAATCTGCCTCTGGAAGTGGAAGGAGCTCCGGTGGATATCGATGTCAAGATCCTCGACGATCTGTTTTTGGATTTGAGTAAATCGCTGGATTTGGTGCCTTGGGCCGATATCGAAGAAGATACGAAAGGAGCTTTGAAACGGGCCGGAAGTCCTGTTGCAGAACGCTATCGGGAACTGGATGCCTCTTGTGGGGTAGTAGATCCGGTCTTGATGCGGAGAGCAAGGGAATTAGCCGCTAAAATCCGGCTGAACTTTCTGACCTTTCAGGCAAAGATGAATAAAGCTTGTGTTTTTTATGAGCAGGAGAGCGGGGATTTGGATGAAGACGAATTGTATCAGGTGCATTTGAATCCTCATATTTTTATCGAGGAGTTGCCTGCCCCTTCGGCTTTGCTGGAAGTGGTGATTATGCTCGATTTATCGGGATCGATGACCGATGAAAATAAACTGGAATTGCAGTTGGTGTTATCGGTCGCTCTGGCGCTTGCTTTCGAAGCCAATCCGGATATCCGATTTTCTATTTATGGTCACCGGGTAAAGCAGGAAAGGGTTGAAATCGTCCGGTTTCATGAACCCGGGAAACGTCTGGAGATCAAAAAGCTTTTTTCTCAAGAGGGAATGTATGGCAATGCCGATGGATTCGCTATCCATTATGCTACGCAGAAATTCCGGACTACCACACAGAATAAATTACTGTTTATGATTTCCGACGGCACACCG
>ERZ780168.3582-NODE-3582-length-11863-cov-3.697070_pt1 | contig 11863 bp, 8 predicted proteins | sample MGYA00510981_ERZ780168 | MGnify/ENA primary metagenome ERZ780168 (study PRJEB29588, sample SAMEA2158769) | human gut metagenome | biome: human gut; feature: human-associated habitat; material: faeces | place: Denmark | collected 2008/2010 ...
CCCCGAAGGTGAGCGACGCGGGGGATACTTCGAGCGATGCGGTCGTTCCGCCATTTTCGGTCGGCTTGCATGCAACGGCGAGCATACAGGCCGCTGCAACGAACAATATCTTTTTCATATTACTCTGTTTTAGGTTACGTGTAGTTATTTTGCTATGGGCGGTGCGATATACCAGTTGATGAACAATACGCCCATTGCCGACGATACGGCCTTGGTGCCAAGTACGAACCGGCCGTCTGCGGAAACGTAATTGATGTAACCGGCCGGGATGATGATGCCGTAGTTGTCATATACCCAGTCCTGCGTGCTGCCCAGGTCGGTTCCCGTATTCAGGTCGTACACCGCACCCGACGAGATGCCCAGCGTACCGATGCCGATAAAGCCGATACCGTCGTCGGTCACGTGTACGCCGACCGATTCGCCGTAGTCGCTGACGATGGTTGTCGTCTCGGTCTCGGTGTTGTAGAAGGCGGCTGTCTGCGTCGTGACTATCGAAAACCCGTCTTCTGCAAGTGTTTCAGTGCGGTACGAGCTGGCAATCCATTTGCCGTTGGGACTGATTTTGGTAAGCTGTGCATGGCAGATGAGACCGTTTACCAGATGTTTCGTATATTCGGTGCCGTCGCCTCTCTGTATGGTGATTTCGGTGACTTCCCTGACGTCTTCGCCGACCCATTTTGGCTTTTCGGTATTCGCACCGTTATTTACCCAGTAGAGCATGCCAAAGTCCAAGTTTTCCCACGAGGTACCGTAAATGATTTTGCCGTTTGCGGAGATGCCGCGGGCCATGCCGCCGTACCACACCTCTTCGTTACGGTAATTGAGGTCGGGCCAGGGGAGTTCGGCCGGAACGCCGTCCGTCCAAAGCAGCGCCTTGTACGGTGCAGGTACCTCATCTACGTTACCTTTCATGGCATAGCCTACCCAATATTTGCCGTCGGCCGACGTGCCTTGTATTTGCGGTTTGCCGGTGAAACCGGCCGGTGCTTCCGGAATGAAGATATTGCCGGTGAGGTCGATGGCTATCTGGCCGCCGTTCGACCCGTCGCTGATGAAGAGCAGACCCTGGTCGGTGATGGCCATGGTTTGGGTCAGGTAATAGAGCGATTCGGGGAAGGGGCCGAATTCATAGACTTCGCCGGTCTCCAGGTCCACGATGGTCGGGGAGTACTGCCAGGAGTCGTCCGCTGCGATGGAAGCGGTGAAACCGCCGGCATACTTGCCGCTGGGCGACATGGCAGCCCCCATCTGGAAGGTGTCCAGCTTGCGGAAACGGGCGAATTCGTTGTCCTTGGCGAGCTGGTTCACGCGTATCTCCTGCGAAGCCTGGTCGGCTACGATGGCGATGGTGGTGCTGCGTTCGGCACCGGTGTCGTTGTCATCGACGGTCACGGTGAGCGTCCGGTCGTCCGTGCGCTCCACCTTTACCCACGTTGCCCCGGGAGTGGCTTCCCACGTAGCCGGGGAGGCCTTCACCTCGATGACCAGCGGCTGATTCCCTTCACCCAGGAACGAGCACGACACCTGGCTCAGATTGACGTACTGAAGAGTCTCTTCCGTTCCGGTAGTACAGCCTGTCAGTACGGCTGCCGCACAGAATGCGAGGATACCTCCTAAAAATAGATTCTTTTTCATGTTTTTACAGTTTACAGGTTCTTGTGAACAATTAACAAATAAAGGTTGCTTCCCAATTTAAGCTCCCAAAAATAATGATTAAATCCATATTAGATATACCCGTGTTGAAAAATACGCATATTCATCTTTTATGAATTTTTATAAAACATAAGCGCTGTTTTTATCTCCCCTTCCCGGCAGCGGAACGATACATTTGGAACACATCCGGATTTTTTGATGCAAACCCGAAAGCAATACCACAAAAGCGCGGCGATTTAACACCCGTTTCCCGGCAGCCACAGCAGCCGGCACTTCCCTTCCGCAAAATATCCGGAAAGCCCTCACGTTTATAAAACGAAGATTGGTCATATCTTTGTATGCAATATCGTCTTTTTTATTATGGCCGACCACGAACAGCACACGTTATCCGTAAAGGAACAGGTTGCCCTGCTCCCTTCCACTCCCGGCGTCTATCAATTCCTCAACCGTGCCGGAGAGATAATTTATGTCGGCAAGGCCAAGAATCTGAAGAAGCGCGTTTCGTCCTACTTCATGGAGTCGCGCGAACACGCTCCGAAAATCCGGATGATGGTACGGCAGATAGCCGCCCTGCGGCACATCGACGTTCCCACGGAACAGGATGCGCTGCTGCTCGAAAACTCGCTTATCAAGACCCTGCAGCCGCGCTACAACACGATGCTCAAGGACGACAAGACCTATCCCTGGATAGTGGTGCGCAACGAGCCCTTCCCCCGTGTGATGTCCACCCGGAGGCTGGTGCGGGACGGTTCGCAGTATTTCGGTCCTTACTCTTCGGTGATGGTGCAGAAAAACATGCTCGACCTCATTCACGGCATCTACCAGCTCCGCACCTGTTCCCTGAACCTCTCACCCGAAGCGATAGCCCGGGGCAAATACGGCGTATGCCTGGAGTACCACATCGGCAACTGCAAGGGGCCGTGCGCCGGCCGGCAGAGCGCCGAGGATTACGCCGCAGGCATCGAACGGATAAAGAAGACACTGCGGGGCGACCTGCGCTCCACACGCGAGTTCCTGCACCGGCAGATGACGGAGGCCGCGGCGGAGCTGAACTTCGAGGCGGCGGCACACTTCAAAAACCGCCTGATGCTGCTGGAGAACTATGAAAGCAAATCGGTCATCGTAAGCACCACCCTGCGGCGGGTGGACGTCTTCTCGCTCCTGATGGACGAGACGGACAGCACGGCCTACTGCAACTACGTGAAGGTCGCGGACGGCACGGTGGTGAACAGCTTCACGGTACAGCTCTCCGTCGGAGCGGGAGCCGACGAAAAAGAGGTGCTCTCGCGGGCCATATCGGACATCAGCGAAAAGCTCTCCGGCCGGCTCGCCCGCGAAGTCATCGTCCCTCTGCTGCCGGAAGAGGGGCTCTTCGAGGAGGTAAAGTTCACGGTGCCCACCCGGGGCGACCGGCTCAAGCTGCTGGAGTTCTCGCAGCGAAGCGCACGCCTCTACCGCCTCGAAAAGCTGAAGAACCTTGAAATCAAGAACCCGGAAAAACATACCGACCGGCTGATGGAGTCCATGCGCAAGGCGCTGCACATGGAGGTACAGCCGCGCCATATCGAGTGCTTCGACAACTCCAACCTTCAGGGCACCTATCCCGTAGCCTCGTGCGTGGTCTTCCGCGACGGCAAACCCTCGCGCAGGGAGTACCGCCACTTCAACGTCAAGACCGTCGTCGGCCCGGACGACTTCGCCTCCATGCGCGAGATAGTGGGCAGGCGCTACGGCCGCCTGCTCGCCGAGGGAGCCGAGCTGCCCGACCTGATTGTCGTGGACGGCGGCAAAGGACAGCTCAGTGCCGCTTACGGCGTCCTTTGCGAACTGGGACTGGAGAACCGCATCGCCATCATCGGTCTGGCCAAACGCATCGAAGAGGTCTTTTTCCCGAACGACCCGATGCCCTACTACCTCGACCGGACGGGCGAACCGCTGAAAGTCATCATGCACCTGCGCGACGAGGCGCACCGTTTCGGCATCACGTTCCACCGCAACAAACGCTCGGCAGGTTTCGTCCGTACCCAGCTCGAAGAGATAGAGGGGATAGGAACCAAGACAGCCGACCTGCTGCTGCGCCGGTTCCGCAGCGTGGCCCGGATACGCAGGGCTTCGGAAGAGGAGCTCGCCGATGCGGTCGGAACGGCGAAAGCCCGCAGGGTCCACGCCTATTTCCACGACGGCACCCCCGCTCCGGACAGGCCCGGCGAGGACGACGGAGCGGGAGAATCTCCGACGGCAAACGGCGCTTCCGATGCCTGAGACACAAATCGGAACGGCCCCCGCAATACGTAGGGCTTATCGCACCATAACAACTAATTATAACCGTTTTGGATTTATTAAAGGCAGATTGCCTATCTTTGCGAGACAGATAAACCGACAATTATGAGCGTAGAAAGAGTAAAATGCCTCATCATGGGCAGCGGCCCCGCAGGATATACGGCCGCAATATACACGGGACGCGCGAACCTCAGCCCCGTCCTCTACGAGGGAATGCTGTCCGGCGGACAGCTCACCACGACGACCGAAATCGAGAACTTTCCCGGATACCCGGAAGGCGTCATGGGTACGCAGCTCATGGAGGACCTCCGCAAACAGGCCGAACGCTTCGGCGTGGAAATACGCCGGGGCATCGTCACCGATGTCAATCTGGAGGCTTATCCCTTCATCCTGACCGTGGACGGCGACCGCACCGTCGAAGCCGAGTCGCTCATCGTAGCCACCGGCGCATCGGCCAAATACCTCGGACTGCCCTCCGAAAACAAATTCAAGGGAATGGGCGTGAGCGCATGCGCCACCTGCGACGGTTTCTTCTACCGCGGACAGGACGTAGCCGTGGTGGGCGGCGGCGACACGGCGGCCGAAGAGGCGAGCTACCTGGCCAACATCTGCAACAAGGTCTACATGATTGTGCGCCGCAACGAACTCCGGGCATGCCACGTCATGCAGAAACGGGTAAAGGAAAACCCGAAAATCGAAATCCTGTTCGAACACCAGACCAAGGAAGTGCTCGGCGACGACAACGGCGTGAACGGCGTCATCGTTGTGAACACGAAAGGGGAAGAACGACGCCTGGACATCACCGGATTCTTCCTCGCCATCGGTCACAAGCCCAATACCGACCTCTTCCGCGGCAAGCTCGACCTCAACCCCGAGGGCTATATCGTAACCCGCGGCAACACGAGCCACACGAGCGTGAACGGCGTATTCGCTGCGGGCGACGTGCGCGACCCGCGCTACCGTCAGGCAATCGTCGCCGCCGGAAGCGGCTGCATGGCGGCAATGGACTGCGAGAAGTACCTCATGCTGGGCGGCGATATCTGATGTACCGGCCGGGAGAGCACGGGATTCCGCTGCAATCGCCCGGAAACGGCTTTTCGGAAAGGGCTGTGTCAAATTGAACGAATGCAGTTCAAAGGGGCGCAGCCTTTTCGAATGTATGAGGAGCGACAGGAGGCAATATGCCGAAGATCCCGGTAGAAACATGACGGCAGGCACCGATGCCGATTAAAAACGCGGCAATTCACAGCGATTCAGACCGAGATTCGTGTCCGATATAGACCACGGGATAGCGCACCTATCCTCTTTGCTTCTGAAAATATCCCCTCCATAAATTTATAAGATGAACGACATCATCGACGCACGCTGCGGCTGGGCCGGGAGCGACGAACTGTACATCAAATACCACGACGAAGAGTGGGGACGGCCCGTTACCGACGACCGGACCCTGTTCGAATTTCTGGTACTCGAAAGCGCCCAGGCAGGGCTGTCCTGGATTACAATCCTCCGCAAACGCGAAGGTTACCGAACGGCTTTCCACCACTTCGACATACAGCGAGTGGCACGCATGACATCGGAGGACATCGACCGGCTGATGCAGTTCGGCGGCATCGTCAGAAACCGGCTGAAGATTGCCGCCGCAATCGCCAACGCCCGGCTGTTCATAGCCATTCAGCAAGAATTCGGCAGTTTCTACGACTACGTCCTCTCCTTCTTCCCCGACCGACAACCGGTCGTCCATCACTTCCGAAGACTGGAACAGGTACCCGCCACATCCGCCGAGGCGGACGCCCTGAGCGGTGACATGAAAAAGCGGGGTTTCAAGTTCTTCGGCCCGACCATTTGCTACGCCTTCCTGCAGGCGACCGGTTTCGTGAACGACCACCTGGAGGGGTGCCGCTGCAAAGCGCCCGACCGTCCCCTCCCCGACCGGAGGGCAGAAGCCGACTCCCGGCGCACGGTCGGAGACGGCTCCGACGACAGCCGATGAACAGGCCCTACACGAAACCGCAGGTAATTTACAATCATATTCAGGAAACATGCTGACCATAGAGGAGATACTTACGATAGATTCCGGGGAGGCTTTCGAGCGGACAGCCCTGGAACTTTTCGCTTTCCAGGCGGAGCGGTGCGCCCCCTACCGCGACTACCTCGATGCGATAGGCATCGCGCCCGGCGAGGTGACCTGCAGCGCCGACATTCCGCACATGCCGATAGAACTCTTCAAGAGCCGGAAAGTCTATTGCGGCACGAAAGAGCCGGAGCTGGTCTTTACGAGCAGTACGACGGGCGGGGACACCCCTGCCCGGCACTATGTGGAGAACACGGAGAATTACCGGCAGACACTCCGCAAGGCGTTTTCGCTCTTTTACGGACGGCCGGAGAATTGGTCGTTCTATGCGCTGCTGCCCTGCTACCTCGAACGGGAGGGTTCGTCGCTGGTATGGATGGCCGACGACCTGATAAGAAGCGGCGGGGGAGGCTTCTTCCTCGATGAATACGAACAACTGCTCGAATGTATGGCGGCGGACAGCCGTCCCAAAATCCTGTTGGGCGTGAGCTATGCACTGCTCGACCTGGCCGAGCAATACGCCCCCCGGTTGCGGGACACGGTCGTGATGGAAACGGGAGGGATGAAGGGACGCCGGACGGAACTGCCCAAAGAGGAGTTCCACCGGATTCTGTGCGACGCATTCGGCACCGACGTCATCCATTCCGAATACGGCATGGCCGAGCTCACGTCGCAGGCCTATTCCTCCGGGAACGGGATATTCCGAACCCCGCCCTGGATGCGCGTCACGATACGCGACTTCAACGACCCGTTCGAGACGCTGCCGGCCGGCCGACGCGGCGGCATCAACATCACCGACCTGGCCAACCTCCACTCCTGCGCATTCATCGAGACACAGGATGCGGGAATCGCCTATCCAGACGGTTCGTTCTCCGTACTCGGCCGCATGGACCGGACACAGACGCGCGGATGCAACTTGCTGGTCGATTAGAAGGCCGGGAAAGGCGGCAGGCCGTTTTCGCAGCGATGCGACGCGCAGCTAATGAAAAATCATTAATTTTGGCCGGGCGGACGACGGCAGCCGCGACCGGATTATTGCCAAAAAGATGGGAAAACGCAAAAGGGAACAGCGACGCAGGGATTACGACATCCGGCAGGCACAGCACGAACAAGTTATCGAACGGATACCGCTGGAGCGCGGATGCAAACTTATCATGGTATATGTGGAGGGGTACGAAGACGTGGCCTTCTGGCGCAGCGTCTTCGACGACTACGAATCGGACGAATTCATGTTCGAAATTTCCGTACCGCTGCGCAACGACCTTGCCAAAGGGAAAAAGGTGGTGCTCCATCTGGCCGAAGACCCGGAGGTCAGGGATACCCTCTTCTGCATCGACAGCGACTTCGACTATCTTTTCGCCGACCAGACGCCCGTATCACGGGAGATAAACCGTACCCCGCACATCTTCCATACCTACGCATACGCCACGGAGAATTACCTGTGCTACGCCCCATCGCTGCACAACATCTGCGTGAAGGCCACCAAAAACGATACGAACATCTTCGATTTCGAAAAGTTCTTCGCCGACTATTCGCGCACGATATACCCGCTTTTCCTGTGGTACGCCTACTCGGCGCAGATAGCCACACCGAACATCTTCCCCCTGATAGAGTTCAAGAGCAGCGTCAAACTGAACTACCTCGAAGTGGAAGGGAACGGGGCGGAGACGCTCGCATGGCTGGAACGACAGGTACAGCGCAGGCTGCGGAGCCTCCGCGGACAGCATCCCGACATCGAACGGCAGTTCCCCGCCTTCATCGAGATGCTCGGCAAACGGGGCGTCACGCCGGAGAATACCTACCTCTTCATGCAGGGACACACCCTCATGGACAACGTCGTCATGCCTGTCCTGGAGGCCGTATGCGACAAACTGCGCTACATGTCCATCTCCCGCATCAACGGGTCCGACCGCAGGGGGGTATCGCTCGTGAACGAGCAGAGCAACTACAACAACGCCCTTCAGGACGTGCGCAGTGCGCTATCCTTCAACGAGAACTACAAGGAGTGTTTCCTGTACAAAAAACTGAAGCACGATATAGAGAGATACCTCGACGCCCTGCGCCGGGCCCAGCCGGACTACAACTGCCGGAAAGGCTGACGCAGACTGCAAAGAAGCCCCGGCCGTCACTTACTGTATTTCGACGCCCATTCGAGTATCTCTTCGCTGCGGACATGAACGCCGTATTTGCGTGCCTTTATCAGAATACGGTGTGCCAGAAGCGCTTTCTTCTCCTCCGGCGCATAGCGGAAATAGGCCTCGGCCGCACGCACATGGGGTGCATCGGGCATCGGAAATTCGCGCGTTTCGGGAATCCCGAAATCCGTGGAGCGCATTTTCCGCCGGTCGCTCGCCAGCAACCTGTCGGACGTATGTTTATCATATGCCATAATCTCGTAATTTTATTTTATTCTACATGTGCCCCGCCGCAAGCGCGGGGAAGAAAGACAAGGGGCGCCCGGCCTGACGGAACATCTCCGCAAACCCTTCAGGCGCCCCGCATCGATTGCGAATCCTCCGTCACAGGCGGCCCCTTTCGGGAACCCGCCATGTAAACAGTATCCTATTTTCTACCCAGTTTATCATCGATTCCGTGACGGGTGCGGTCGTAAGCCTCGTCCACCTTATTGCCAATCCGGTGCCCCTGCTCCTGCATACGGTCCTTTATCTGATGGATACCTTCGTCGGCACGGTTCTTCCACTGCTGACCTTTCTCCTGCATGCGGTTCTCCACATGCTGAACCTTCTCTCCTGCGACATGACCTGCGTGGCGTGTCTTGTCGGCCAGCTCGTCGGCCGTCTTCTCGACCTTGTTCTGAAGGTCGTTCTTCATCTTGTTTTCCATAATCAAGCATTTTTTAAGTTATACAAAAATTCCGTCGCCGCACACGAGGGACGGATTGCACGAATGCGAAGGGTTCACTCCCGTTTCCTGCGAGTGAAAAGCCCTACTATCAACAGCAGGACTATCGCTCCGAAAACGGAGGTGAGCAGGCTGCCCAGCATGTTCGTGCTGGCGATGCCCATCAGTCTGAAAAGCCATCCGCCCAATACCCCGCCTACCATACCGATGACGAGATTGAGCAACATGCCCGAACCGCTGCCCTTCACAATCAGGCTGGCGACGTAACCCGCCGCAAGCCCGATAAGGATGTACCATAACCAATACATGGCAAAAAGTTTTAGTGATTCAAAATAATATATCCGTTGGGGGCCCTGCCGCAATCGTGTGCGGTGCCACGGTTAAGACAAACGCAATAGTTGTGCCAAGACCGGAAGCGCACCGGACGGCGTATTCCATGCAAACGATACGCAAGCCGCCGCGGTCGGACAATATCCGCAAGCGGAACGGTCGGTCGGAGAGGAAACCGGCCCCACATTCCCTAAGGGCCGAACGTCAGCAGTATCGTTCCGCTCCGGAAACGGACTTCGCGAGCGCATGCCTTTCCCGCACACGAGCCCCCGTCGCACCGAATACCCGTCTATATCCGACTCAACCGCACCTGCGCCCGCAACTGTGCCATTGTCCGACAACCGTTGCCGTTTTTTACCGAATATTTTCCTATATTTGTTTCAACCGAATCGCACCTGCGACCACGGACCGGGCTGCCGCCCGACGACCGCTTTCGGTTTTCATCGAATATATTTCGTATATTTGTTTATCGAGCCACGGAAAGACGGTCTCCGTTCCAAACCGGAAACGCACGCGATATCCGTTTCAAAGGCCCGAACCGACCTATGAACGCCGTAAAAAAAGCATACAGGATAAACGTGGCGCTGAGCCTGTCCAACGTGAATGCGGACTTCCTGCAACTCATCCTCTGCATGATGGTGAGCCATTACATCATCGCCAACCCCCTGTACGGAGCCGCCCTGTTCCTTTTCGCCAATATCTGGACGCTCTATTTCGAGGGCAACCTGCGCCGGCTCTCGTCGGGGCCGGCGCCTCGGAAAACCAACCTCGTCATGTGGATACTGCTGTCAGCATCGGTATTCGCCGGGCTCGCACTGGTCTTTCTCTACCCCATCGTCATGCAGGCTCCGGGCACGAATTTCGTCTCGTTCTTCGTTCTCCTCATCGCGGCCCGCAGCGTACTGACATGGAAGGTGAACGACGCGCTGAGCAAACCGGGGCTGGCCCGCAGGATATACAAAGGCCTTTTCCAGATACTCTTCTTCGTGCCGTGCCTCGCTTTCGCATGGATAATCGACGACGAACCGGTCATGTGGATGACGCTCGTAGGGTATGCCCTGACCGGATTCCTGCTCTCCTACCAGAGCAGCACCATGGCGTCGCTCTCCAAATACATAGCGAATACCCGCCGCGACAAGCTGCACGACATATTCTCCTACCGCGTATTTTCCAACATGTCCCTCTACGCCCAGATAGCCCTGAGCCTGGGGGTACTCATGTATATCTGTTACGTCAGCTTCAGCACGCCGGCATTCTCGTCCGACACCTACGTCTACATGGGTGTGTGGATAGTCGCCGTATTGCTCTTTTCGGAACTGTTCACCAAACTCGTCAACAGACGGGGATGGATACTGAGTCTCAACATCTTCATCGTGGGAGCGGCCATGTGGATAACCGGCTCCCTGATGATGTTCGACTTCAAGGGGTTATGGGGCTCGACCTTCTGGGCGGGCCTGTGGGGTTTCGGCCTGGCATGTATCACCTCGGTACTGAACCGCTACAACGGAGACTTCAAGATGGTCGCCCGCATAGCCGGCCGCAAGGTAAGCGACCGCGACCTGCACTTCCGGTCGATGATAACGCAAATCATCTCGGTCATCTTCTCCAATGCCATCATGCTCTGCGTGGTCACGGTCTGGGTCTTCGTCATTCCCGCTTCGCACACGCCGGAGCTGCCGTGGGTATTCCGCAGCACCATGGTACAACTACCCGTCCTGTTCATGCTGGTCAGCGTATTTTTCGCGCTCAGGCAGCCGCTGGACGAACGCAGCCGGCAAAAACTGCTGAACTATACACAGGGAACCAACAACAACACCCCTACGAAACAGAACCTCCGCAGCAACCTCGTGGAGAAGAAAAGGGTGAAATTCGGCGTGAAGATACTGGCCTTCTTCGTGAGGCCCTTCCTCCACCTCAAAGTCTCCGGCAAGGAGTACATGGAGATGGAACACTTCCCTTCGGTCTTCGTCTGCAACCACGGCATCATCTACGGCCCCATAGCCGCGGTGATATACCTTCCCACCTATTTCCGGCCGTGGATAGACCGCAAGATGGTGGACAGGGAGATGGCGGCCAAAGAGATGTACGGACGTTTCATCTACCGCATCCCGCTGCTCCCGCCGAAGGCGAAGATGCGCATCGCCCGCCTGCTGGCCGGGCCGGTCACATGGGCGCTGAACTCGTTCAATCCGATACCCGTCGAAAAGAACAACCTGCGGAACGTGATGACCACCTTCGACGATACGGTAAAGGTACTCTCCGAGGGCGACAACGTGCTGATATTCCCGGAGAGACCGCGGAAAGTGAAACGGGGCGACAAGATGACCGTCGAACATCTCACCGACTCGGTAGGGCGGCTCTTTACGGGATTCGCCAACATCGGACGCCTCTACTACGAGACCACGGGAAAATGCCTGCGGTTCTACCCCATTTACGCGAGCAAGAGAAACCATACGTTCCGTATCGGGCAGCCGGTGGTCTTCAGTCCCGACAACGACCCGCACGACGAGAAGCAGCGCATCGCCGACCTGCAGAGCCGTGAGGCCCAGATCACGCAGCGCGTCAGCGAACTGCGTGCCATGTTCTCCAACGCGTTCTCCGGTTTCGGCATGAACGACCTGTCCGTGGTCAACGCCGTCGATGAAGGCGAGCCTTCCGACGCGCAAT
>ERZ780168.3593-NODE-3593-length-11843-cov-4.698761_pt1 | contig 11843 bp, 12 predicted proteins | sample MGYA00510981_ERZ780168 | MGnify/ENA primary metagenome ERZ780168 (study PRJEB29588, sample SAMEA2158769) | human gut metagenome | biome: human gut; feature: human-associated habitat; material: faeces | place: Denmark | collected 2008/2010 ...
ACCGCTCGGCAATGCGGACGGTGTTTTCAAAGGCTTCCTCGCAGCCGGGGAACAGCCCTTTCATCTCGTCTTCGCTCTTGAGGTAGAACTCCTGCGTCTGGAATTTCATCCGGTTGGTGTCGTCCACGGTCTTGCCTGTCTGGATGCACAGCAGGACGTCCTGCATTTCTGCGTCCTCTTTGCGCAGGTAGTGGGCGTCGTTGGTCACCACCAACGGCAGTCCCAGCTCCCGGGCAAGGCGCTGGACGCCCTGATTCACCGGCCGCTGCTCCGGAATGCCGTGATCCTGCATTTCCAGAAAGAAATTCCCCTCCCCGAAAATGCCGGACATCTTTTTTGCGTATTCCTTCGCGGAATCGTAGTCTTCTTCCATCAGATACTGCGGAATCGCACCGGCAAGACACGCGGACAGGGCGATCAGCCCCTCGTGGTGCTGCTGGAGCAGCTGAAGGTCGATTCTGGGCTTGCCGTAAAAGCCGTGGATAAAAGCTTCCGACACCAGATAGCAGAGGTTCTCGTACCCCTTACGGTTTTCGCACAGCAGCACCAGATGGTAGGGGTCGTTATCAATTCCATGAACCCGGTCGGCCATGCCCCGTCGGGCGACGTAGACCTCGCAGCCGATGATGGGCTTGATCCCGGCGGCTTTGGCCGCTTTATAAAAGTCAATACAGCCGTACATCACACCGTGGTCGGTGATGGCAATGGCGGTCTGCCCCAGCTCCTTGACCCGATCCATGATGCCGTCAATGCGGCACGCGCCGTCCAGTAAGCTGTACTCCGTATGGACATGCAAATGTACAAAGCTCATGCCTTCACCTCTTCCGCCAGCTCCAGCAGCCGCCGCATCCGGCTGCCCATGGCGGGCTTCGTAATGGGCGGCTCCATCATCCCCGCCAGCTCGGACAATGACGCGGAGGGGTTTTCCTCCCTCGCAATCGCTGCCCGTCTGAGCTTTTCGGGCAATTTATCCATCGCGCCCGTCTCTCTTATAATGCGAATTGCCGCAAGCTGTTCCTGCGCGGCCTCCACCACCTTGGAGGTGTTGGCGTCGTCGCAGTTGCAGCGGCGGTTGACCTTGTTGTTCAGTTCCTTTTCCAGCCGGGCTTCCATAATGCCCATGGCCGCCACCGGTGCGCCGAGGAACGTGAGAAAATCGGAGATCAGCTCGCTGTGCTTCAGATACAGCACCTGTCCCCCGCTTCGGCTGGCCATCTTTGGGGAAAAGCCCATGACCTCCCGCATCAGCGAATCCGTCTCCCGGGCAACGCTCTGGTGGGTGGTCGCCAGTTCCATATGATAGCCCTTCCCCGGGTCGGTGACGCTTCCCCCGGCGAGGAACGCACCCCGGAGGAACGACGCCTTGCAGCAGTCCTCCTCCACCACCGGCAGGTTCACATGGAGCGCCAGTGTGTCCTGCGCGTCAAAGCCGAAGGCTTCCATGATCGTCTCGATTTTATCGCTGTCCCATATCTGGAACACCAGCTTTCCCGGCGATGCAAGGCTGGGGTAGCTGTCGAAGGACAGATCAAAAGCTTTTTTGAACAGCTTCGGCAGAATATAAGCAAAATCCCGGCTTTCGGTGATGATTTTAATACCGTCAGCGGAGAAATTGTTGGCAAACAGCAGAATGCCGAAGCACTCCGCCAGAGCGCAGCAATGTTTCTGGGGCAAAATCCGGCAGACCTCCGCCTTGGCGGCAGAGGAAAAAGAGCTTGCCATGGGGAGGCCACCTTTCCGAATGTTATCTATACGTTACCAGATACGAACCTCCGGCTCCAACCGGATGCCGCTTTTCTGATAGACCTGCTCGGACACCTGGGACAGCAGAGCCTTCACATCCGCCGCCGTCGCGCCGCCCAGATTGACGGCAAACCCGGCGTGCTTCGCGGAGATCGCCGCGCCGCCTACCTGATAGCCCTTCAGTCCCGCTTCTTCGATCAGCGCCGCTGCATAACCGCCCGTCGGGCGTTTGAATGCAGAACCGGCCGAAGGAACGTCCAACGGCTGGGAAGCGGTGCGGCGGGCAATTAGGTCCTTCATTTTCGTCCAAATTTCTTCGGAATTTCCTTTTTTCAGGGCAAAATCCGCGCTGACCACGATTCCCGGGCGGTTTTCCAGCGCACTGTGACGATAGGAGAAGGCCATCTCGGCGTTGGACAGACGGGAAAGATTGCCATCCAAATCCATGACCTCAACACTTTCGCAGATCTGGCAAATCTCGCCGCCGTAAGCCCCGGCGTTCATATACACGCCGCCGCCGACGGTTCCCGGTATGCCGTGGGCGAATTCCATGCCGGTGAGACACATGTTCGCAGCGTTCACCGCCGCCCGTGCCATGGTCACGCCCGCCATCACCCGGATGTGGGTCTCGTCCAGCCGTTCCATGCCGCCAAGGCAATCCTTCAGGCAGACCACCAGCCCCCGGACACCCTCATCCGGCGCCAGCACGTTGGTTCCCGCGCCCAGAATGGCGCATTTGCAGTTCAGCTTGGCGCAGGCTTTCAGGATATCCGCCAGTTCGATTTTGGTTTTGGGAAACGCCATTACCTCGGCGTCTCCGCCGATGCGAAAGGAGGTATGCTTTGCCAGAGCTTCTTCAAACCGAAGCTCCACATCGGGCAGTAAAGCGGAGAGTTTCCGCTGGAATTCAGTCAACTCAGTCATAAACGCCTCCGGGTGTAAACTATAGTACAGTATAGCATATTCCCCGGCGGTTTGCAATTATGACAAACATGAAATTTATGTAACAAAAGCCCATGCAGAAAGAAATTGCGGGAAAGCACTGCTTCCCCGCAATCTTTTCACATCAATCCTGAATCGGCACCGTCTCGGGGATCTCGCCCTCGCCCTCGGTGATCGCCCGCATGTAGGCCACATTCTTGTCCTTATCGTACAGCATGACACTGTGGATTTGACCATCTCCGTAGATGTCCACCATATCTCCCCACGAGTAGCCTCTGGCACGCACCGGGCAGGTGCCGCTGGATTTGATTTCCAGACCGGACAGCATGGGCAGCATCTTCATAAGCAGATCCGTGATCTGGGAATTTGTCATGCTCACGGACACCAGCGGCAGAACCTCATTGGCCAGATTCTGCACGTCGGAAAGGCTCATCTTCTTGACCTTGGCCAGCAATGCCTCCATAAACTGACGCTGACGGGCGGTACGCTTGATGTCGCTTTCGCCGTCACCCTCCGCCTTCCGCATACGGACGTAAGCAAGGGCGGTAGAGCCGTCCAGCCAGTTTTTGCCTTCCTTCACCTCGTAGTAATAGCGGTCATGGAAGTCGTTGAGGTAGTTAGCTTCCGCCTCGGTCAGCTCAATATTCAGGCCGCCGACCAGGTTGATTGCCTTGATAAAGGCGTCGAAATCGATCTCCACATCGTAATCCACTTCAATGCCGAAGTTCTTGTACAGCGTCAGGTTCATCAGGCCCATAGCATCCGCCGTGCTGTTGGTGCAGATATAGCCGTTGTGGTAGATGCTGGTGAGCTTGATCTTGCCGCCGCTGTGATTCTTTCCGTTGGTGTCCGTATAGTTGGGATACTGCACCAGCGTGTCCCGAAGCAGGGAGGTCAGGGTGACGGTCTTTTCGTATGTGTTCACCGTGCAGAGAATCATGGTATCCGCGAACCGCTCGGCCTCTCCCTCACGGGACGCCTGACCGACCAGAAGGATATTGATATAGTCGGCGCTGGATGCAACATGGGGTTCCGTCGCGGCCACGGTAGTTTCCACCGTGGCGGCCGTCGCTTCCGTAGCAGCTGCCGTCGTCTCCGTCGGCTCCGTTGCCAGATCGGCATAGTTGATCGTCGGCACCTGCACCTGATTCAGCTTCTTGAGCATGGAGTTGTAATACACAACAGCCGCAACCACCAGTGCGGCAATCAAGATCATAATAACCAGAACCACGATCAGAACGGTCTTCTTCCAGCCGCCCGTACTTTGGTTCTGTGGCTTTTTTCTTTCATAGCGTCCGCTCATGTTGTTCCTCCTGAGGGATAGTAGTCGAAGATACACTAGGGAACATTATATCATGATGCCGCCGGGATTACAAGCCTATTTTTCATTTTTAGCCTTTTCTTAAAAATGGAAAGATGGGCAGCCAAAGGCTGCCCATCCGGTTGCTTGACTTATTTCTCCACGATTTCCAGCAGTTCCATAGGGCATGCTTTGACGCAGATGCCGCAGGCAATGCACTTGGAGGCAGGGCTGCCTTCCTCGAACACGATCACGTGCATGGGGCAGGCTTCGGCGCACTTGCCGCAGCTGACGCACTTCTTCTTGTTGATCATGTACACGCCGGTCTTGGGGTTCTGGGTGATGGCTTCATGCTCACAGGTACGCATACACTTGCCGCACTGAATGCAGGTATTGGGCTTGGCGCCGGTACCCTTGGCCACGATGCGGACACAGCTCTTCTCCTCGTCAAATTCCTTATAGAACGCCTCGGAACAGGCGGCGACGCATTGCAGACATGCCATGCACTCCACATTTTTCTTAGCAGCGAGCTTCTTCATAGCGCAGAACTCTCCTTCATTTTTTTATTCCTTTTCATTATACATGTCTATGCAAGAAAAAGCAACAAAAAATTTCAGAAAATCCGATTTTGCGAGTTATCATATGCTAACTTGCAAAAGAAAATAAAGAAAACGTCCACTTTGCAGGAAACGGAAGAAAAAGTGTTTGCTCTTATAAAGTTGCAGAAAACTGGGTATTATTACCAGCGTAAACCCCGGCATACGGGAAATAATACGTTTGAAGCAAGATTCATTTGGAGGTAAAAACATGAAAAAATATGCCATTCTCGTACTGGTTCTCGTCCTTACCGCGGCGCTGTTTACCGGCTGCGGCTGCACCAACCAGGACCCCAGCAGAAACACTACCGTTCCCACCACGACGCCTACCGCCGCGACCACTGAGACGACCCGGGCTACCACCGCGCCCACCACGATGCCCAGCGTTGAGCCTTCTACCAACGCCACCATCGACAACGGCAACGGCCCTCTGGACGGGATGGACGACATCACGGAAAACACCGCCGCCCGTCAGGGTACAGCTGGTGTCCGATAACACCCCGGGGCAGTTCGCCCCGGTACATATTACCCAATGCGTCTCCGTTTCGCCGTCCGCGCCTGCACCCGCAGACGAAGTACACGGGTTTTGGGAATCACGGCAGTGCTGTATGGGAAATCCTCGCCCCGGTACTGCTTCATGATCAAATCCAGTGCCCTGCGCTTTTCCTCTGGCTCAGTCACGTCCTCCAGATAGCCCCAGCCGATGACGCTTTCGTAGTTGATGGAGCACATCCCATTTTCCAGAACCAGACCGTGGGTACAGTCCAGCTCAAAGCTGGCGCAGTTGTCCTTTTCTATCAGGGTATACTTCGTTCCCTCCCACGCGCCGTGGATGTACAGCGTCATCCCATCCGGCTCCATCCCGAAGTTCACGGGGAGAATGTAGGGTACTGTGTCCGTGTTCAGCGCCAGATGAAGCACCTCGCAGCGGGTCATCATCTCCGTGATCTCGGCGGGGTCGGTCACTTCCCGGTCAGTTCGACGCATCACGTTTCCTCCTTAAAGAATCGTTACATATCTCGTCAGATTTTTCTTCATTCTTTCGGCGGCAGCCACGGCCTGTTCCAGAAAATCCCCGCCGTCGGACTGTGCCTGCTTCCATGCGCAGGTGACCGTCTCCCCCGCGCACACCACCGCGCCGTGCCCCAGCCTGTCAAAGGCGTAAGAGCAGTTTTTGGCATTGGCGCTGGGGGAATCGTAGCCGTCCACCAGGAAAAACACCCGTGGATACTTGCCGCGAAGACTGCGCAGACTTTCGGCAGAGCTTGCCGCCGTCAGAGCGCCGATTCGGGAATAGCCCAGCTTTCCCACCGCCTCCGGCGCGAACCGGTTTATCAAGTCCACAGCCACCATATGCACCAGCCGGGAACCGCAGAGCAAGTCCTGCAATTCCGGAGCGGATTTATTTCCGGTGCGCGCTGCCACGAACAAGTCCTTCTTCCCCTCTCGGCACCCGGGCAGGAAGGGCTTGATGATATCGCTGCCCAAGTATCCGGAAACGACCAGCCCGTCACAGGGATAGTCGGTTTCCCCGCCGAAAAACGCTTCCGCCGTTATCTGGGCGGCGGTCGGGCTGAGCAGTTCCGGCGCATCCAGCACCGCGTAATAGCCCATGTTCCGGGCGGTGTTCAGCGTCTGCGCCAGCTCCTGCAAGCCATCGCCGCCCAGAAGGGCAAACACGCCGAAGCTCAGCCGAACTGCCGGGACGATCCCTTTCAACCCGCCGAGCAAATCCCGGCAAAATTCACCGTACCCTTTAGCGTCGTGAGCATACCGGGGCGGCAAGTCGGTCAGCGGCAGCATCAGCTCCACCACGGAAGGATTCTTCAGCTTGCGAATCTTTTCTTGTAATATATCAATAGACATAATCCCGCCTCCGGCATGTTTTTTGTTTATTGTATCACAACTTTTTCCATCTGCAAAGATAAAAACCTTCCAGTCCTGATTTTTTTCCTTTGGGGTATACTACCTGTGAAGGGAGGGAGAATTTATGAACGCAAAAGGATGGATGCTTTCCGCCGGTCTTGGCGCTGCTGCGGGTGCGGTAGCGGTTCTGATGATGCCCAGGCAGAATCCCGTGCGGCGCGTGGCGGCCAAAGCCGCCAATAAGGCCGAAGACCTTGCCTGGAAGGTCGAGGACAAAATGAACGAGGTTCTTTGACAAGTTAACACAGAACATCCCGGAAGGCTGTCCTTCCGGGATGTTTCCTCATAAACCCTTATCCTGCGCTTTCAGCTTTTGCAGACGGATGGCGCACACCGCCGTAAGGAACATCGGTATCAGCAAAATGCAGGCGTTGCTCACATGCGCCGTGTAGTCGCCGTAAAACTCCACAAACTGCCCGCCGGAAACGACCAGAAGCGACACACACCCGCACCCGGCAAGGGCGGCGCCATGGGTCAGCCATGGGGCGCCCCGGTGCTTTCTGAAACGGTACGCCAGAATCGCCAAAATAATTGCCATGACCGCGAGAACGACGCAGGAGATCGCCCCGTTGTGACTGACCGTCAGAAGCGGCTCCTCAGGGGCTTCCACGTCCCCCTCCCCTTTCAGCAGAAGCACCTCCGCCCTGCCATTCTTGGGGCTGATATACCAATAATTATTCCGCGCGGCATCCAGTTCCTGCAATTCTTCCGGCAAAGTGGGGGCACCGTAGCAGCTGTAGGCTGTGGTTCCCCCCGCGTCATCCGGCGTAACATAAGGGTCAGGGGGCATTTGCTCCCCGAAGTATACCCTGCCCCATGAGCTCCAGCACAGAGTGCCCCTGTTTCCGGCCATGTCGTCCTCACTGCTGATTCCCTGAATAATGTCCGTATAGTAGATACGGATGCTGCCGTCCTCCATCTTCATGACTTCCTTCACCGCCTGATCTGCGTCCAGCCAGACCGGCGCTTCCCAGAGGAACGCCGCGCCCAGCACGAGCGTGATCACCAGCATCACCGCCATGGTCACCGCTAAAACCCGGCGGCGCACAATGGCCTTTCTGATCTTTTTCAGTCCCGGCGCGTCTGTTTCCACCGGAATCGCCTGGGCTTTTTTCAGTATCCCCAGCTGCTTCGCGCATTCGTCGCACCCGCACAGATGCTCGTCCACGAGGGCGTTGCTCTCTTCGCTGGTCAGATTTTCCGCATACAGCGGGAGCAGATCCCGGATCACATTACAGGATAGTTTCATACATATTCCCCCATTTCATCCCGTATTTTCTGCCTTGCCCGGTGGTAGGTCACACAGGCCCAGTTTGCCGTGCGTCCGAACAGGCTTCCGATGTCACCAAAGGAAAGCTGCCCGAAGACCCGCAGGGAGAAAACCTCCTTATAGGGTTCCGGCAAGTCGTGAAGCACCCGGTGAACGGCCATGGCCTGCTGAGCGTCCATGATCTGTTCCTCCACCGCCTGCTTCGGGTCGCTGATTTCCAGCTCGTCGATAGGCTGGGACGGGCGCTCCTTGCGCAGATGGCTGAGGTAGGCGTTTCTCGCCATGGAGCATAACCAGGTGCGGACGTCGCAGTCGCCCCGAAATTTCGGCAGAGCATTCAACGCCTGAAAGAATACCTGTTCCGTCAGCTCCTCCGCAAGACTTTCGTTATGACTGATCGCCCGCAGGTACAGCTCCACATCCTGAAAATACGCCCGGTATATTTGTTCAAACTCCGTCACGGCCTCACCTCCTACACCCATTAGACGCGGGAATGGGGAAAATCTTACAGCATTCGTGAAAAAATGGGAGGGGATTTTTCCCCTCCCATATGTCAGGTAATGTCCAGCTTGACGGTCTCTCCCTCCACCCGGATGCGGATGGCGGAAATGGGATGCTCAAAACTGTCAATGATTGCTTCGGAAATCGGGTCTTCCAGCTCCTTCTGGATGGTGCGGCGAAGATTTCTCGCGCCGTAGGTCACGGAATAGGCTTTCTTCACCAGCAGCTGGCGCAGATCGTCGTCCCAGAAAAGGTTCAGGCCGCGGGTGGACAGGCTGTCTTGCAGCTCCTTGAGCATGATGTCCGCGATGCCCAGGAAGTTTTCCTCCGTCAGGTGGTTGAAGGTGATGATCTCGTCCACACGGTTGAGAAATTCCGGCCTCAGGAAGCCCTGCAATGCCTTCATGGTCTTTTCCTTCACCTTGTCGCCATCGCTTCGGCCAAAGCCCATGCCGCCCACACTGCCTTCGGAACCGGCGTTGGAGGTCATGACGATGATGGTGTTCTCAAAGTTCACCACCCTGCCCTGGGCGTCCGTAATGCGTCCGTCGTCCAGCACCTGCAGCAGAATGTTCAGCACATCCGGGTGCGCTTTTTCGATTTCATCGAACAGCACGATGCTGTAGGGGCGGCGGCGGATCTTCTCCGTCAGCTGTCCGGCCTCGTCATAGCCAACATAGCCGGGAGGCGAACCGATGAGCTTGGAGACGGTGTGCTTCTCCATATATTCCGACATGTCCAGGCGAATCAGGCTGTCCACATTGTCAAACAGATCGCTTGCCAGCTGCTTGACCAGCTCCGTCTTACCCACGCCGGTGGGGCCGACAAAGATAAAGGACACGGGCCGCTTCTTGGGGGAAATGCCCACCCGGTTGCGGCGGATGGCACGGGACACAGCGTCTACCGCCTCGTCCTGACCGACGATGTGGGTTTTCAGGCGGTCGCTCAGCCCCTTGATCTGCTCGTACTCCTGCGCCTTGATCTTGGACGCGGGAATTTTCGTCCACAGCTCGATGATCCGCGCCAGATTCTCCATGGTCACGGCGGGCTTGGGCAGCTTTTCCAGCTCCTCGATCTTCGCTGCCAGCTGCATCAGCTTACTGCGGATCAGCGCCAGGCGCTCATAGTCCTGATTCTCCGTATTTTCGTTGAGCATCCGCAGTTCCAGCTCGTAGTCGTCCCGCTCCTTTTTCAGCTCGGCAAGCTGGGAAATCTCCTTGCACTGCAGGTTGACGTCGGAACAGGCTTCGTCCAGCAGGTCGATAGCCTTATCCGGCAGGAACCGGTCGGTGATGTAGCGCTCGGAGAGGACGACGCACTGGTGGGCGATTTCCGGGGAAATCTCCACCCCGTGGAACTCGGCATAGGATTTGGCAATGCCCTGCATGATAAGGCTTGCCTCGGCGATGGTGGGTTCCGCCACGGTGACGGGCTGGAAACGGCGCTCCAGAGCGGCGTCCTTTTCAATATACTTACGGTACTCGGCAAAGGTCGTCGCGCCGATGACCTGTATTTCGCCCCGGGACAGGGCGGGCTTCAGGATGTTGGCGGCGTTCATGCTGCCCTCCGCGTCTCCCGCACCCACCAGATTGTGGACTTCGTCGATGACCAGAATGATGTTGCCGCATTCCTTGATCTCACCGATCAGACTCTTCATGCGGCTTTCAAACTGCCCGCGGAACTGGGTGCCTGCCACCAGCGCGGTGAGGTCAAGCAGGCACACGTCGTGGTTTTTCAGTCTGTAGGGAACGTTTCCCGCCGCGATTTTCTCCGCTAAAGCTTCCGCTATGGCTGTTTTTCCGACTCCGGGTTCGCCTATGAGACAGGGATTGTTCTTCTGACGGCGGCAGAGTATCTGTATCACTCTTTCAAGCTCACGGTCGCGTCCGACTATTCTGTCGAGCTTGCCTTCCTTTGCCCTTTCGGTGAGGTTCGTCGTGTAGCCTGAGAGGAACTTGTACTCCTTCACGTCCTTGTCTGTGTTTTTATCGTTTTTGTCGCGCTTTTTGGCTTTCTCCTCGGATTTTCTTGCCGCGTCTCCCATGAGCTTTGAGAAGTTGAACAGGGGAGCCGCACTGCTTGTTTCGCCGGGGTTTATCTCGCCGTTGTCTATAAGCTCCTGAACATCGCTGTTGAGGCGCTCTATTGTGTCGTCGTCAAGCCCTGACTGAGCTATGATGTCGTCGACCGGCTTTATTCCAAGCTCGCGTGCGCATTTTACGCAGAATCCCTCGGGTTTGTCGCCCATTTGAGGATTATGCAGAAATATTACTGCCACTCTTTTGTGGCATCTTGAACACATTATCATATATTTTACCTTATATTACCAATTAATTATAGAACTTATCTCTTTTATCGGGTTGTGCGCTATCAGATATCGGCATATTCTTGTGTCCTCAACTACGTCTTTGCCGAAGAGGGAGGGGTCGATTGAACCGAGGGAGGACACGAGAGACGCAAGCACCGTCGCCAGCACAAATGCAAACAGCACAGCTTCAACCGCACCGAAAGCCATACCGAGGACGGAATTTGCCTGGCTCAGCACAGGAAGCTTGAAAATGAGGTTCAAAACCCGCCGTCAGAAGTGAAAGCACAATGAATGCGGCGAGGAAGATTACGATAAACGAAGCGCAGTTTGCGATTATCTGCGAAGTCGGCTTTGCTATCTCTTCCGCAAACGCACGGACGGTGTTTTCTCCGCAGCCTGTGATTCCCTTTATCTTCTCGGTGAAGGTAGTAATGTTGACGTTATACCTCTCGAGTATGGAAGTAAACGGCTCGGGCATATCCACGGCAAGTCTGTCGAGGTTGTAAAGATCCGTGTTCGTATCGAATGCAAGGGATTTCAGCGTTTCAAATATGCCGTTTGTTATAGGTTCGGAGAGATACTTGTCTCTGACTATGTCGGCGAGCACGGGCGTATACGCGTATGCCACGATGAACGACACCACCGACGTCACAAGTCCCATCACGGATTTGACCAATCCTCTTCCCGCTCCGCGCCATATTATTATCACGGCGGAGAGCAATATTATCGCATCGATTGCTAAACTCATTTTATGTATCCCTCCTGTTTATTTACAGTTGTCATTTTTTCAGTTAAATGCCGGAGCCGCGGACGAACGTGAGCACAGAAGCGCGCCCTTGTTCAGCGGTACTACGGTAAGCACCTCGGTCTCCGGTGTGTATTCCTCTGCCGTTCCGTCCGGGTGTATTTTAATCACTCTGTCGGCGGCGGTGAGGTACGCGAGAGAGTCTTCATAGTTCACCGAGCCGTATGCGCCCGATATTCTCATGTCAAGCACCGCGCTGTACATGTTTTCTCCGGCCGAATTAAATACCGCGCATTTGTTTTCGCTTCCGAGGGCATTCACACTGCCGACTACGACTGCGCCGGATTTTGTTATATCGGCATAGCGGAGATTCATTCCCGTGAAGCTGTAGGACGAGGTTATGCCGCCGCTGTAGTTAAAGAAGTAAAGTCCGTTGTCGCACAGCAGTATGAATCCGTCGTCAAAAGCCTGTATCTCAAGCGGCATTGTGTGAGTGTATGACGAGGTGTACA
>ERZ780168.3597-NODE-3597-length-11826-cov-3.544134_pt1 | contig 11826 bp, 9 predicted proteins | sample MGYA00510981_ERZ780168 | MGnify/ENA primary metagenome ERZ780168 (study PRJEB29588, sample SAMEA2158769) | human gut metagenome | biome: human gut; feature: human-associated habitat; material: faeces | place: Denmark | collected 2008/2010 ...
TTACAGCGGCAAGCTGGTAATGGCTAACAACGCTGAGTTCCCGCCCTACGAGCTGAAGGAAGAGGGCGAGATAGTCGGCTTCGACGTTGACATGATGAGAGCCGTATGCGATATCCTCGGCAAGGAGCTTGTCATTGACGATATGGCGTTCGATTCCGTTATTGCGGCGGTTGATTCCGGCAAGGCTGACGTAGGCGTAGCCGGCATGACCGTTACCGAAGACCGCCTGAAGAACGTCAACTTCTCCGACAGCTACACCGAGGCGAGCCAGGTCATCATTTACAAGAGCGGAAACGCTTCCTCCCAGAATTTCGTTGAAAAGCTCAAGAGCACCTTCCTTGACAAGGATCGCTGGGTATACCTGGTGCAGGGTCTCGGAAACACTCTGCTCATCACCGTTCTGGCGGTTGTTATAGGTATCGTGCTCGGATTCGTCATTGCGATAATCCGCTCCACTAACCAGCTCACTGGCAGGCTCAAGATACCGAATTTCATCTGCCGCATTTACCTGACGGTAGTCCGCGGTACGCCTATGGTCGTACAGCTCCTTATCATCTACTTTGTTGTGTTCAGCTCCGTGAACATCAGCAAGATACTGGTTGCGGTTATCGCGTTCGGTCTGAACTCTGCGGCTTACGTTGCTGAGATCGTCCGCTCCGGTATCATGTCCGTTGACCGCGGTCAGTTCGAGGCGGGATCTTCGCTGGGCTTCGGCTACACGAGGACGATGATCTCCATTATCCTCCCGCAGGCGATCAGGAATATCCTCCCCGCGCTCGGCAACGAGGCCATCGTGCTTCTGAAGGAGACCTCCGTTTCCGGCTACATAGCGCTGAACGACCTCACAAAGGGCGGCGATACTATCCGTTCGCAGACCTACGAGGCATTCCTGCCGCTGATCGCTGTGGCTCTCATCTACCTGCTGATGGTAGTGGGACTGTCCGCACTTGTTAACCGTCTGGAAAGGAGACTGTCGAATGATAAGCGTAAGTAATCTTAAAAAGAGCTTCGGCGACCTGGTCGTCCTTGACGGCATCACCGAGACCATCGAAAAGGGCGAGAAGGTAGTTGTTATCGGGCCGTCAGGCTCCGGTAAGAGTACGTTCCTGCGCTGCCTTAACCTCCTCGAGCAGCCCACAAGCGGCGTTATCGAGTTCGAGGGCAGGGACATCACCCACGCAAAGGGCAGGGAGCTGAACTCCGTCCGCATGAAGATGGGCATGGTGTTCCAGCATTTCAACCTGTTCCCGCACCTGACTATCCGCCGGAACATCACTATAGCTCCGGTGAAGAACAAGATAATGACCCAGGCTCAGGCGGACAAGCGCGCAGACGAGCTGCTCGCGATGGTAGGGCTTTCCGACAAGGCTGACGCGTACCCCGCGCAGCTCTCCGGCGGTCAGAAGCAGCGTATCGCGATAGCGCGCACGCTGGCGATGAACCCTGACGTTATCCTGTTCGACGAGCCTACATCCGCGCTTGACCCGGAGATGGTCGGCGAGGTGCTGGAGCTGATGAAGAAGCTCGCAGAGGGCGGCATGACTATGATAGTAGTCACCCACGAGATGGGATTCGCAAGGGAAGTAGCGAGCCGCGTGCTGTTCATGGCAGACGGCAAAATTCAGGAGCAGGGAACTCCCCAGGAGATCTTCACAGACCCGAAGAACCCGCGCCTGCGCGACTTCCTCGCGAGAGTTCTGTAATTTGATTTCCACAGCTAAAAAGAATACAAAGCCTGCATAAACGTGGGTTAGCTTGTCGAAAAAGTCAGAACAGCAGTAAATTGCAAAAAACTGTGGGGGAAAACTCTTGTTTTCCCCCACACCCCTTTAGCGCTTTTGAAACGTTTAGCTGCGCGCCAGCGCGCAGAGTGGTGAGGGCTCTGCCCTCACACTCCCGCTTCCTTTTGTAAGCAAAAGGAAGCGAAAACCAATATGCTACGCAGAGTTTAAAAGTTGTTCGACAAACTGAATCCCCCGGAGGCGATCCGAGGGATTTTCGTGTGATTAAACCCTGAGTTTGCCGACCTGCTCCTGAAGCAGTCTTGACTGAGCGGAAAGCTCCTCGCAGGAGGCGGCGGATTCCTCGGCGGTCGCGGAGTTCGTTGCAATTACCTGGGAGATCTGCTCGATACCCGCAGTTACCTGCTGAACTGCCTTCGCCTGCTCGTCTGCCGCGGAGGATATCTCCGAAACCAGCTTCGCGCTCTCCTGGGAAAGCCCGGTGACCTGCTGGAGGGTCTCGGCGGTCTGCTTTGCAATGCCGGAGCCGTTCTGTACCGCGTTGATCGTGGAGGAAATCAGCTCGCGTGTGCTGTTCGCGGATTCAGCCGACTTGGAAGCAAGGTTGCGTACCTCGTCCGCGACTACCGCGAAGCCCTTTCCGGCTTCTCCTGCGCGGGCAGCTTCTATCGCGGCGTTCAGCGCGAGTATGTTCGTCTGGAATGCGATGTCCTCGATGGACTTTATGACCTCGGATATCGCTTCGGACTGCTTTTCGATCTGATCCATTGCTTCAAGCATGCGCTCCATCTCGCTGCCCTGGCGTATCATCTGCTCGGCGCAGTCGTTGGAGATATCGCTTGCCTTGTTGGAGTTCTCGGCGGTCTTGTTGATGTTGCCGGAGATCTCCGCAATTGTGGAGGACAGCTCGTCAACTGCGGTAGCCTGGCGGGTCGTGCCTTCCGCGAGGAGCTGTGAGCCGTCAGCCATCTGCTGCGCGCCCGCCATTACATCGTTCGCGGAGGAATTCATGTTGCCAATTATGCCGCTGAGGGTATCCTTTATGCTGCGGAACGAGCGGTTGATCTCCTCGAAGCTGCCAATGTATTTCACGGAGGGCTGCGACGAGAAATCGCCGGTTCCCATGCCGGAAAGCACGTGGGAGATGTCGTCAACGTAGGTGTGCAGGGTATGCTTTGCTTCGGTGATCTTCTCGGCGATGTCGCCCATTTCGTCGGCGTTGAAGCTGAATTCGGAATCAGGCGCATTCAGTTCGCCGGCGCTGAGCTGACCGCATATCTTCACGACCTCAGAAACTGGCTTACGTACAAGCCTGTTCATCACCGCGAACAGCAGGAATCCCGCGCCCACGCATACCGCGATGAGAACTGCCGCAGAAATAATAATGGCTTTGAAAAGCTCCGCGTCAGCCACCGCAGTGGAGTAACCCGCGAAGTACGCGCCGACCACCTGACCGTTAAAATCAGTCATGGGAGTGTAGTTAACGTAGTAGCTCTGACCGTTTATCGCCGTTTTACCGATATATGTGCCGCTGTTCTGAACCATGTTCCAGATGCCGCCGTCCATCTTGGTGCCTGTGCTGCGTACTCCGGAGCTGTCCATGATAGTGGTGCTGTAACGGGTGTCGCCGCAGAATATGGTAAGCTCCGCACGGGTTTTTTCCTTTACGTCGTCAACGTAAGTGAGGTCGTTGAGGTCGGTGCCGACTACCAGAGCGCCGTTCTCCACCGGGCGGCAGTATACGGAGTACAGCTTGTCGCCGTCCGCCATTACGCCCTTCATCCCGCCTGCCTTTACCCGTGCGATTGCGTCGCTGCTGAGCGGGAAGTTTTCGGTGCTCCAGACTGCCTGATCACCGTTTATGTACGCTGCGAAGCTTGCTTCAGAGGGCTTGTTGGACGCCCAGGTATTGTCGTAGTCCGAATTGTTTATCTGTCCCCATGAACTTGCGATGAGAAGTTCGGCTACGTCGCCCATTTCTTCGATATCGCTCCTGATTTCAGAAGAGAGCACGTTTACGCCGGTATTTGTCTCTTCTTCCTGGAGCGTTCCCACGAACGACATAAACACTACAGTCGTCACAACAGCCAGCATTATTGCCGCAATTACGGCAGCCAGGCAAGAAATAACAGTGATCTTTGTTCCGATCCTCATTGACCTTTTCACTTTTGATGATACCTTCCTTTCAACGCATCACATCTCTGTGAATTCCTGGAATTGTACAATATACATTTCCAGTTTATTATATGTATTATCGACAGAGTTTAACTAATCTTTAGCTTTTTTTAAAATTTTTTTACTTAAATCACGCGAATATTAAAAATGTGGTATACTGCACAACGGTGAAAAAACAGCGCACATAACCCAGAGTCTCTCCGCATAGTATTAACAGAAGAACAGGACATGCAGGAGGGAACGCATATGGGACTTAAAGAGGCGCTGACAGCGCTCGGGGAGGCTCCGTATCAGCACACGACGGTGACTCTGCGGGACTGCGCGGAACTTATTGCGGAGAACTGCGCCGGGGTGATAAGCTGCACAGACAGCCGGGAGGTCTCCGGCGAGATCGGGCTGAAAATTCGCTGCGCCGGCGAGGAACGCCTGATGAGGGTTCAGGGCACCGGGCTGACCCTCGAGAGCGGCGGAGCCTACGGAGTACGCGTCACCGGGAGTATCGAAGCGGTGAGCTTCCTCAGTCTGTGAGGTGGGAACATGGAGGAAAAACAGAGGGGATTGCGGTTCGGCAGCGTGGAATTCAGCGGGTACGGGGCGTTCCCGGAGCGGTTCGCGACCGAGCTTATCAGCCGCGGCGTGGCAGGTATGTACGATAACTGCAAGGTCAAAATGGTAAGATTCGGCAACGGGACGATAAGCGGCGCGGTCTCCCCGGCGGACTACTGGGAGACCGCCCGGACAGCGCGCCGCTGCGGTCTGCGTATCCGTGCAGGGAAGCGCCGGGGGCTGTACTTCACGGCGCTGAGGTACAGCCGCAGGGCGGGGCTGTACGTGGGGTTCCTGGCGTTCGTGATGCTGACGGCGCTCAGCGGGAGCCGCATTCAGGATATCGAGATAGTGAGCTCCGGGACGGTGACGGCGGCTCAGCGCTCGCAGATAATGTCGATACTCGGGGAGTGCGGACTTACCGAGGGAAGCTCCGCGCGCCGCCTGGAGAACAGCACCACCGCCGCAGAGCGCCGGATACTCCTTGAGATACCCGAGGCAGCCTGGGTGGACGTCACCTGCGTTGGTTTCCGTCTGGAGGCGGCGGTGGAGATGGGAACTCCCGCGCCGGAAATGCTTGATTTGGACGCTCCGTGCAATCTGGTGGCTTCCCGGGCGGCGGCGGTGGTGTCGCACGTCGTGCGGGACGGAGTGCTCGTCGCCGATATCGGAAGCGGCGTCCCCGAGGGAGGTCTGCTGGTCAGCGGGACAGTCGCCGACGCCGCCGGAAACGTTATCCTCAAGCACGCCAGCGCCGAGATCATAGGGGAGTACACCGAGACCCGGGAGTTTTTCGTGCCTTACAAGGAAACGCTGCGGCTTCCTGAGGGGGAGACGGCGGAGTACAGGTGGCTGGTCTATGGCGACGACGAGTACCCGCTGTTTTTCGGCGGGGCGGCGATGGAGGATTCGGTGTACTCCGAGGAGACCGAGACCGTAAGGCTGTTCGGGAAGGAGACCCCTCTGAAGATCAGAACCGGACGGTTCACCGGGTACGTCAGCAGGAACGTTACGCGCTCCGCTGACGACTGCCTGGCGGAGCTGTCGAGACAGCAGGCGGCGTTCGAGGAGAACTTCTATGCAGGTCAGGAGGTGTATTCCTGCGAAAAGACCGCCGTTCCGGAGCAGGACGGGATACGGCTCAGGTGCGTTTACACCCTGCGCGGGAACATCGCGAAGGAGCAGGAGATACTGCTTTCTTAGCCGGGAAGCCAGGGCGCTGAGTAAAAATCACGAATCGGAGTTCACGATGTGGGTTCCGATTTTTTGTGCAATAACAACAAATTCTTTTTCGAAAAACTGTTCACAGAGGACAAAACCTATAAAATATATAAGAATTCATCAAAACCTATTGACAAAGTGGGCATTGTCTGATATAATCATCACATAAAGCCTATCGGAAGGATAGGCAAAAGAGGAGGCGGAAATCATGAACGCTATATTTACAAAGCTGCTCCGCAGGAATTTCCGCTTCGGACGAATGCGTACGGCGGCACCGCAGGACTAAGGAAGTGCTGATTAAATCTGGTGCGCAGATTGCGCCGCAGATTTTCCGTCAGATTGTACAATAAGGACGACGCAAGGCTGTCGCCTTGCTAGGACGAATTGTGCAATATAACGGAAAAGATGCAAGCAAAATGCGTGCCAAGCCGTCAGGCGTGATTTAATCAGTGCTTCCCTAAATTGAACGGTCATGCAGTGCTGCCTTCCCCCGAAACCACAGGGAGAACGAAAAACGTCACAATGAGGTGAGAGCAAAGCATGATACGTCTGGAGCACATTACCAAGACCTACGTCAACGCCGGCAAAAAATTCAACGCCGCGGACGATGTGAGCCTTGAGATAAAAAAGGGCGAGATATTCGGCATAATCGGCTTCTCCGGCGCGGGAAAATCCACGCTGGTGCGCTGTATCAACCTGCTTGAGCGCCCGGACAGCGGAAGGGTCTTTATAAACGACAAGGACATTACCGCCCTGCGCGGCGCGGAACTCCGCAGGCAGCGCAAGAAAATAGGAATGATATTCCAGCACTTCAACCTGTTCGCTTCGCGGACAGTGCTGCAGAACGTAATATTCCCGATACGATACAACGAGCTTTCCGCAGCGGAGCGCAGGAAAAAGGCGCTGGAGCTGCTCAAGTTGGTAGGTATCGCGGATAAGGCGGGCGCGTACCCCTCGGAGCTTTCCGGCGGCCAGAAGCAGCGCGCGGCTATCGCAAGGGCGCTCGCAAGCGACCCGGAGATACTCCTGTGCGACGAGGCAACGTCGGCTCTCGACCCGCAGACCACCGAGGCGATACTGAAGCTGCTGAAGTCCCTCAACGCAAAGCTGGGGCTTACCATCGTGCTGATCACTCACCAGATGAACGTAGTCAAGGAGATATGCGACCGCACCGCCGTAATGGAAAACGGCAGGGTAGTCGAGCAGGGCGACGTGTTCGAGATATTCGCGAACCCGCAGCAGCCCGTGACGCGCGCCTTCGTGGACACGACATCCTGCCTGAGCGGAATAAACACCCTCATCGAGGAGAAATCCCCGCTGGTGCAGCTCAAGCCGGGTCAGAAGATACTCCGGTTCAAGTACCTCGAGAGAAGCGCCTGCGAAGCGCTCGTCTCCACTATCTCCCGCAAGTTCAATGTTGACCTGAACATCGTGTTCGGAAGCATAGAGATCATCGGCGACAACCCGATAGGCGGGCTTGTAGTCATCGCCGACGGAAACGAGGACGATATCCGCGCCGCAGTCAAGTACCTGTGCGATATCAATGTCGGAGTGGAGGTGATCCTCAGTGCGTGAGTTCTTTGAAAGCATTATGCCGAACGTTATACCGAAGCTTCCCGCCCTGTGGAACGCTACCCTGGAGACCCTCGCGATGACCGGCATTTCCGCGCTGTACATTCTCGTTATCGGAATGGCGCTGGGAATCCTGCTTACCGTGACGAAAAAGGGCGGACTGCTTGAAAACGCAGTGGTCTACCGCGTGCTGGACATCATTATCAACCTCCTGCGCTCGGTTCCGTTCATTATCCTGCTGTTCCTGCTTATCCCGCTGACGCGTATCATCAGCGGTACCTCCATCGGAGTTGCCGGTTCGATTTTCCCGCTCATCGTAGGAACTGTTCCGTTCTTCTCCCGTCAGGCTGAGGCGGCGCTCGCCGGAGTCAGCCCCGGTCTTATCGAGGCGGCGCAGTCGATGGGCTGCTCCAAGCTCGGGATCATTTTCAGAGTGTACATCCGCGAGAGCATTCCGGCTCTTTCCCGCGGTATTACGATCACCCTGATAAACCTCGTCGGACTCACCGCGATGGCTGGCGCAGTCGGCGCTGGCGGCCTCGGAAACTTCGCGTACGTTCAGGGCGTTCAGCGCAACTACTACGACATTATCGTTGCCGCAGTTATCGTTCTGGTGCTCATCGTCCAGGTTATCCAGATAATCGGCAACATCATCGCAAAGAAAACAGAGAAATAAACCGGTAAGACAAATAAAACAACACCGGATAATACAACTAAAGGTCACCTCTAAAAACCTCATGTGAGCGAAAATGTGCAGTGCGTACCATCTTCGTCGTCAAACCTCCTCGTAAGGCATACAGCCTTACTTCGTCGGCTTTCCTAGAAGCTGGCACACCCTGCCCATTTTTGCTTTTCGCACCGGTTTTTAGAGGTTCCCTAAACAAATCAAGTTCAAAGGAGAACAAACACCATGTCTATCAGAAATAAATTCGCATTTTCCCTCGCAGCAGTTCTTGCAGCAGTATCTCTGACCGCTTGCAGCGGCAACACTTCCTCCAGCTCTTCCTCCGCGGCTGACAGCTCCGCTGATTCCTCTGCGGCAGAGAGCGCAGCAACCGCTGAGAATTCCGAGAACTCCGACAGTGCAGACAGCGCCGCTGACGCAGAGACCGCGTACTCCCCGGAGAACCCCGTGACCGTAAAGATCGGTCTCACCGGCAACGTATACGAGGACATCTGGAACCCCATCAAGGAGAAGCTCGCTCCCGAGGGAATCAACCTTGAGTATGAGCAGTTCACAAGCTTCAACATTCCGAACAACGCGCTCAACAGCGGCGAGATCGACATGAACGCGTTCCAGCACCACGCTTACTTCAACAACGATACAGCCTCCAACGGCTACGACCTGACCGCCATCGGCGACACCTACATCGTAGCAATGAACATCTACACCGCTAAGGATCTCACCATCGAAAGCGCGCTTGCTTCCACCGAGACCCTCAAGATCGCAGTTCCGAACGACGTTACCAACGAAGGCAGAGCGCTGAAGCTCCTCGAGAGCGCAGGCTTCTTCACCATCAACGCTGACGCTGGCGCTTCCCCCGAGATCAGCGACATCACCGACTACGCAGTACCGGTAGAGTTCGTCGAGGTAGACGCAAACCTCGTTTACTCCGTTATCCAGGACGTTGACCTCGCAGTCATCAACGGCAACTACGCCCTCGACAGCGGCCTTACCGCAGACGACGCCATCTACAAGGAGAGCGAGTACGCAGACAACAGCTACTACTGCCTGATCGCAGTACGTTCCGAGGACGCTGAGAACCCCGTTTACAAGCGCATCGTTGAAGCTTACCAGACTCAGGACACCATCGACATCTACAACAACGAGTTCAAGGGATTCTTCGTTCCCGCATGGACTCTCGGCTGATAACAACTGAAAACCTAGCACTGGAACCGCGCAGAATATGTGCGGTTCCGTTTTAGAAAGGGAGATAACAATGCAGGACCTTCTGAAAATAATTTCCGACCCTGAGAGAGTAAAACTCGGCAATATTGAGGACAAGTACCTTTCCGACACACTCGGCAGATTAAAGGGGACCGCCGCGGCGCTGGTGTTCCCGAAGTCCACCGAGGAGGTCAGCGCGGTGATGAAGTTCGCGAACGACCGCGGGCTTCCCGTAACTCCCCGCGGCGCGGGAACCAACCTTGTCGGCTCGACCGTTCCCCATGGCGAGGGCATAATCCTTGATTTCTCGCTGATGAACCGCGTCCTTGAAATAGACGAGGACACCTTCACCGCAGTCGTGGAGCCTGGCGTTGTGCTCCAGGATTTTCAGAAGCTGGTTGAATCCAGGGGACTGTTCTATCCCCCCGACCCGGGCGAAAAGACCGCTACCATCGGCGGCAACATATCCACTAACGCCGGCGGCATGAGAGCCGTAAAGTACGGCGTAACCCGCGATTACGTCCGCGGTCTGGAGCTTGTGCTCGCTGACGGCAGAGTAGTCACCGCAGGCACCAAGAACGTCAAGGACGCAAGCGGACTTTCACTCAAGCATATCGTCATCGGCTCGGAGGGTACTCTGGCGGTCATCACGAAGTGCATTCTGAAGCTTGTTCCCAAGCCTGAGAAATCGCTTTCTGTGGTCGTTCCGTTCCCGGATCTTTCCACCGGTATTTCCGGCGTTCTGAGCATTATCCGCGCCAACGCGAACCCCACCGCGATAGAGTTCACCGAGCGCACCGTCGTGGAGCTCGGCGAAAAGTTCACCGGGCTGAAATTTCCGGTCCCCGAGGCTGGCGCGTACATTATACTGACGTTCGACGGCACCGGGAATTCAGTGACCGACAGCGCCGCGAGAGTCCGCGAAGTAGCGCTGAAGGCGGGCGCGCTGGATTACATCACCCTCGACGACCCGGAGGCCGCGGCGAACATCTGGAAGGTGCGCGGCTGCCTCGTCAAGGCTGTGGAGGCGGTCAGCGAGCAGGAGCCTGTCGACCTTGTAGTGCCGATAAACCGCACCGCTGACTTCATCAAGTTCGTCCACGAGACCGAGAAGAAGTCCGGCATGCAGATGGTCGCATTCGGGCATGCAGGCGACGGAAACGTACACCTGTGCATGGTTCGCGGAAAGCGCTCCGACGCTGAGTGGGAGCACGACCTCCACAAGAACATGACCACTGTTTACAACTACGCGTACTCCCTGGGAGGGCTCACCTCCGGCGAGCACGGAATCGGCGTTGCGAAGCGCCCGTACTTCCTCGGCGCGACCGCTCCGGAGAACCTCGATCTCATGCGCTCCATCAAGACCGCATTCGACCCGAAGCACATTCTGAACGACCACATTTCTTATCTTAAATAAGGGGAACAACATGACAGATCTTTCATTAAGAACAGCGGGATTCACTGATTCAGTGATTCGCCGCATGACGAGAATATCCAACCAGTACGGCGCGGTGAATCTCTCCCAGGGCTTCCCGGATTTCGAGCCTCCGAAGGAGATACTCGAGCGCCTGGCGCAGGTCACTAAGGAGGATTTCCACCAGTACGCTACGACCTGGGGCTCCCAGAACTTCCGCGACGCGGTAGCCGCAAAGCAGAAGCACTTCATGGGCTATGACATCGACCCGAACTCCGAGATAGTCGTTACCTGCGGCTCCACTGAGGCGATGATGGCGGCTATGCTGTCCGTTACCAACCCGGGCGATAAGGTCATCGTATTCTCGCCGTTCTATGAGAACTACGGCGCGGACGCTATCCTTTCCGGCGCCGAGCCTATCTACGTTCCGCTTGTTCCGCCGGAGTACAGCTTCGACGCAGACGTGCTGGAAGCGGCGTTCAGGCAGCACCCCAAGGCGCTGATACTCTGTAATCCCTCCAACCCCTGCGGCAAGGTGTTCACCCGTGAGGAGCTCCAGATAATCGCAGACCTCGCAGAGAAGTACGATACCTATGTTATCACCGACGAGGTTTACGAGCATATCCTCTATGCGCCGAACAGGCACGTTTATTTCTCGACCCTCCCGGGCATGAGAAAGCGCACGATATGCTGTTCTTCGCTTTCCAAGACCTACTCCATCACCGGCTGGCGCCTGGGTTACGTCATAGCTCCTCCGGAGATCACCGACCGCGTGAAGAAGGTCCACGACTTCCTGACTGTAGGCGCGGCGGCTCCGCTCCAGGAGGCGGCGGTGGTCGGTCTGAAATTCGGCGACGACTACTACAAGTGGCTCCAGGATAAGTACACGCACATGCGCAAGCTGTTCCTTGACGGTCTGGATAGGATAGGGATTCAGCACAACGTTCCGCAGGGCGCGTATTACGTCATGGTGGACGTTTCCGAGTTCGGCTACGAAAGCGACCTCAGGCTCTGCGAAGCGCTTGCGAAGCACGTAGGAATAGGTGCGGTGCCCGGCTCCAGCTTCTTCCGCGAGCCGGAAAACCGCTACATCAGACTGCACTTCGCAAAGCAGGACGCGACGCTCAACGCCGCACTGGAGCGTTTACAGGATATCCGCAAGAAGCTCCCCAAGGCATAAAATTACCGGGCAGGCGATGAACCTGCCCGGTTTTAATTCGGAATTCGGAATTTCGGTGCCGCCTTCGGCGGGTTATTTCAAATGACGG
>ERZ780168.3598-NODE-3598-length-11825-cov-8.272472_pt1 | contig 11825 bp, 9 predicted proteins | sample MGYA00510981_ERZ780168 | MGnify/ENA primary metagenome ERZ780168 (study PRJEB29588, sample SAMEA2158769) | human gut metagenome | biome: human gut; feature: human-associated habitat; material: faeces | place: Denmark | collected 2008/2010 ...
CCCACAAAGGAGACGCTCTTTGTCAGAAGTGTAAAGATCTTCGCAAGGTAATTTGTCTCGATGCAGACGGCATCATTCGTCAGGGCGGAGATATAGCGGCTCGTATTCTCGTCCGAGAACGTGCTGATGCTTTTCTTCGTCAGCTCCGTGAAGGCGTATTCTTTATACTGCTTCATGGCGCGGCGCAGAAAGGCGGGGTAGGTATAGCATTGCACCACATAGATCGTTGTCACGCTCACCAGAACGCCGAGACACAGCCAGCACATGCGCACGAGCGGGGCAACGCTGTCGCCGGAGGCAATGTCGATGATCTGCTGCAGGATCCAGGCAACGGCCAGCAGCGCGCCGCCGAGAATGGCGAGCAGCATGCACGGCAGCCAGCTCCAGCCAAGGCCCAGCGCTGCGTACAGGCTCAGCGCCGCGCCGATGCAGTATTGACCGGCAGCGCCGATATTGAACAGGCCGACCTTATAGGAGAACAGGATCGACAGCGCGCACATCAGAAGCGGCGCCGTCTTGACGAGCGTATTGCCCAGATACTTGACCTGCGAGGCCTGCCGGTTGTACGTCCAGAAGTTCTTGATAACGGTCAGAATTGCGTCGCCCGCACCAACGGGGTTGATCAGCAGCAGAACAAGATAGCCGAGGAACAGGCCCAGCACGATGCAGATCAGCGACGCGACCAGCGTCTGCACGGCGCTGTTTTTCAGAAGATTCTTTTTCATGCTTTCACCTCATCTCTCTTGGCGCCAGCCATGTAGAGGCCAAGTTCCTCCTGCGTGGTGGACTTTGGATCGAGTTCGCCGACGATCTCGCCCTCGTACATGACGAGAATGCGGTCCGGCACGTCCATGACCTCGTCCAGTTCCAGCGAGACAAGCAGCACGGCCTTGCCCGCGTCGCGCTGGGCAACAAGCTGCTTGTGGATGTACTCAATGGCGCCGACATCCAGACCGCGGGTGGGCTGAACCGCGACGAGCAGTTCGGGATGCTTGTCGATCTCACGGGCGACAATGGCCTTCTGCTGGTTGCCGCCGGACATGCTGCGCGCCGGTGTCACCGGGCCCTGACCTGCACGCACGTCGTACTGCTCAATCAGGCCCTCGGCATAGGCGCGGATGTTCTTGCGGCGCAGGAAGCCGGCCTTGTCGGTAAATTCGGGCTCAAAATAGCGCTGAAGCACCATGTTGTCCTCAAGCGTATAGTCGAGCACAAGCCCGTGCTTGTGGCGGTCCTCGGGGATGTGGCTCATGCCCATGAGACTGCGCTGGCGGATGGATGCGTGGGTGATGTCCTTGCCCTCGAGTGTGATCTTGCCGCTCACGGCAGGCTCCAGTCCGGTCAAGGCATAAACAAGTTCCGTCTGGCCGTTGCCGTCGATACCGGCGATGCAGACGATCTCGCCCGCGCGGACGCGGAACGACACGTCCTTGACGGCATTGTTCTTGTGAACCTTGGAGGCGACCGTCAGATGCTCGACGGACAGAACCTCGCTGCCCGTCTTAAGCGGGCCCTTTTCGACATGGAAATTGACGTTTCTGCCGACCATCATAGCGGACAGTTCCTCCGCCGTGGTATGCGCAGTTTCGACCGTGCCGATGCACTTGCCCTTGCGCAGAACGGTGACGCGGTCGGAGACCTCCATGATCTCGTTCAGCTTGTGGGAGATAAAGAGGATGCTCTTGCCCTCGGCCGCGAGGTTTTTCATGATCTGCATGAGTTCCTCGATTTCCTGCGGCGTCAGAACGGCCGTCGGCTCGTCGAAGATCAGGATCTCGTTGTCGCGGTAGAGCATTTTGAGAATTTCGGTGCGCTGCTGCATACCGACGGTGATATCCTCAATGATTGCATCGGGATCGACGTGCAGACCGTATTTCTCAGACAGCGCGAGAACCTTTTTGCGCGCGTCCTGCTTCTGCAGGAAGCCCATTTTGTTCGGCTCAACGCCGAGAATGATGTTGTCGAGGACAGAGAAGCACTCGACCAGCTTGAAGTGCTGATGCACCATGCCGATGCCGAGTTCGTTTGCGTCGTTCGGGTCGCGGATCTCGACCTTGCGGCCGTCCTTGTGGATCTCGCCCTCCTCCGGCTGGTACAAACCGAACAGGACGCTCATGAGCGTCGATTTGCCCGCGCCGTTTTCGCCGAGCAGGGCATGAATTTCTCCCTTTTTCAGCTTCAGGGTAATGTTGTCGTTGGCGATGATTCCGGGGAAACGTTTTGTGATGTTCAACATCTCAATCGCGTAATTCGTTTCCAAGTTTTTCGCCCTCCTTCCGTTTTTATGGCCCGCGCTTGCGAGGACGGAAACCATTGTATTCAGTATACTATAAATTGCTGCATAAATCAAAGTTATTTTGTTCATTCTGTCTGTTTTTTGCAAAAAACTCTTTGTCTGTTCTGCACTGCACGTTTTCCGGCGTTAGCTGCTAAGGCTGCGGGCCGGTTTGAACCGCTGTCCGCTGTATAGAAGCTGAAATCGACGGCATTGCCTTTTCCGGGGAAATGCACTATAATATTGATAACTATGTAAATTGGGGAGGAGGCACCTGCGATGCTGCCGGAGGGCTTTGCTGCGCGGATGCGCGCGCTTTTGGGAAGCGAATATGGGGACTTTCTCGCGTCCTTCGACCGGCCGCTCTGCACCGGTCTGCGGAAAAATCCGCTGAAAGCCGGCTTTACGGGAGATCTGTCCCGCTTTTCGCTCGCTCCCGTGCCATGGTGCCCGACGGGGTTTTACTATGACGCAGCCTCCCGGCCCGGTTTATCGCCGTATCACGCGGCGGGGCTTTATTATTTGCAGGAGCCGAGCGCCATGGCCCCGGCGGAACTTTTAGACCCGCAGCCGGGCGAGCGCGTGCTCGACCTATGCGCAGCCCCCGGCGGGAAATCGACACAGCTGGCAGGCAAGCTGCTGGGGAAGGGGCTTCTGGTCTGCAATGAGATTAACGCCAAACGCGCAAAAATCCTATCCGGAAACATGGAACGGCTGGGCATTTCCAACGCGCTGGTTTTAAACGAGCACCCGAAAAAACTGACGGAGCGCTTCGCAGGGTATTTTGATAAAATTCTTGTTGACGCGCCATGCTCCGGCGAAGGCATGTTCCGCAAGGAAGAGGCCGCCGTCACTGACTGGACGGAGGACACAAACGCCATCTGTGCCAACCGGCAGCTGGAAATTCTGGCCTCGGCGGCAGGCATGCTCCGCCCCGGCGGCCGTCTGGTTTATTCCACATGCACATTCTCACCTGTGGAAAACGAAGGTGTGATCTCCGAGTTTTTGTGGAAGAATCCCGATTTTTCTGTGGAAAAACTCGATGTACCGTTCTTTTCCCCCGGCAGGCCCGACTGGGTGCCAAACCCCGCGCCGGGACTGGAGCATACGTTCCGGCTCTGGCCGCACAGACTCTTGGGCGAGGGGCATTATGCCGCCGTGCTCCGCAGGACGGGAGACGAAGCGCCTGCGGCGCTTTCGCCGGAACCCGCGGCCAAATGCCCGCCGGAACTTGCGGCATTCCGCGGCCAGACCGGCGCTGCACTGCCGGAGGGGAAGCTGCTGCGGTTCGGGGACGTGTGCTATCTCGTCCCGCAGGAACTGCCGGAGGTAAAGGGGCTGCGGGTGCTGCGCGCGGGACTGGAACTCGGCGCAGTTTTGAAAAACCGCTTTGAACCCGCACACGCGTGGGCGCTGTGGCTGCAGACGCTGGAAAACAGCGTCTCGTTCGAGGAAGCCGACCCGCTGCTCGCCCGGTATCTTTCCGGCGACGTGCTGCCGTCCGGCAGGCGCGGCTGGACGCTTGTACAGGCTGATGGTCTTTCGCTCGGCTGGGCAAAGGGCGACGGAAACCAACTCAAAAATCACTATCCGAAGGCGCTTCGCCGCCCGGTTTAAGAAACAGGAGGATACACTATGGCAAAGACAGTCCTGATCGTAGAGGATGAACGCGCAATCGTGGAGATCCTGAAATTCAATCTCAAGCGCGAGGGATATGAAACGCTCGAGGCGCTCGACGGCGAGACGGGTCTGCTGCTTGCGCAGACAAAGGACCCGGATCTGATCTTATTGGATGTCATGCTGCCGAAAATGAGCGGCTTTGACATCTGCAAAACGCTCCGCGGCGAAAACCGCACCACGCCCATCATCATGCTCACGGCCCGTGAGGAGGAAATGGACAAGGTCTTCGGACTCGAGACCGGCGCGGACGACTATATGACCAAGCCCTTTTCCATGAAGGAGCTCATGGCCCGCGTCAAGGCGAATATCCGCCGCCGCAGCATGGAATACGCTTCCGCGCAGGCCTCCGGCACGGCAAATACCGTTGAGGCAAATGGCCTGTGCCTAAACCCCGAAACCTATCAGGTGACGAAAAACGGTGCGCCGGTCGATCTGACACAGAAGGAATACGACCTTCTCTCCTATCTTATCCGCGAACGCGGAAAGGTCTTCTCCCGGGAAGATCTCATGCAGCGGGTGTGGAATTATGACTATTACGGGGATATGCGCACGGTCGATGTGACGGTGCGGCGGCTTCGTGAAAAGATCGAAGACGATCCCGGCAAGCCCCAATATATCCTGACCCGGCGCGGCGTCGGCTATTATTTCGCGGGATAACGCATTTCCCCGCGCGAGAGAGGAGGGACGGCCATGCGGTCCCTGCGCATGAAGATGGTCATGATCATGGTGATCCTGATTTTGGCCCTGATGCTGACGACTGGCGCGTTTTTGATGAGCGGCGTCGGCAATTTCTATGTGTCCCAGTTCTATGAGCAGATGGAGGGCACGTTTACCCCGGAATTCATCGCCCAGCTGCAAAGGCTTTCGGCGGAGGACAACGCACCCGCGCAGATGAAGGAGCTTCTCATGGCGCAGGCCGGACTCGGCATCGATATTACGGGCCGCAACGTCTACATTCTCGACCAGAACGGCTCCGTGCTTGACAGTTCCAATCAGCGCACTACCGTTGTTATGACGCAGAACATTCTGTCCGCCATGAACGGCTCGGTTGGGCAGAGCAGTTCGGTCACGAACAACTATATGGATCTGGCCGTCCCCGTCGAATCGGACGGCGCGCAGTATATCGCCTACATCCGCGACAACCGCGCCACAGTCGATGCGTTGACGAGCGAACTGCTGATCATCATCCTGCGCGCGCTGGCGCTGGGCCTGGTGATCTGTGTGATTTTGTCCTTCCTGCTGTCGCAGATTCTGATTACGCCTATCCGTGCGCTGACCGTCGGGACAAAACGCGTCGCGGCAGGGGACTTTGCAAACCGCGTCACGGTAGACAGCCGCGACGAGATCGGCGACTTGACCCAGAACTTCAACCACATGGCAAAGGTTCTGCAGGATACGATCTCCGAGGCGGAGAACGAGCGCAACAAGCTTTCCACGCTGTTCCTGCACATGACGGACGGCGTCGTCGCGTTCAACACCTCCGGAACCGTCATTCACTATAATCCTGCCGCCACGCAGATGCTGGCGCAGAATCTGTCCGGTCAGACAACCTTCGACGAAATTTTCTCGAAGGAGGCGGAACTCGACACGCTCCTGACGCTGCGCAGACCGCAGTATATCGAAACGCAGAAAACCGTCGGCGAGCGTGAACTGGAACTGTTCATGGCGCCGTTCTCGTCCGACCATGCACAGGGCGGCGTCCTCGTTGTCATTCACGATGTCACCGAGCAGCGCAGGAGCGAACAACTCAAGCGCGAATTCGTCGCCAACGTCTCGCACGAACTGCGCACACCTCTGACCAACATCAAATCCTACGCTGAAACGATCGTCGATACCGGCGACGAACTGCCGCCGGAACTGCGCGCAAACTTCATGAACGTCATCATCAGCGAGGCCGACCGCATGACCCGCATCGTGCAGGATCTGCTCACGCTCAGCAAGATCGACTACGGCAAGATGGAGATGAATATCTCCCGCTTCCCGTTCCTCAAAGCCGTGCAGAATGTCTACGACGCGGCGAAGCTGAATGCCGAACAGAACCACCACCACACCATGACGCTCACCTGCGAAGGTGAGATTCCCGACGTCAACGGCGACCGGGAGCGCATCGAGCAGGTCATCACAAACATCGTCTCCAACGCCGTCAAGTATACGCCCGACGGCGGCAAAATTGACATGCTCGTCGGCACGAGCGGCAAAAATGTCTTTGTCCGCGTGACCGACAACGGCATCGGCATCCCGGAAAAGGATCTGCCGCGTCTGTTCGACCGGTTCTACCGTGTGGACAAGGCGCGTTCGCGCGAGTCCGGCGGCACAGGCCTGGGCCTTTCCATCGCGCAGGAGATTCTGAACCAGCACAAGGGCCGCATTGAAATTTCATCCGAATACGGCAAGGGCACCTCGGTTCTCATCACCATGCCCGCCGCGGAGGCACAGGCATGAAGCAGGAACGAAGACCCGGCCCCGCCGGGCATGGCCGCCGGCTGCTGGAGATTGGGAAAGATATTCTGATTGTGTTTCTCGTGCTGGTCAACGTGACGCTTGCGATCATGTGTCTGCCGACGAAAACGCTCACGCAGACCAAGTGGCTGGCGAGTGCGCTGCGCCCGTTTGCGGGTCTGTTCGGCCTGAACGAGGCAGAACTGACCTACACTGCGCCCGCCACCGGCAGCGCGTTCATCGGCGCGGCGCAGCCCATCGCCGTCACGCTGAGCACTGAGGCAGGCCGTCAAAGCGCACAGTATGACTTTGCCGCTCTTGACACGCTTTACGGTCAGTACGGCGGGTTACTTGCACAGGCGCTCGAGAGCGCCGAAACGCCGCAGGCGTGCACTGAATCGGCATTTTATGCCGCGCTGCGCGGCCCCGGCGCAGCCTTCTGCTTTCCGGGAACCATCTCACCCGCTGTGCTCGGCGCGTGGCTGAACGTGCGCGCACCGGAGGGTGCGGACGCGCAGTGGTACCTGCTGGCGCTGAATGGTGAGACAGTTGAACTGTATCTGCTGGACGGCAGCTGCTACCGCGCACAAACGGCGCTTTCCGCCGAGACGCTTGCCGCCGAACTCTCCGCCGCCGTTCCGGACGGCAGCTTTTTCGCCTTTGAATCGGACGCTGCACCTTACAGCGCGCTTGATCCGCTCTCGCTTATCAGCGCGTCGAGCGCCGCCGTCTGCACGGGCCTCGGCACGAACCCGTGCGACGCCAGATTCATTTCCGCTCTCGCAACCCAAATTGGCATCAATCCCTACGGTGACGCGCGATTCGTCGGAAACGACGGCACGACGTCCTTTACCGAAACCGGCCTGCATCTGCGCGTAAGCGCGCAGGGCCGAATCGACCTGCAGATTCTCCAATCAGACGACCGTTTCCAGAGCGCGTCCGCCGACGCGCTGGGCCGCATTGAGGCTGCGCGCAGTCTTCTCAGCCGCCTGACCGGCGACAGCTACGGCGAGGCGCGGGTCTATCTGCAAAGCTATTCTGAAGACGGCCAGAGCGCCGTGTGTACCTTCGGCTATTATCTGTCCGGCATCGAGATTGCGCCGCGCGGCGGCGGAATCGAGATTCGCTTCGACGGCACGCAGATCACACGCGCCTCCGTTCTGTACCGCAGCTACACAGCCACATCAACACCCGCAGCGCTTCTGCCCGCTGCACAGGCGGCGGCGTGTCTGCCGAAGGGCGAAACGCTCCGCCTTCTGTACGCAGAAGGCACCGGAGGAGAACTCACCGCCGGTTGGGAGACGGAGTAAGCTTGATATGTACCTGCCCACGATGCACTGGCGCGGGAGCGCCTGAGAGGTCGCAGCAGGTAATTGCGAAAAGCGATAGTCCGATGCGAATCCGCAGGCTTTTCGCTGTTAATCGTAGGGGTCGATGCCCACATCGACCCGGCAGAACGCACCGTTTCTGCGGGAATCTTAGGCGAATTCGCAATTTCCCAGCGGGCCGATGTGGGCATCGGCCCCTACAAACAAGTGGGTAAATCCATACAGATTCGCCGAAGACCTCTTTAGAACAGCTGCTTTCCGCCGTATCCATCGCACCACTGACTCAAATTTTCCATCAGGAGGAGCCGCTATGAGCGCTTCGCGCATGAAAAATCTGATTCTTCTTGTCTTGACGCTCTGCGCGCTGGGGCTTCTCTGCATTGTCGTGCCGAGCCGGCTTGCACAGACGCATGAACAGCGGCAGATGCTGCAGGAACTCAAGACACTTTACGAGGGCTATGACCTTTCCATTGATCTGGACGAACTGCCGCGCAGTCCCACGCTCTATATTGTCGAACTCTCCGAGGACGGCGCACAAGCGGCTGCGCAGGCGCTTCTGGGTGCAAAAACCGCACCCGCAGGTGCGTCCGGCTTTGAAAGCACCTATGAATCCGATCTTGGAACGCTCCACATTACACGCACAGGCGGCTTTTCCGCGTCGCTGACCGGCGGCAGCCGGGTGCGAAATCCGGAAAAAGCCGCAGAGAAGCTGCTGCACGCCATGGATTTTCAATACCAGTCGCTCACACGCGAGCAGGCAGAAAGCGGCGCTGTGCGTATCTGCGCCTCACAGACGCTGCTCGGCGTCCCTGTGCTCGGCAGTCTTCTGGAGCTGACCTATATGGACGAGCATCTCACGGCGGTCGAGGGCACGTTTTACACCGGCGGCAGTTCCATCACGCGCGTATCAGAGCAGGAGGCCATTTCCGCCGCTGATGCGCTGGCGCAGCTGCTGGCACGGCGCGACGCGCTCGGCTGGGTCGGAAGCACGGTGACATCGCTCACGCAGGGCTATCTGCCGTCGGATCAGGCGGGTACCGGTATCCGCTTTGTGCCGGTCTGGCTGGTCGAGACGGACGCCGGAAGCTTCTTTATCAACGGCATTACGCGCGAAATCACGGCGGAAAAATAATCCTGCTGTCCAAACTTGTCGAATTATGAAGAAAATCTGAAGATTTTCTGTTGCTGAATTGTCATTTTCCTTTACATTCCTGCCGTGGTGTGCTATTCTAGAAGCGGCCGAATTTGGCTCTGTTAACATAACGCGTTTCTGCAAACACTCTTAGTGTCAACTGACGCTACCAAAGAGGGACTACATTTTGATCAAATACATCGTTCAAGGCGGCACAAAGCTTTCCGGCTCCGTGACCATTTCCGGAGCCAAGAACGCGGCGGTCGCAATCCTGCCGGCCACACTGCTCGTCAGCGGCTCCTGCCGGATCGAAAACGTACCGGATATTTCAGATGTGCGGCTGCTGCTGGAGATTCTGCGCGATATGGGCGCGGAGATCCGCCGCTACGGCCGCAACACACTCGAGATCGACTGCACCCGTGCACGCAACGCAACTGCTCCCATCGAACTCGTCCGACGCATCCGTGCGTCGTATTACCTCATCGGCGCAGAGCTTGGCCGCTTTGGTCATGCCCATGTTGCCATGCCGGGCGGCTGCAACTTCGGTGTCCGCCCCATTGACCAGCATATCAAGGGCTTCGAGGCCATGGGTGCCATGGTCGAGCAGGCCGGCGGCTATGTCTGCGCCGACGCCCCGAAGGGCGGGCTGCGCGGCGGCCACATTTATCTCGATATTGTCTCCGTCGGCGCGACGATGAACATCCTGCTCGCAGCAGTGCTTTGCAGCGGCATGACGATTATCGAAAACTGCGCCAAAGAGCCGCACATCGTGGATCTTGCGAACTTCCTGAACGCCATGGGCGCGCAGATTTCCGGCGCAGGCACCGACGTGATCAAGGTCCGCGGCGTCAAGGCGCTGCACGGCGGCTGCTATTCCATCATTCCCGATCAGATCGAAGCAGGCACCTATATGGCGGCCGCGGCAGCTGTCGGCGGCGATGTGCTGATCGAGAATGTCATTCCGAAGCATCTCGACTGCATCACTGCAAAGCTGCGCGAGATCGGCGCGGACATCACGGAATATGACGACGCCATCCGCGTCGAATCGGCCTACCGGCTGCACCGCGCAAACGTCAAGACCATGCCGTATCCCGGCTTCCCGACCGACATGCAGCCGCAGATCACGGTCTGTCTTGCTACTGCAGTCGGCACCAGTCTTGTGACCGAGGGCGTCTATGACAACCGCTTCCGCTACACCGCCGAACTTGGCCGCATGGGCGCAAACATTCAGGTAGAAGGGAAGACCGCCATTATCGACGGCGTGCAGACGCTGCACGGCTGCGAGGTCCGTGCCTGTGATCTGCGCGCAGGCGCTGCGATGGTCATCGCTGCCATGTGCGCCGAGGGCATGACGCTCATCGAGGACGCGCACTTCATCGAGCGCGGTTATGAGGATATCGTCGGCAAACTCACCGCACTCGGCGCGCACATCCGCCGTATCGAAACCTACGAAACCCCCAGCGTTTCAGAGGACGCAGGCTGAGAAAAAATTTCCCCGGCAGGACGCAGACGTGTCCCGCCGGGGTTTCTTTACATAAAAAGTCCCGGGTCAAATGACCTGGGACTTTCATATTTGCTTTGGCACAACCTGCATGATTTTGGGACCCCCGCAGCGCAATTTGCTGTTTTCATTAATTGGTCAGATACGAATCGTCTGTGATTGGAATGAAGTCGTCTATCGGCGTTAAGGTATCCAGGAACGCGCGCAGGTCCTCATAGCTGCATTCCTCTGTACTCATAAGCGTATCTGCCCACTCCAGCCGATTATCTGTCATGGAAAACAGGGAAACGTATTCAACGTGCAGATATCCCATGCCTCCGTCGTGAACAGCGATGCCGTTGCCATCATACGCATACAGGCAGTTACTGTAACTCCAGTAATTTTCTTCGCTTGAAACAACCTTTGTGCCGTCAAATGTATAAATATAATACCACACCGTTTTTTCCCGCACAATGAGTTCTGGTATGCCGTTCTTGTCAATGTCATACAGCGTATACTCCGTTGTATAGCCTGAACTCATCGTCGGGTACACCAGCAATACCGCTTTATATTGCTCCATGTAGGAGTTGTCATTGGCAGCGCTTTGCCCTGTCTGCAGGTCGATATCCTCTTTATTTCCGCCAGTCCATTCGATATATCCCGTAAGACGTTCTGCATCTATGGAAACTGTTCCTACAAGAATATTCGCCTGATGCGTCCATTCGGCACTCTTCGTTTGAACTCGGATCTCAAACAACGCCTCTGTGTCATTCTTCCAGCAGCCATTCACGGCACTTCCGGACACGATATCCTCATTTCCCCACGGATAGTCAGCAAAATACGCATCCAATAATAGCTTTAATTGATCAAGCGGTAGCGGCTCCGCCGCACGCTCGTCCAATTCAGAACGGACGGCATATGTACGCAGATCCACATAAAAGATTTTTGGATCATCATAATTGGATGTGCCGCCATGCAGATATACAGCCGCGTACCCATCTTGAAGTTCGATTTCGCTGGCCCAATAATAACCTGGATCAAACTGCTCGATTCTCGCCAGCGTTTCCCCGGTGTAGGAAACTGCATAAAAATCAGGACCGTATTGTCCGCATAGATAGATTGCAGCGTCCCCGAAGGCAGCCCCCGTTTTTCTTCCCGCATAGTCAGAATTTTTCCACAGCTGATCAGCCCCGCTGCCATCACAGCCAGAACTATCATGAGCAGGAATCGTTTCATTTTGCAGATACCTCCCATTTTTGTTTTTTCTTTCTTCATTCGTTTGCCGCATCTTGAAACGCCGGGAGCACCATATCCTCGTAGGCGCGCCCCAACACTTTTAGTTGGTTTTTTCTCTGGAAAGCAAAACGACCGACTCCATATGTGCATCATTGTCCAAACTCAAACTCATATCTTCCGCAATGATTGGGAGCTTGAACTTGATGGACTTGAGCCACTGACCGTTGGGCTGCCGTTCCTCATAAATCTGGACTT
>ERZ780168.3602-NODE-3602-length-11812-cov-2.643276_pt1 | contig 11812 bp, 11 predicted proteins | sample MGYA00510981_ERZ780168 | MGnify/ENA primary metagenome ERZ780168 (study PRJEB29588, sample SAMEA2158769) | human gut metagenome | biome: human gut; feature: human-associated habitat; material: faeces | place: Denmark | collected 2008/2010 ...
ACCCTGCGGCTTTTTAAGAGGGGGAGAGCGTCATGCGTCGTCCGTTCCTTCGCCGGCTGATTCAGGCGATTGTCATTCTAGTTCTGATTTTTTATGCGTTTCAAAAGCGGGAAACGCTGGCGCAGATCGCGTGGGTTTTCGCCGCTGCATCTGTGCTGACGCTCGTGCTTTCGCCCGCCTGCACCCTGCTGGAACGAAAGGGCTTTCGCCCTGCGTCGGCCTCCGCCGTCTGCATATCGGGGCTTGTTCTGCTGGCTGTTCTGGCGCTTTCCGCCTTTATTCCGTACCTCTTCGCGAGCACGGCAGACCTGATTCGGCGCATCATCCCAACGCTTTTCGCCCTGACGCAGCGGAGCCGCGACATTTTGGAGGCCTTCAATATCCGCCTGAACGCGCAGGCCACCCCGGTCGAATGGCTGACCGCGCTGGTCTCATGGGGAACCGGACTTGTTGCCAGAAGCAGCGTCACGTTCGCCGCCAAAGCGGGGCAATCTGTTTTTGCGCTGGTGATTGCGTATTATCTGCTTTGCGAGCGGCGGCAGATTGGCCGCCATCTGCTGCTCATGCTGCCCGTCTCGTGGCGCGAAGCGTTCTTATCCGCCTGTCTCGGGTGCAAAAACGCTTTGATGAGCTATCTTTCCGGCGTGCTCAAAACCAGTCTGTTTGTGTTTGTGGCAACGCTGACCGGGCTTTTCCTCCTTGGGATCAACGATGCGCTGCTGCTCTCCGTCTTTATGGGAATTCTCGAGGTTTTCCCGTATATCGGCCCCATTCTGGCCAGCGTCCCCATCCTGCTGACTGCGCTGGGGCAGGGATTCGGTCAGGCCGTGCTGGCGCTGATTGTCGTCATCGCCGTTCAGCAGATTGAGGGCAATTTCGTCACGCCTTATTTTACGGCCTCCAGCACGTCGATCAAGCCGCTGAGCGCTTTGATCGGCGTATTCGTTCTGGGCAGTCTGATGGGGCTGTGGGGCGTCGTGCTGGCCATACCGCTGATCGTAACGGTTCGCAGCGTCCTCTGGTCGATCCGTAGCGCGGTAATGCGGTAATTATGATGAAACCATCATAAAGCGTTGAAACCTCGCCGCTTATCGTGTATAATGGGGGTGTGCCAGTTTAAGGAAGGGGTTATTGGATATGATCGATTCTGAAATGGGAACGCAGCACTTCAAAACCATCAGCGAAAATCCGCAGGACGCACAAACGATTCTGCTTTGCGTGTATCACGCCTTATCTGCAAAGGGATATGATCCCATCACGCAGATCGTGGGCTATCTGATCAGCGGCGACCCGACATATATCACGGGATATCAAAACGCGCGCTCCCTGATCTGCCGAATTGACCGCGACGAGCTGCTGGAAGAGCTGGTTCAGTTTTACCTGTCTAAAAACGTTTAAGGGGAACAACATGAACGAGAGAATTGTTGCGCTGGATGTGGGCGATCGCCGCATCGGCATTGCCGTAAGCGACGCGCTGGGCATCACCGCGCAGCCCATCGAGACGTACACGCGCGTGGGGTACGGGCCGGACGTTCGGCGAATCTGCCAAATCGCGCAGCAATATGAGACCAACCGCATTCTCTGCGGCCTGCCGCTCAACATGGATGGTTCACGGGGATTTCAGGCAGAAAAGGTTGCGCAGCTGGCCGAAAAGCTGGAAGAAGCGGGGCTTGTCGTTTCGTATTACGACGAGCGGATGACCACCGTGCTGGCTGAGGACGCGCTGCTCGAGGCGAACATGAGCCGCGAAAACCGCAAGAAAAAGGTGGATATGGTGGCGGCCGTGATGATTCTGCAATCCTATCTGGATGCGCAGGCCATGCAGAGCGCTTCCGTTGATGCAGATGCGGATGATTCCGACGAGGACGACGGTGTGCTCGAAATGGAAGACGAGGACGGCAATGTGATCCGCTTCCTGCTGAACGCCACCATTCCGTACCACGGCGAGGAATACGTGCTGCTGGTCAGTGAGGAGGCCTGCGGCGACATCGAGCAGGATGAGAGCTTTATCATGCGCAAGGCGACGGACGAAGACGGAAACCCCTGTTTCCAATCCCTTGACGATGAAAAGCTGATTGAACGCATTTATGAAGCCTATCTCGAGCAGAGCGAAGAACGCTAATCTCCATATCGGGCAAAGCATTTGAGGCATGTATATGACGGATCTGTTAAACGACGAAACGGATGAAGAAATTGAGCTGGTGGAAATCAGCGACGCGGAAGGAAATCGCGCCGAGATGCGCCGTCTGGCTACCGTGGAATACAGCGGAAAGCTCTATCATATTTTAGGCGCTGTGCAGGAAGACGAAACGGACGATTTTTCGGACGACGGGCTGGTGCTCGTCCGTCAGGACTGCACGCCGGATGGCGCGGACGAATACGTCATCACGGAGGACGAGCGCGAAATCGAGCAGGTTGTCGGCCGGTATGTGATCGAATCCCTGCTGGATGAAATCGGAGAAGTGAGCGAAGGGGAGGAAACCTGGCCCTGCGGCGAAAACCACAGGCCGGGGGAATTTTGTTATTGCGGGCAAAACGAGTATCTGCAATAATTTTCTCTTGCCAATCCGCAGAAAATCATGTATAATACGCAGGAAAGGCGAAGATTGAGACAATGCCCGCCTCCAAGAGATCCTTTAGAGAGCATGAAACGCGGCTGAAATTTCATGCGGATGTCTGCGGGAAATTCACTCAGGAGCTGCTCCGCTGATACGTAGGCGGAGACGGACGACCCGTTACCGAATCAGAGACCTTGCGCCACGCGGTGCGAGGTGAATTTGGGTGGTACCACGAGGAAAACCAGCCTCGTCCCTTTGCGGACGGGGCTTTTTTCTTTTTCGAAAAGAAGGAGGATACAGACCACATGGACATGCAAGAACAACTGCGCAAAATTCAAGAGGAAGCCACCAGCCAGCTTGAAAGCATTCGCGACAAAGCCGGGCTGGACGCCCTTCGCTTGAAGACGCTGGGCAAAAAGGGCGATTTGACGCTGATGCTCCGCTCGATGGGTCAGCTCCCCGCAGAGGAGCGCCCGAAGGCCGGCCAGATGATTAACGTCGTTCGCGAAAAGCTGACCGAGCAAATGGATGCGCTGGACGCCAAGATCAAGCGGATCGAGCAGGAAAAGAAGCTCGAACGCGAAGCGATCGACGTAACCGAGCCGCGCAAGCACGCGCCGATCGGCACCATTCATCCCGTCTCTCTGGTGCAGGATCAGCTCCTGAAAGTCTTCACCGGCATGGGCTTCGACGTTGTGGAAGGCCCGGAAGTGGAACTTGATCTGTTCAACTTCGAGCTGCTCAACCTGCCGAAGAACCATCCCGCCCGCGACGCGCAGGATACGTTCTACATCGAGGATAATATCGTTCTGCGTACGCACACATCCCCGGTGCAGGCGCGCACCATGCTCTCCCGCAAACCGCCGATCCGCATCGTTTGCCCGGGGCGCGTTTACCGCGCCGACGAGGTGGACGCTACGCACTCCCCGGTTTTCCATCAGATGGAGGGGCTTGTCATCGACGAGGATGTGACGATGGCCGATTTGAAGGGAACGCTTGACACGTTTGCCAAAGCGCTTTACGGCGACGACGTAACTACGCGCTTCCGCCCGAGCTTTTTCCCGTTCACCGAGCCGTCCGCCGAGGTCGATCTCACCTGCGTCAACTGCCACGGCAAGGGCTGCCGCGTCTGCAAGGGCACGGGCTGGATCGAAGTGCTGGGCGCAGGCATGGTCAACCCGAAGGTGCTGGACATGTGCGGCATCGACAGCAAAAAATACCGTGGCTTTGCGTTCGGCGTAGGCCTTGAGCGCATCGTCATGCTGCGCTACGGCATTACCGACATGCGCGCGCTTTACGAGGGCGACGTGCGCTTCCTGTCGCAGTTCCGCGAGGATTAAGGGTGGAGGAATAAAGCAATGAAAGTACCAATGCAATGGATTCGGCAATATACGGATATTCCCGTAACGCCGGAGGAATTTGAAAGTGCGATGATTATGCACGGCACCGGCGTCGAGGGGCTGGATAACCAGAACGACGCCGTTCAGAATGTCGTCGTGGGCAAGATTCTGTCCGTGCGCAAGCACGAAAATTCCGACCACATGGTGATCTGCTCCGTGGATGTCGGCGAGGACGCGCCGATTCAAATCGTCACCGGCGCGCCGAATGTGCACGAAGGCGATCTGGTGCCGGTCGCGAAGGTCGGCGCGATTCTGCCCGGCGGCGTTAAGATTAAAAAAGGCAAGCTCCGCGGCGTGGAATCCGACGGTATGTGCTGCTCCGGCCCGGAAATCGGCGTGCCGGATTATCTCTATCCGTCCGTAGGCGATAAGGGTCTGCTGATTTTCCACGAGGATTATAAGCCCGGCACGGACGTCCGCCCGATTCTCGGCGTAGACGATACCATCGTCGATTTTGAAATTCTGGCCAATCGGCCGGACTGTCTCAGCGTTTGGGGCGTTGCCCGCGAGGCGGCTGTGACGCTCGGAACTCAATTCCGCAAGCCGGAGATCAAGGTGGAAACCGTTCCCGGTAAGATGGACGACTATGTGCACATCGATGTGCAGGATACCGAGCTTTGCCCGCGCTACTGTGCGCGCCTGATTCGAAACGTGAAGATCGGCCCATCCCCGATGTGGATGCGCAAAGCGCTGAACGCCGCCGGCGTTCGCGCCATCAACAACATCGTCGATATCACGAACTACGTGATGCTGGAAACCGGCCACCCGATGCACGCCTTCGATCTGGCCAAGGTGAAGGACAACCATATCATCGTGCGCCGCGCCAATCCGGGCGAAACCATCACAACGCTGGACTGCAAGGAGCGCGCACTCACGCCCGATATGCTGATGATCGCCGACCAGACCAACGCGACCGGCATTGCGGGCGTGATGGGCGGCGAAGAATCCGAAATCACCGAGGGAACGACGACGGTTCTGTTCGAAATCGCGGCGTTTGACCGCACGAATATCCGCCTGACGACCCGCGCGCTGGGTCTGCGCACCGAGGCCTCCGGCCGCTTTGAGCGCGGCGTCTGCGCGGCAACCTGCCGTGAGGCGGCAGATCGCGCCTGTCAGCTTGTCAATCTGCTGAACGCGGGCGAAGTGATTGACGACGTTTACGACTGCTATCCCGCGCCGAAGGCCGAACAGACGGTCGTCGCTTCCGTTTCGCGCATCAACGCGCGCATCGGCATGGAAATCCCCGGCGAGGAAATGGCGCGTATTCTGAATCAACTGAGCTTCAAAGCCACGCTCGACGGCGATACGCTGCGCGCTGTCGTGCCGGATTTCCGCGAAGACATCGAGGGCGAGGCCGATTTGTCCGAGGAAGTGCTGCGCATTTACGGCTATGAGCACATCAAGTCCACCATGCTCCGCGGCGAAACCTCCACCGGAACGCGCAACGTTCACATGCAGCTCGCTGACCGCGTGGGGCGTATTCTCTCCGCCAAGGGGCTTTACGAAATCCGCAACTTCTCGTTCGTCAGCCCGAAGCTGATTGAAAAGCTCGGTTTGGGCGCGGATGATCCGCGCTGCAATCAGCTCAAGCTGATGAACCCGCTGGGCGAAGACACCAGCGTGATGCGCAGCACCCTTGTGCCGAGCGTGCTGGGCACGGTTTCCCTCAACCAGAGCCGAAATAACGAAACCGCCATGCTCTACGAAATTGCGCCGGTGTTCGACGTCAGCGCGCGCAAGTCCGGCGACCTGCCGCACGAGCAGCCGTCCCTGTGCATCGGCGCTTACGGCAACGGCGTGGATTTCTATCTGATCCGTGACATTGTGATCGACATGCTCTCTCAGTTCGGCGTTCAGGCGAAGATCGTTCCGGGGGCGGAGCCGTATCACCATCCCGGCCGCGCGGCCAAGCTGATGGCGGGCGACCGGTGCATCGCAACAGTGGCCGAGCTGCACCCGACCGTCATGCAGGCGTTTGAAATCACCCGTCGGACGATTATCGCCGAGGTCAATTTGGAAATGCTCTGCGAGCTCCACACGAAAGTGGGGCATGTGCGCGCGCTGCCGAAGTTCCCGGCCGTGACCCGCGACATCGCGCTGGTCATGGAGGAGGGCACGACCGTCGGCAGTGTGCTGGACGTCATCCGCAAGACGGGTGGCGCGCTGCTTGAAAAAGCGGAGATGTTTGACATCTATCGCGGCGCTCAGCTCCTTTCCGGCAAGAAGTCTGTCGCCTTCTCCCTGACGTTTAGAAACGCGGAGCGCACCCTTTCCGACGACGACGTAAACCCGCTGATGCAGAAGATTCTCGCGGCCTGCGAAGCGGAGTGCAGCGCAACGCTTCGCCTGTAAACCGCAACGGAGGAAAATGCCATGCTGAACGAACGCATCGGGCCGGAAACGGCGCGGTTTGCGGTGCTGGGGCAGTCCCTGCCGCATACATGGTCGCCTTACATCCACAATTCGCTGTTTGACGCGGCGGGGCTTGACGCGGTCTATCTGCCTGTCGCTGTTCCGCCGGAACGCCTCGGTTCGGTGACGGACGTTTTCCGAAGCTGCTTTTCCGGGTTTAACGTCACCATTCCGTACAAGGAAAAAATCCTTCCTTTTCTGGATGATATTGACGAGGCCGCACAGGTTTGCGGCGCGGTGAACACCGTTGAAATTCGGAACGGGCGCATGATCGGCCATATCACGGATGGTTTGGGCATGCTGCGCGCCATCGAGGAGAAAGGCGTTGAAACCCATCAGGCCGACGTTCTCATTCTCGGCGGCGGCGGGGCGGCCCTTTCTTTCGCGCGGCGGACGGGTGACCTTCGCCGTCCGCGATACGCAAAAGGGCGATGCGCTTGCCCATGCGCTTGCACAAACGCAGCAGGACGGATTGCATCGTCTTTCCGTTCGGCCGCTTGCGGATTGCGCCGAGGCGCACGATATTCTAATCAACTGTACGCCCGTGGGAATGTACCCACATGTTGACGCCTGCCCGGTATCGGCTGACGTGATTGCCCGATGCGGGGCGGTATTCGACGCGGTTTATAATCCCAGAGAAACGCGGCTACTCGCTTTGGCAAAGCAAAACGGGCTTCCCGCCATCGAGGGACTGGGCATGTTGTTTTATCAGGCTGTGGAAGCTCAGAAATTCTGGTTTGGAGACCGCGTCGCCTCAAAGGCTGAGCAAAGCCGAATTTACAGCGAGCTGCAAACTCGGCTGTAACGACGACCTGACAACCGATCCATTTGGAGGAAAGCATGAACATTTGGCATGATATTGATCCGGCGCTCATCACGCCCGATCGCTTTATGGCCGTGATTGAAATCAAGCGCGGCGGCAAAAACAAATATGAAATGGATAAAGCAACGGGTCTGCTGCGTCTGGATCGCGTGCTGTATACCTCGACGCATTATCCGGCCAACTACGGCTTTATCCCGCGCACCTACGCGGACGACGGCGACCCGCTCGACGTGCTGGTGCTCTGCTCGGAGGCCATCGAGCCGATGACGCTGGTGGAATGCCGCCCGATCGGCATGTTCGAAATGAACGACGGCGACGCGCGCGACGAAAAGATCATCGCCGTGCCGCTGGGCGACCCGAATTACAACTACATGTTCGACATCAGCCAGCTTCCGGAACACCTGCTTGACGAAATCCGCCATTTCTTCACCGTTTATAAGGAACTTGAAGGGCGCACAACCGTCGTCAGCAAAGCGCAAAACCGCGAAGTCGCCAACCGCGTCATCGTCGAGTGCATCAACAACTACAACGAATCCTTCGGCAAAAAGGACAAGAAAAACAAGGATGAGAACAAGAAGGGGGAATCAAAATGAATCGCCCGCTGATCGGCATTTCCGGTTCGCACAATGTCGCCGACCGCCAAATGTTTGTCCGCGAAAACTACATGCAGTCTGTGCTCCGCGCGGGCGGGATTCCCGTGCTGCTGCCGGAAATCGAGGATGAAGAAACCGCCAAAGCGATTCTGGATCGTCTGGACGGTCTCCTTCTTGCAGGCGGCGGCGATGTTCTGCCGTCGCGATATGGCGAAGAAACGCTGCCCGCCTGCGGAGAGGACGACCCGCAGCGCGACATCTTCGAGCTGTTGATTATCCCGATGGCCATCGCGCGCAACATGCCGATTTTCGGCATCTGCCGCGGGATTCAGGTGCTCAACGTCGCCATGGGCGGCACACTCATCCAAGATATTGAATCCCAGCAGAACATTCCGAAAAAAACGCATCAGCAGGAGCCGCCTTTCAGCCAGCCGGTGCATACCGTTTGCTTTGAAAAGGGAAGCGTCTTTGAGCGCATCACCGGCGCGACCGAAATAAAGGCCAACAGCATGCACCATCAGGCGATCAAGAAGCCAGCCGACGGCCTTCAGGTCGATGGCCGCGCTGAGGACGGCATCATTGAAGCCATGAGCGCCAAGGACGGAAGCCGCATCTTTGCCGTGCAGTTCCACCCGGAGTATCTTTCCGACCATGACGCGCATGCCCAGAGGCTGTTTGACCACTTTGTCAAGCTGAGCCGCGAATACCAGAGCGAGAAAGAAGCATAACCTCTCTGCGCCGCAGTTTCCGTCAGGAGAAGCGGCGCAGTTTTTTTAACACGCTTCAACACGCTTTTAGGAAAAACAGGCTTGGCTGCCTATCGTTTCCGCAGGATTGAAGTTCCGATGTATTTTTGTTATAATGAACGTGCATATTTTTCAAATCTGTCTGAAAAGGAGACCGCGTATGAAAAAGCGCCTCTTTGTTCTGCCGTTCGCGCTTCTTATCCTGATTATGGCCGTCGCTTTCCCCGCGTCAGCCGATACGCCGTCGAGCATCCGGGTTTATCTGCGCCGTTTGCAGGTTGAAGACACGCTGCGCGTCACCGTGAAGGGGCAGTATGCCACGCAGGACGGCAGGCTGTCCTTCTCTGACGGCGCAAAGCTGGTCGTCGTCCTCCGCGGGGATCAACTGGTGCTGCATACCGGGCAAACGGCCGTCGTTATGGGCAGCAGCATCAAGTTGGTGCGTTGTCAGAGCGAAACGCCCGGCTATCTTCTTTTGAACGATGGCACAGGGATGTATGAGGGCGATTTATCGCTGGACATCGTTGAAAACGCCATTCGTCCCATTCTGACCATCAACGTGGAGGATTATCTGCTCGGCGTTGTTCCGTTTGAAATGGGCGACTCCTTCCCGCTCGAAGCGCTCAAGGCACAAGCCATCACCGCCCGGACGTATGCGCTGCGCAAAAGCGGTTCCTCCGGCGCATACGACGTGGAAGATACCACAAACGATCAGGCGTATCGCGGCCGAACGACGTCCAGCCCGCTTTCCGAGCAGGCTGTGACGGAAACGAAAGGACTTTGCGGCGTTTATCGCGGCGCGTTGGCCTCGTGTTTTTACTCCGCCAGCAACGGCGGCCAAACCGAGCTCGGCCAGCATGTCTGGCCAACGGACGCCCCGGACGCTTACGGCTACATGGATATGCGCGACGACCCGTATGATTTGGAAAACAAAAACAGCGTGGTGAAGCGCTATACGCTGCAAAAAAAGCCGGGGGAGAAGGGAATCGGCGAAGCGCTCCATCAGGCGCTCACGACGGCCATGGGGGAACAGCTTTCTGCGCTGGGCGTTGAAGCGGACAGCGAGCTGGTGCGCTTTGACGAAATTCAATCTGTAGAAGCCGTCACGCCCAAATATGACGGCGACTCGCGGCTGATGACCGAGCTCCGCTTTATCGTCAAAATATCCGTCCGAGACTACACGTTCCTCCAGACGCCATCCCCGCAGCTCGCGGCATCGTCTACGCCCCATGCGGATGAAACGCCCGCGCCGACGGCAACGCCCGCTTTTTCGCCTTATCGAAAGGTGAAGGAGGCCGTGACCGTCACGCTGCCGATTTTCACAGAGGCGGAACGCGCAATGGGGTTGAGCATCAACGTCTCTCAAAACGAATTGATCACCGTTTCCGATATTGGCTCCGCATTTCTGATCGAATCCCGCCGGTTCGGGCACGGCGTGGGCATGAGCCAGCGCGGCGCGGAACAGATGGCACGCCAATACGGCATGACATACGAGCAGATTCTCGCGTTCTATTATCCGGGCATGGGGCTTGTTTCTTATGACACGGGAAGCGCGCCGCTTCCGACGCTCAACGCGGAATTGATGGCCACGCCCGCGCCAACGCCCAGCCCGACGCCTCGCCCGACCCTGATGCCCGTCAGCACCAATCAAATGCCGGAGGGCGCGTATCTGGCCATCGTCTCCAACATCGACGAGGATTCCACACTCAATCTGCGTGAGCAGCCCAACACGTCTGCCGAGGTCATCCGACGGCTTTATAAAAATCAGCCGCTGATCGTTCTTTCCGTCAGCAAAGACGGATGGGCGCACGTCAAAACCGACGTCATGGAGGGTTATGTGCGCAGCGAATACCTTCAAGCCGAAAAAAATTCTTAACTTTTTGACGATTGACCGCGCACAAAAAGTGCCTTATTAACGGAAAATCCCCCGTTTGGCACTGTGTCGTATGCGTTTCAAAACAAATTCTTCACAAATATCGTATTTCTTTTCAAAATCAACAGGAAAAGCCTTGAAAAAGAACTGGTTTTTGAGTACAATAGAGAGGGTTAAAGTCCCACAAGGGAAACACTTGATAAAGTTTTAGGAGGAGATTTCCAATGGTTAGAGTTGCTATCAATGGATTTGGCCGCATCGGCCGTCTCGCTTTCCGCCAGATGTTTGACGCCGAGGGTTATCAGGTTGTCGCTATCAACGACCTTACAAACCCCGCTATGCTTGCGCATCTTCTCAAGTATGACTCGGCTCAGGGCAGATATGCTCTTGCCGATAAGGTAGTTGCCGGTGAAGATTCCATCACGGTTGACGGCAAGACAATTAAAATCTATGCCGAGAAGGACGCCAAGGATTTGCCCTGGGGTGAAATCGGCGTTGACGTAGTTTTAGAGTGTACAGGTTTCTACTGCTCAAAGGACAAGTCACAGGCTCACATCGATGCAGGCGCTAAGAAGGTTGTTATTTCTGCTCCGGCAGGCAATGACCTCAAGACAGTTGTATTCAGCGTTAATGAAAAAACTCTGACAGCTGACGATAAGATCATTTCAGCTGCTTCATGCACAACTAACTGCCTTGCTCCTGTAGTAAAGGTGCTCCAGGACAACTTCGGCATCAAGCAGGGTCTCATGTCAACTATCCACGCTGCTACAGCTAAGCAGAAAGTAGTAGATATGCGTTCTATGAGCGACTGGAGAAGAGGTCGTTCTGCTTATTGAATTTATCTTTTTCAAAACGCTCGCGGCCGAACGCGCGCACCACGCGCACGCCGGTCAGGTTTTCCTGCACCATGGCGGTCAGCTTGCCTTCGGCTTCATCCGCAATGCGGAAGCGGTCTCCCACGATGACGAAGAAGATCATGGAATACCCCACGACGATCGGGATAAAAATAAAGGCGATAAGCGCGAGCTTTGCGTTCATGGAGAACATCAGGGCGAGTGAGACGACGATGAGAAAAACCACGCGCACAAGCTCCATCATCTGGTCGTTGATAAAGTTGTGAATGAGGTCGACATCCTGCGTGCATCTCTGGATGATGTCGCCGGTCTGGTTTTTGTTGTGCCATGCGTAGGGTAGGCGCTGAATGTGCGAAAACAGCGTGTTGCGGATTTTCGTCACGGTGCCCTCGCAGCCCTTTGCCATATTCATGCGCGAAAGGTACGTGGAAATGCCCGCGAGCACCGCGAACAAAAGCGACGCCAAGGCGCATAAAATGAGATTTTGACGTAAGAAATCCCGCCCGCCCATGTTTTCGATCTGTGTTGCCAAAAACGAGGGGAGGTTGAACGG
>ERZ780168.3604-NODE-3604-length-11809-cov-6.641399_pt1 | contig 11809 bp, 11 predicted proteins | sample MGYA00510981_ERZ780168 | MGnify/ENA primary metagenome ERZ780168 (study PRJEB29588, sample SAMEA2158769) | human gut metagenome | biome: human gut; feature: human-associated habitat; material: faeces | place: Denmark | collected 2008/2010 ...
GGCATCATGTAGCGGCGGCGATAGCGGCGATAACGCATGCCGTCAAGCATGATCCAGAGGACAAAGAATATGATGAGGATCATGATGAACATCACACCGTTGGCCGCCTCGTCCAGCGCCGCCTCGCTCTGCTGATACTGCTGGCTCAGCTCCACATGGAGCGCGGCGCAAAGCGAGCGCACCGCGGCGTCATAATCGCCCTTCTGCACGTTATCCGCCATGCAGGAGGCAACAAAGCTCTGCGAAAGGCCGCTGAGCAGGTCGTAAAAATCGCCGCTGGCGACCAGATAATAGTCCTGCTGCTGTTTGGCGATGACAAGAATGGCGTCATTTGAGCCAAGCTGCATCGTGTCCGCATAGTCATACGCCGTATTCTCGAGATTATCCGACGACTGCACCGTCACGACGGCCATGATGCTGCCAAACATCTTGTCCCAGTTGGCGTTATAGAGGCTGACCGCCTTTTCGGTCTTGTCCGAAAGGACGTTCGCCTCGTCGCGCACGTACTGCTCGAACGCCGCCGTGGAAAGCGAGGGATCGAGCTTTTCCCCGCCCTCCGGCGTAGAGACGGCGGGCGTCTTGTGCAGTCCCCACGCACTGGATGCGACGATCACCAGAATCAGCACGACGATGGCGACGCCGCGTTTTTGAAAGAATTTCATATGCTTCTCCTATCCGGAGCGTCTCAGCTTCTCAGCTCCATGAGCTTCTGCTTCAGCTCGCCTTCGATGCGGCCGAGCTCGACCTCCGCTTCCTTGCGCTTCTGCGCGCCCTCGCGCTGGATGTTCACGACCTCGTCGAGCGTGGAGACGAGCTGCTCGTTCGTGTGCTGCAGCGTCTCGATATCGACGATGCTGCGCTCGGCTTCCTTTGCCGTGGCGATGGTGCCCATCTTGAGCATGTCGGCGTTCTTCTTGAGAAGCTCGTTCGTCGTCTGCGCCACCGCGCTCTGTGCGGCCGTGGCCTGACGGCTGTGCTCCATGCCGAGCGCGAGCACCATCTGGCTCTTCCAGAGGGGGATGGTATTGACGAGCGAGGACTGGATCTTTTCGACCATCAGCGTGTCGTTGTTCTGGAGAAGTCTCGTCTGCGGGCCCATCTGGAGCGACACCATGCGCGTGAGCTCCAGGTCATGCAGCTTCTTTTCAAAGCGCTCGCACTTCTGCGCGTAGTCGTTGTAGGCCTGCGCATCCTCGGCAAGGCCGCTCGCCTCCGCCTTCTTGCGCAGCTCCTCGAGCTCGCCGGAGCGAACCTCGGACAGACGCTTTTTGCCCGCGATGATATACATGGTCAGTTCTTTGTAGTACTTGAGGTTCAGCTCATACATCTGGTCGAGCATCGCGATGTCCTTCATCAGCGTGACCTGATGCTTTTCAAGCTCGGATACGATGCGGTTCACGCTCGTCTCGGCCTTGCCGTACTGCGCGCGCATCAGCTCGAGCTTGTCCTTCTGCTTGCGGAACAGGCCTGCGAAGCCCTTCTTCTCCTCCTGACCGAAGCCCTTGACCTCGACGACGAGGTTCGAGAGCGTCTCGCCCACCTCGCCAAGATCCTTGTTGCGCACGGAGGACAGTGCATTTTCCGAGAACGTCGCAACGCTCTTCTGCGCGGCCACGCCGTAGTTGAGCACGAGGTTCGTATCCGTGATGTCGATCTTTTTTGCAAAATCGTCGACGGCTTTCTTCTCCTGCTCGGTGAGCATGCTCTCATCGACCTTGACAGGTTCGACTTCCTTTTTCTCCGCCTCGGGCGCCGTGGGCGCTTCGGGCGTGAGCATCAGTTCAGGAACGGCTTCCTGCGCCGTTTCGGTGGGATTCAGGGTCAGCTCGGGCATCATGTTGTCGCTCATATCATTTCTCCTCCGTATTTTGGCTTTGAGATTGTTCTTTTTCGTGCTTTTTGATGCGCTGGATGCGGCGCAGGCACAGCAGCGTGGCCAACGCCCAGATCAGCGCGGAATAGTAAAGCGTATCCCTGTGCAGATGCAGCGCGCCGATGATGCTTGCCACACACATGATGGCAAAGATTGCACAGAAGATCGGGTCGAGCCACACGCCCTTGAGGCGCTTCATGATCCATGCGTTTACCTTGGCGTTGAACGCCATCACTTTCTTTCGCATCGCTTACTCCTTTATAGCTCAAGCTTGATGTCGTCCTGCGAGGCCGTAGCCGTGCCGGACTCGGCATGCAGCTCGCCAGTATCCTCGCTCAGGCCCTCGCGCTTCATCATGTTCTCAAGCACCGTGATATCGGCGGAAATGTCCATTGCCTCGCTGCCGAAGAGCATGTCGAGCTGCTTTTCAAAAGCCGTAACGATCGTGCCCATCATACTCTCCACGCGCTGCATGGTCGCGTCGATGTTCTCACCGCTCACGCCCTGCGCGCCCATGCGGTCATAGGCGTTCAAGAGCTTAAGGGTCGTGGGCAGGTAGTAGTCCATGAACTTGCGGATCTGCGGCAGCTTTTTGGGGTCTGCCTTGACCTGCGCGAAGATCTTCGCGCTCAAATCCTCGAGCCGGTCGATGTCGGCAGAGATCTTCTCATCCTTGATGGACGTGTTGAGCCGCTTCATCTCGGAGATGGCAAGATTGCCGTCCTTGATCATCTTGTCGAGCTCGGGGTTGCCGGTGCTCTCTTCCTTTTTCGGCGGGTCGGGCACCGTGACTTCGACCGTGCCGCACACGGCGTTCATAATGAAGAACACCACCCCCGACACGACCGCCACAAAGAGGAAATGCGGTACGCGATAGAGCGGGAACAGCAGCGCATAAATGACCCATGTTCCCGCCGCGGCATAATAGGGAACGGTGGATCTGCGTTTGACGGTTGCCAAGGCGATCGCCTCCTGTTTTCATAAATATTTTGACTGATATATGATATCACATCGCATCAGCGCGGTCAAGCAAAGCAAGCGCTTGAAACATTGCAATATCGCACTTTTTACAAAAGAAGGCGGCGTCCGGTCCGGGACGCCGCCTTCTTGCAAAATACTGCGTTTTTCTTATTCGTTTCGGATGGCTTCGAGCGCCGAGATCTTGACCGCCTTGTTCGCGGGCTGATAGCCGGACACCAGTCCGACCAGCACCGAGAACACCAGCGCGAAAATCACGAGCTCCGGCTTGATGACGGACGTGCGCACCACGCCTTCGCCGCCGATGAGCGCCTGCTTGATAAGCTCCCACGTGACGCCCCCGCCGCCGAACGCGCCGAACGAGAACAGATTGATGATGACGGATATGATGAAGCTGAAAATAAGCCCCAAAATGCCGCCGAGAAGGCCGATGCTGCCCGCCTCCATGAGGAACATCGCGCGGATATCGCGCACATAGCAGCCGAGCGCCTTCATAATGCCGATCTCCTTCGTGCGCTCGGAGATGGACATGATCATCGTGTTCGTGATGCCGATGGCCGCGACCAGAAGCGAGATCGCACCGAGGCCGCCGAGCATCAGCTCGATCTGGCGGGTCTGCTTGTTGAGCTCGTCGCGCATGCTCTGCATAGAATACGTACTGTAGCCCAAGTCCTTGATGGACTGCTCCACATCCGACACGGCGTCGAGGCTCTCCGCCTTGACGTTGATGCTTGAATACTCGAACTTCGTGTCGGTCTTGCCGGTCAGGTCCTGAATAAGAGCTTTGAGCGCATTGATGTCCATCATCACGCCGTCGCTCGTCTCATAGCCCTTGCCTTGATCCTCCTTCATCACACCGACGACCTTGAGCTCAACCTCATAGGGGGTAGGTTCGGTGCCTGTACCGTCGTCATACGGTGTGAGTACCATGGTGATGCTCGTCTTGAGCGGGTCGAAAAACGGGTCGGGAACATTTTCGGTATCAATATTTCCGTTCTCATCCCAGACGTAACGGTTCACATAGTTTCGCCCGTCCGGCATCAGCGTATCGGTGAAGTTATAGGCAAAATACTGGCCCACGACCACCTCGTCGCTGTTTTCGGGATACCGCCCGTCCATCAGCTCAAAGCCCATGTCCTCAAGGGCGCTCGAGTCAATGCCGGCAAAATTGACCCAGTCGGCCGTGTAGCGGCCGTTGACGCCCGCCTTAAACGAAATGTTGTAATTGTCGAGACTTGCCTTGGGCATGACGGCCTGCACGCCCGCGATCTCGTGGAAGCTCTCGACCGCCTTTTCGTCGAGCTTGCTTTCCGTCTGCGTGCCGGTGCTCTGGTTGTAGCCGCGGTAGACCTCGATGATGGAGAGGTCGCCCATATTTTTGAGCATCTGGTCGTAGGACTCCTGCATGCCCGCGCCGATGGAGACCATCACGATGATGGACGTGCAGCCGATGAACACGCCCAGCACCGTCAGGATCGTGCGTCCTTTGCGCCGTGACAGGCTGTCAAAGCACATTTTCAGGATGTCTGCGAATCTCATTTTTTCTGCTCCTCAGCACCCGTGGCCGCAGTCTCTTTGCTTTCAGCCGCCGCGGCTTCCGCTGCCTCCTGCTTCTCCTCGGCGAGCTCCTCTTCGTCCCACTTGTCCCACAGCGCCTGCTCGGCCTTCTGCTTGGCTTTCTTCTTGCGGGCGCGGAGCACGATCAGGGCGATGATGGCAATAACGACGAGCGCGATGATGACGTACTTCCACGGGAAGGTGCTCGTCGGCTCGGGATCGACGGGCCCGTCAGGGTCAACCGGATCGACGGGCTCGTAGGCCATGGCTTCGACCGTGGCTTCAAATACACGCTCTTTCGTGTTGCCGTTGGAATCCTCGTAGGTGATGACGATCTTGACCTGATTCTCGCCCTCCAGCTGCGGGGTCACGGCAAAGGCGATGGTGCCGTTCTTGCCGCCGTCGATCGTGCCGACGCGCTGATAGGCCGTCGGCGTGTCGATATCGCCGGAGATGGTCGCCTCAACGTTGTTGATGGCGCTCTTGCCCTTGTTGACATAGTCGATCGTCAGGCTCGTTTCCTCGCCGACATAGCCGGTGTAGGAGCTTGTAGGCTCGCTCATTTCAAAGCGGTCGGGCTGGTAAAGAGGAACGCTCAGCGACAGCGTGGCGTTGCCCGACTTTCTTGCGTTCTGGTCAACATATTCATAGGTCACGTCGATCTTGACGTCCTGCGCGCTGGCGCTGATGAGCTGCGCGGCCTTCATCGGCACGGTGACGGTCTTTCTGCCGCTCGCGGCGACAGATTCAAAGTAGAACGTGTTCGTCGAGCCGTTGAGCATCAGGTCCTGACCGCCGGTGACGGTGACCATGACGTTTTCGATCTTGATGGTCTTGCTGGTGTTCGTGAACGAGAAGCTCAGGTTCGTGCTTGAGCCCGCCGCGACGGACGAACCGCCGTAGTTGTACTTCGAGAGAATGACGATGGGCGTGGGGCTCGCAATGGTCTCCTCGTCCTTCGTATCCTTGGTAACGGTGGAGAGAACGTTCACGCTGCCGCTGGCGCTGCCGCCGGTGAGCTGCGTGCCGTTGTCATAGTAGAACGACAGGCTCGCGTCGATCGTCTGCATCTGGGCCTCGATCTTGTCGGGCGCCTTGACCGTCACAGTGACGGCCGTGTCGCGGCCCGCGCGGATATCGTCGAGCATGTAGTCCTGGCTGCCCATGATGAGAAGCGATCCGGAGGATTTGAGCGTCAGGATAGGGTCGCGCATGGCGGTCGTGCCGGCGTTCTGGATGTAAACGGTGATGGTCTTCGTCTCGCCCGCGGCAATAGACGTGCTCGTGCCGTCGGAGTTGAAGACGGCGCGCGGCTCGGGAATCACTTCCGGCGTCGGCTCGGGGGCGGGCGTCGGCTCGGTGTAGGGCACGCACTCGCGCACCGGAACGGTGTTGCCGTCCTGATAGCCGCCGCCGTTGCCTTCATAATAAATTGTAAAGGCAAGCTGCTTGCCGCTGTCGCCGGTGTAGGTCAGGCCGGTGAACGTAACGGTATATTCGCCGTTCTGTCCGCTTGCAACAGCGCTCGCCGTGCCGTCCTGAAAGCTGTCAAGCCCGCGCACGACGCGGATCGTATCGTTGCTGCCGTCCGTGCGAGATAAGTAGACCGTGATGTCCACCGTATCGCCGGTGTAAATGCTGCTTCTGCTGGCCCGGTAGCCGGTGATCAGAAAGCTGGTTCCCGCCTGTGCCGTCGTGCCTTCGCCCGTCGCTTTGGCGACATTCACAGGCAGCAGCGCTGCGCACAGCACAAGGGCAAGGCAGAGTGAGAGCAGGGATCTTGAGATGCGTTTCATGTTCGATTTCCTCCGTTATTCGATGTAGGGTGCGGCGTCGATCTCCGCCTTGACCTGATTTTCTACGTTGCTGACGATCCTGCCGTCGATGAGCGTGACGATGCGGTCGGCATACTCGGTCATCTCCGGATCGTGAGAGACGAGCACGATCGTCTGGTGGAAGCGCTTGGCAAAGCCGCGGATCATGTGCATGACCTCTTTCGTTGTCTTCGAGTCGAGGTTGCCGGTCGGCTCGTCGGCGAACACGACCTCGGGGCGCGTGACGAACGCGCGTGCGATGCCCACGCGCTGCTGCTGTCCGCCGGACATCTGGTTCGGAAAGTGGTCCATGCGGTCCTTCAGTCCCACGCGGCAGAGCATTTTCTTCGCCTCCAGCAGCCGCACATCCGGGTCGATGCCCTTGAACATCAGCGGCATGGCCACGTTTTCCGCCGCCGTCAGCTCCGGCAGCAGGTTGTAGGACTGGAAGACGAAGCCGATGTGCTTCTGCCGAAAGGCGGCGAGCTGATTTTCGTTGAGCTGTGAGATCGGCACGCCGCCGATGCGCACCACGCCGCGCGTGGGCTTTTCGAGTCCCGCTAACTGGTTGAGCAGCGTCGATTTGCCGCTGCCGGACGTGCCGAAAATGCAGCACACCTCGCCCCGCGGGATATCGAGGTCAATATTGTGCAGTGCGACCACGTGCTCCTGCCCCATCATGTACACCTTTCGGAGCTTTCGCACCGAAATGACGGGCTTCTGGTCATTTGCCATCGCAGTTTCTCCTCAATTTTAATCTTGGATCCATTATAATCTCATCTTATGAGGAAGTCGTTACAATCAGGCGCGATTTGGTTACAAATTATTTAAGAGTTCCTTAATTCTCGCGCCGAGCCTCTTTCCTGTATTATTTAGACGGAATTTATCGAAAATTGTTTCATCCTTTTTGAAAAAACGGCGGACTATTTTGAAGTCCGCCGTTTTTTTAAGTTCATGCCGTTTTAGTTCAGCGGCACGTCGGGCACGACGTAGACCGTCATCTCTTCGCCATTTGTGTCGATGGACACAGTGTCGTCGATGGGCTGCGTCAGCGCCGCATCCGCGTAGAGCGTGCAACCGCTGCGGCAACAGATGTTGACATACGTCCCCCTCGCCACATGGTATTCATTCACCCACCAGTCTTCGCCCCCTTCTTTCGCGGGGAGGCAGACCGTCAGCAGGCAGGCGGGTCTCGTGTCGTCCGTCGCGTACACGACATCGTTCAGAAGGTAGCGGCCTGACTTGTAGGGTTCTGTTTTGTAGGGTTCATCGTAGCTCCAGTTGTAGAGTGTCGTGCCCATCTCCGTCGCGCCGCCCTCGCCGTCCGCCATATAGTCGGTCACGGACATGGCGAGCAGCTCGCCCGTCTCGGGATCGGCGTAGTAGAGGGTGGTATAGTAGTAGTCGTCCTGATCGTCAAAGCGCGTGGTGGTCGAGAGCAGCACCGCGCCGTCCTGCTCGCTACGCTCGTCGAGCGTTTCCTCAGCATTCTTGGCGGCGGGGTCGGTGCACTGCGGCAGCATTTCACGGAGATACTCCGTCCCCTCGCCCGGAATGGGATAGATGTTCAGGCTTGCGGTATCGTCGCTCGTCATGCGCGTGGCGTACAGGCTGCCACGCCCCTCGCTCCACAGTTCTTCCTCGCCCGGGCCGCTGTTGGCAGTATAGTTATAATGCGAGGACATGAGAAGCGCCTCCCCGTCCCAGTCCGTGTACTGCAATCTTGCGTTGTAGGTCACCTCGCCGTCCCGGTCGGTGCCCTGAATGTTCACGGTCACGGCGTCGTACTTTTCGAGCAGCATGCACGGATCGTTGACCTCGCGCAGTGTTTCGAGCGTCACGTCCATCGGCGTGTCAGCGCCGATGGTATCGTCCTCTTTGTCGTCCTTGCCGCCCTGCGTGCCGCAGCCGGCAAGAAGTGCCGCGACGCAAAGCGCGGCAATACCTGCTTTCTTCCAGTTTTTCACCTTGGTTTCCTCCTTATTTGGGTGCGGACTCACGCCCGCGTTTCAAATTCTTTTTAACGGTTTTCTTCCAGCGGCACGATATAGACCGTTGCGCTCTCGCCGCTCGTGTCGATGCCCACCTGATAGTCGATCTCCTGACTCAACGCTGCATCATAATAGATATTGCTGCCGGTACGGCAGGCAAACATGGCATAGCTGCCGCGCGTCACGCGGTACTGCTGTGTTTCCTCGTCCGCTGTGCCGGGGTCGTAGATGAGCGTCAGCAGGCAGGTGTCAGCACTGTCGGTCTCGTGCAGTGCTTCGCCCGCAAGGTCACGCTCAGGCGCGTAGGGCTCATCGTAGCTCCAAGTGTAGCGCATCTTGCCGTCAAAGGCCTCATCATCTGCAGCATGATCAGTCACTGTCATGGCGTGAAGCTCGCCGGATCCAGGTTCAACTTCGTAGAGCGTCTTGCTGTGATAACCGCCAAGGTTCGGATATGTCACACTCCCGGAGAGCAGGTACACACCATTCTGTAATCCGATCGTTTCCTCGCTCTCCTCGGTGCCCATTTCAAATTCCGCAATTGCGGGCAGATCAGCAAGAACATACATCTCGTAATCTATTTTGGTGAAGCAGGTCATCATCGTTCTCTCTTCGTTCGATGATCGATCCAGATACACTTTTCCGTTTGCCTGCGTCCAGCGCTCTTTTGCACTGACCGGATAATTCTCGCTCGGATCATACCCATAATGCCCCCAGGACACGACATTTCCATCCGCATTACGGGTGTACTGCACTCTGGCGGTATAAGTCACATCGCCATTTTCATCGGTGTACTGTACATTCACCGTCACGACCTCATGTCTTTCGAGCAGTGCAAGGGGTATATTGATCCCTCGAAGATCCTCGACGGTATAATCCTCGCCATCTTTCAGCCCACAGTCGCCTCCGCAGCCTGCAAGTAAGCTCGCAGCGCATAAAGCAACGGTGACGGCTCTCTTCCAGCTTTTCATGGTGTGCTCTCCTCTCTCATCTCCCGTCAGTCTTGATCGCCGCTTTTCACATAGACGGTCGTGCTGCCGCCGTCCGGCCACTCGATCTCAGGGGTTTGATACTCCTGCGTCATGGCGGCGTCGCAGTAAAGCATGACGCCCTTACCACTCTCTGGGGAAAAGTACGCTGCGCTAGGCACGGTAAAGTGCTGCTCGTGCTCCTGCGCGGTGCCCGGGTCCCACACGAGCGTGATTTCATGCTTGGGAACATCGTCCGACAGCATCAGCGCGTAGAGGTCTTTCTCCGGCTCGTAGGGGCGGTCATAGTCGAAGGTGTACTGCTCTGTTCCATAGCAGATGTCCTCCCCGTTTGCGTTCTTCGAGCGCAGCTCCATCCGTGCGCTCAGCAGATCGTCGGAGGTTGGGTCGACGCAATACTGCTCCAGCGAATACGCGTTGTCGTCATCGCCGCCGATCAAGCGCGATTTGACCTCGAATACAAGCTTGCCGTTCTGCTCATACGGCTCTCCGGCCTCCACGGTGATGCCGTCGCCGGCTACAGGCAAAAACGGTTCCCGCGCGGTACTTTCTTCGTACCACTCATCCGTTCCGCAGGCGATCACACTGGCAATTCGAGCGCTGCCGTCATCATTTGTTCCAGCGATAATACACATACCGTCCGGCACTTCATCCAGGCAGACATTCACGCTATAAATATCGTCTGCGCCGTACTCATCATAATACCAGCCGTGGCTCCAGCTTTGCAGCCGGCCTTCTTCGTCGCGCGTGTACTGGTCAGTGCTCTTGACGTCCTGACCGCCGTTGCTGCTGTCTGTGCTCTCCCGTACAATAGTCACCACCTCGTGCCGTTCAAGCAACGCAGAGATCGTGTTTCGCTCACAGACGTCTTCATAGGTGATGGGATGCTCTTCCGCCATATCGGTCTGTTTCTCCGTCTCTCTGCAGCCCATGAGCAGCAGCGCGGCGGCAAGTGCGAGGGCACTCATTAGTCCCCAGCGGTTCATTTTGTTTCTCCTCTCATCGTCTTCTTTCCATCTTGATTATGCGGAGCTTTTTTCGTTCCGTACATTCTCTTAGACGAGAAATTTCTCAAAAAGTTTCCCCCTTATGATTTTTTAAGAAACTTTTTTCTTTCCCGTGCGAGCTCTTGCATTTTCCGCCGACGCGGCATACAATGAGGACACATTTCACCCGGGAGGGGCGTTTTTATGAACTATATCGGCATCGACCTCGGCGGCACGAACATCAAGGGCGCACTCGTGAGCGCGAAGGGCGAGATCTTAAAGGAGCATTCTATCCCGACGCGCGCCGATCTCGGCCCCGAAGCCGTCGCGGGACGCATCGGTCAGGTCATCGCGCAGCTCTCTATCGGCGAGGACACTGTCGGCGGCGTGGGCGTCGGCTGCCCCGGCACGGTGGACGACGCGAGCGGCATCGTGCGCTTTGCGGCGAACCTGAATTTTGTGAACTTCGACCTGCGAAGCGCGCTGCGCGCGCACACTGCGCTTCCCATCCACCTCGGCAACGACGCAAACGCCGCGGCGCTGGGCGAGGCGCTGTTCGGCTGCGGCCGCGGCGCGGAGAGCACCATCGTCGTCACGCTCGGCACGGGCGTCGGCGGCGGCGTGGTGCTGGACGGCAAAATGCTCACGGGCTACACCGGCGCGGCGAGCGAGCTGGGCCACATGGTCATCCGCGCGGGCGGCGAGGAATGCACCTGCGGACGGCGCGGCTGCTTTGAGGCTTATGCCAGCGCGACTGCGCTCATCCGCGAGACAAAGCGCGCGATGGCTGCGCATCCCGAGAGCCGGATGCACGCCGCTGCCGAGGAGAACGGTGCGGTGGACGGACGCACGGCGTTCATCGCGGCGCAGCGCGGCGACGCCGCCGCGCAGGCGGTGGTGGATCGCTATCTGGACGACCTCGCCTGCGGCGTTGCCAACATCGTCAACATCTTTTTCCCGGAGGTCATCGCGCTCTCCGGCGGTGTGGCCAATCAGGGCGACACGCTGCTTGTCCCGCTGCGGGAGAGGGTGCGGGCGCTGAGCTATGGCTCACGCTATGCCGTGCGTCACACGCGCATCGAGCTCTGTACGCTCGGCTACCGCGCAGGCGTCATCGGCGCGGCGCTGCTTGCAGTCGTCGCCGTGCGGTTCGTGCGCGAATGGAAGGAAGAGGCGCAGCGCGAGCTGGAGCGGCAGGCGGAAGAAGCTGAAAAGACGGAGGAAGCCACAGATGAATGATATGACCCTGTTTCTCGACCTCATCCTGCTTGCCAGCGGCGTGTACTGCATGTACACCTGGCTGCGGCTGGCGGTGACGAAGCACCTGTTCAAAAACGGCCTGCTCGTGCCGAAGGATAAAAAGATCTCCGACTGCGCCGACGAGGCCGAGTACATCCGCTACATGACCCCGCCGCTCGCGGTGATGGCCATCCTGACGCTGGCCTACGGCGTCATCATGCTGCTCAACGACCAGCTCTCCGAGCCGTTTTTGCCCTACCCGTGGTCGCTCGTCCCGCTGGTGGTCGTGCTGGCCTCCCTCGTCTGGTACGCCGTCCGCAACGGCCGCGCCAACCGGGATTATTTCGGAATGTGACCCCCCACTTGGCTCCCCTTCCAGGGG
>ERZ780168.3606-NODE-3606-length-11805-cov-3.717957_pt1 | contig 11805 bp, 8 predicted proteins | sample MGYA00510981_ERZ780168 | MGnify/ENA primary metagenome ERZ780168 (study PRJEB29588, sample SAMEA2158769) | human gut metagenome | biome: human gut; feature: human-associated habitat; material: faeces | place: Denmark | collected 2008/2010 ...
GGGCATACCGCCGATGCCCAGCTGCAGGCAGGCGCCGTTGGGGATCTCCTTCACGATCATCTCGGCAACCTTGCGGTCCACATCGGTGGGAGGAGCGCCGGCGCCCATAGCGGCCACGGCGGGGTTCTCGCCTTCCACGACCATGTCAACATCGCGGATGTTGATCTCAGTGCCGGTCAGGCCGTAGACCCAAGGCATATTCTGGTTGACTTCCACGATGATCTTCTTGGCGTGCTCCAGCATATCGCCAATGTGGGAAGCAGAAACAGCGAAGCTGAAGTTGCCGTGGGCGTCCATGGGAGTCACCTGGATCATAGCCACATCCGTGGTGGCGTTGCCGTCCCGATAGAAGCGGGGCAGTTCAGAATAGCGCATGGGGCCGAAATAGCCCATGCCCTTGCCGATGATCTTCCGATCCAGACCGCTGCAGTGCCAGGAGTTCCAGGTGAAGTGGTCCCCGGCGTCATCCGCCTTGCACACCTCGGGCATCCACATGGTCACGCCGCCGTGGATCTTCACGTCAAACAGCTCGTCCTTCCGGGCAGCCAGAGCCTTGTCCAGCGCGACAGGCTGATTGCAGCACCAACCGTAATCCACCCAGTCACCGGACTTGACAATCTTCACCGCTTCCTCAGCGGTAGTCAGCTTCTGCTGATACAGTTCCTGAACATTCATCGTCTTTTACCTCCATATTTATTCTGCGTATCCGCAAAGTTTTCCTTGTATCGTTAAAATCTTATCATATTCGGTCCGGCAATGCAAGCAAAACGTGAAAAAAATCACAATAATTCAAATCACACGCCAATTAGCACGTTCACTCATAACAAAATACGCCCGCTCTCTCCTGTTCTCGCCGCACCTCAACCCCTTGCAGCCACAGGCTTTGAAGCAGCTGAGAACGCAACAGCGATGCGGAACGGCAAAAAAGGAGCAGACCGGTCGGTCTGCTCCTTTTTTCAGTCGAAATTACTCCTCAACAGGAGCGTCCTCCTCGTCAGCGGCAGGAGCCAGCAGAGCGCGGATGGACAGGGAGATCTTCTGCTTCTCCTCGTCGATCGCAGTGATCTTAGCCTCAACGGTCTGGCCCTCGGAGAGAACGTCCTCGGGCTTCTCGATGCGGCGGTCAGCGATCTGAGAAATGTGGATCAGGCCGTCCACACCGGGGACGATCTCGGCAAAGGCGCCGAAGGTCATCAGCTTAACGATGCGGACATTGGCTACGTCGCCCACCTGGTACTGAGAAGTGAACACGGTCCAGGGGTCCTGGCTGTGGTCCTTCATGCCCAGGGAGATCTTCTTCTTCTCCTTGTCGGCGGAGATCACATACACATCCACGGTGTCGCCCACCGAGACCACCTCGGAGGGGTGCTTGATGCGGCTCCAAGACAGCTCGGAGATGTGGACCATGCCGTCCACGCCGCCGATGTCCACGAACACGCCGTAGCTGGTCATGGACTTCACGGTGCCGGTGTAGTGCTTGCCCACCTCGATGGTGCTCCACACGGCCTCCTGAGCGGCCTTGCGGGCCTCGTCAGTGACGCTGCGGATGGAGCCCACCACGCGGCGGCGAGCACGGTTGACCTCGGTAATGCGGAGCTGGACCTTCTGACCCTTCATGGCAGACAGATCAGCGCCGCGGGGCTGGCCGCTCTGAGAAGCGGGCACGAACACGCGGATGCCCTTCACAGACACCACGATGCCGCCCTTGTTCTCCTCGGTGACAGTGCCTTCCAGCACGGTCTTCTCCTCAACGGCAGTCTCGATGTTCTCCCAGATCTTCACAGCGTCCAGACGCTTCTTGGACAGCTCGGCATAACCTTCCACATCGTTGACGCGGACAACATAGGTCTCGACCTCGTCGCCCACCTTCACGATATCCTCGGGCTTCGCGCTGGGATCGTCGCTCAACTCGCTGAGCTTGATGTACGCATACTGCTTAGCGCCAACATCCACCTGAACCTCGGTGGGGGTGATGGCGGTGACAATACCGGTTACCTTCTCTCCTGTATTTAAAGTTTTGAAAGACTGATTCAGCAGTTCCTCAAAGGACTCTTCCATGGTCTCGGTGCTCTTGATTTCTTCGCTCATCGTTGTTTTTACCTCCTTAATGATGCCCGCGGGTGTGGATGCGCCGGCCGTCAGCCCGGCAACACGGCAGCCTGCAAAATCTGTGGCGGAAAGCTCGTCCGCCCCTTCGATGGAAAGGACATGAGAACAGTTCTGCCGGCAGATCTCTGCCAGATGCTTCGTATTGGCGCTCTTACGGTCGCCAACCACCACCATCACGTCTACCTTCGCGGCGATCTCCGCCGCTTCGTTCTGACGTTTACGCGTAGCATAACATATTGTATCAAAGATTTTTACGTTTGTACATTCTTTTTTTAGGATTTTGCAGGAACTTTCAAAAAGTTCACGAATACAGGTGGTCTGCGCCACGATGCTCACGGGCATTTCCGGCTGAAAATCGCCGTTTTTGACCCATTCCGCCACAGCCTCCGGCCCCTGGAACACCAGCGGATGAACGCACCAGCTGGCAAGTCCCATGACCTCCGGATGGTGCGGCTCTCCGATGATGACCACCTGCCGTCCCTCCTGCTCCGCCTGGGACACCAGCTCCTGAATGTGGACCACGTTGGGACAGGTGGCGTTCACGCAGCGGACGCCCCGGGCCGCCAATCCGTCCAGTACGCTTTTCAGTTCTCCGTGGGACCGGATCACCACCGTATCCCCCGCCGCCAGCGTTTCAGGGCGGTCTGTTTTCCGGACGCCCCGGGCCGCCAGGTCATTGACCACATTGGTGTTGTGGATGAGGTCCCCCAGCATCCAGCAGCCCTGGGTCTCCTCCGCTGTTTTCTGGGCCAGCTCCACGGCCCGCTTTACGCCGTAGCAAAAACCGGCGCTTTCCGCCAGGATCACTTGCACAGCGGCGCACCTCCTACCTGCTGCCCACCCAAGGCGTAAACCTCCCGCAGAAGCTCATCTGCGATCTTCTGCATTTCCTCAGCAGTCCCCCGGCGGCCGGTATATACCGGCGTATAGGGCTGACCGATGATGATGCGTGTCCTGTGGAAAGTCCGCTTTTCTCCATCCACGAACACAGGCACCAGAATGGCGCCGGTACGGACGCCGATCACCGCCGCACCGCTGTGAGCGTGGGCCGGCAGGCCGTCTGCTTTGCCGATGCCGTTCCGGATGGTGGTGCCCTCCGGGAAGATCAGCAGATTGTGGCCGCCCTGAATGGTCTGGATGGCGGTTTTCACCGCCTGAATATCCGCACCGCCCCGGTTCACGGGGAATGCGCCCCCCACCCGGATGACCCATGCCAGAATGGGATTCCGGAACAGTTCCTCCTTGCCCATGACGCGAAGCCGGTAATCCATGGGCAGCGCCGTGGCCAGCACCAACGGGTCCCAGTTGCTGGCGTGATTTGCCACCAGCAGTGCGCCGTGGCGAGGCAGGTTTTCCAACCCCTGAACCGTGACCGGATGCAGCAGACGGCAGATCCACTTGGCAACCGTGAAGATCAGAGGAAAAAACGGTCCAAAGGGCTGCGTTGTACGCCTCTCGTTCATCGGCTCGTCCTCTCGCGGATGATCCGAAGAAGCGCTTCCTCGCTCTGCCGGAAGTCCAGCTCCGTGGTATCCAGCAAAACGGCGTCCTCCGCCTGCTTCAAGGGTGCCGCTGCCCGGTGAGAATCGTTAAAGTCCCGCTGGCGCATTTCCTCCAGCACCTTTTCGTAGCTTTCCGGCGTTCCCCGCTGCTCCAGTTCCCGGAAGCGGCGCATGGCCCGTTCCTCCACGGAGGCCGTCAGGAAGATCTTCACCGTGGCATCCGGCAGGACCACGGTTCCGATGTCCCGGCCGTCCATCACCACGTTGTTCTCCCGGGCCAGTTTCCGCTGCATTTCCAGCAGGTGCGCCCGCACCGCCGGATGGGCGGAGACCGCAGAGGCGTACAGGGAGATCTCCGGCAGACGGATCTGGTCCGTCACATCCGCACCGTTCAGTGTCATGTGCTGCAGGCCGTCCTCTCCGTAATGCAGGCCGATCTCCAATTCCGGCAGCAGCGCGGCAGCGGACTCACCGTCCTTGGGGTCCACGCCCTTGGAAAAGGCGGCGTAGCCGATGGTGCGGTAAATGGCACCGGTATCCACATATAAATAGCCCAGAGTTTTGGAAACGCTTTTCGCCAGCGTGCTCTTTCCGGCGCCAGATGGTCCGTCAATGGCAATACTGATGGTTTTCAATGCTGTTCTCTCCTTTATTCCTTCTCATTCGCGGCGGACTGTCCCGCCAAACGGCCGGTGGCCCAGGCGATCTGTAAGTTAAAGCCGCCGGTATAGGCGTCGGTATCCAGCAGTTCTCCCGCGAAATACAGATTTTTAACAAGCTTGGACTCCATGGTTTTAGGGTCCACCTCCCCTACCTTCACCCCGCCGGAGGTGACGATGGCGTCCGTCACAGGACAGGGCGCGGAAATCTCCACGGGAAAATGCTTCAAACCCCGCAGCAGGCTTTGCCGCTGCTCCCGGGTCAGGTCATGGACCTTCTGCCGTCCGGGGATGCCGGACAACTCAATGATCACCGGGATCAGCTTCTGAGGCAGCAGATCATCCAGTCCGTTCTGGAAATCGTGGTTGGCGTATTTGGCAAAATCCGCCAGCAGCCGCGCGGCGGGGCTTTGTTCAAACGCCTCGCCCGTCAGGCGCACCGTCTCCTGCGCGCGCGCGAGGAACGCCCACGGATCGGGGCGCGTCATCATAAACCGATGCAGCGCGAACGCCAATTCGCTCAATTCCTCCTGCGTATAGCACCTGTCCGCCGCGAGGAAAGCGTCGCTGCCCACCTCGTAGCAGCTATATATTGCGTCCTCCATCGCCTGATGGCTGAGCACGCCGCACTCCTGCTCGTCGCCGATGCGAAAGCCGGGGTCGATGGAAAGCGCCTGAAAGTGCTCGCGCAGCAGGTTGCCGCAGAACCTGTGCAGCGTGGAGATGCTCGCGCGGGAGAGCGCCATCACCTGTTCGCCCAGCGCCGGATCCTCCCGCGCGGCCTTGCCGAGCGCCTCGCCGATGCGCTGGCGCATTTCGCCCGCCGCCGCGTTGGTGAACGTGACGACCAGCATGTTTTCAATCGGGCAGCCCTCGCGCACGAGCTGCACGATGCGCTCCACCAGCACGGCCGTCTTGCCCGAGCCCGCCGCCGCGCAGACGATCAGGCTGTGCCCCCGGTCGGCAATGGCGTCGCGCTGCTGCTCTGTCCATTTCGGCATGGTGATTTCCTCCCTCGGCATTCAAAATATAGCTCATTGCCATTATAACACAAAAGGCCACCTGCGCCCTCATCGTTTTTTACGCACGAAAAAGGCCGCCTCTCTCAAGAGGGGCGGCCTCGTTTAGCGCCTTGGCTCAACATCCATTATGCGCTTATTCTGCTTTGAGCGTTACAGCCGGACGAACCAGCGCGCCGGAATTGACGTTAACAGAACGCACCATTGTCATCTGAGACCCATCCTCGGAGAACGTAATCTCGACAGTATCTACAAACGCCATCGACGGATATCTCCACGTCAGCTGCAGCGTCGTGTCATCCTTCCATTCGCCATACGCCGTGTACGGTTCGATTTCATTTTGATACTGATGATGCAGATAATTGCCCGTCATGGTCGTGCCGCCATCCATCCATTCGCCAATGCCGTTGCGAATCGTGTGTTCGCCGCGCTGGTCAACCATGATGAAATCGATGTAGCCCTTTTCCACGTCCAGCTTGATGCTGGTGATCCCGTCCTCGTTTTCTTCGGCCTTGAAGACCTTTTCATCCACTTTTTCCGCAATCGGGGAATCCGTCAAAATCGGGTTTTGCAGCAGGTTCAGCGTCTGTCCCTTGGCGGCAACTGTCGCCTGCATGGCCTTATCCGCCTTGGCGGGCGCGATCATCGCAGAATTGATGATATCGTATTCTTCATCTGTCTTCTTGGTACCCGCCGTTCCCGCGACGACCATGTTGAGTTCCGGCACAAGAATGACGATCTGGCCGTATGCGCCTCCTGCGGTGTAATTTCCATCATGCTTATCCGTCCAGTGGAACGCATAGTCTCCCTGACCTTCATAAACTTTGTCAATGCCGATCGCCATCCGGCACCATTCTTCCGTGAGAATCTGCTTTCCATTCCACTGACCCATATTCAGGAACAGATTACCCACCTTCAGCATGTCCTCCGTGGTGCAGGACACGCCGTTGCCGCCAGAACAAATTCCCTCGGGGCTGAGATCCCACGTGAAATGCTCCATGCCAAGCTCGCTGAATCCGCTTTCAAGCAACAGCTCCAGACAGGTCTTGCCCGTCGCCTTTTGCACCATCGCCGAAACCGCGTAGGCGTTGCCGCTGGAATACTGATAATGCGTACCCGGTTCATACGGCACAGGCTCGGCAAAGAACGCTTCCAGCCAGCTGGTCTTCAGCGGACGCCACTCGCTGCCGCTAATCATGCGGCCATATCCGCCGTTCATCGTAATGAGATAGCGCAGCGTCACCTTTTGCAGATTTTCACTCGGATTTTCCGGCGCAAGCTCGGGGAACATGTCAATCAGCCGATCATCCAGGCTCAAATCTCCGTTCGTCACAGCCACGCCTGCCGCAGCGTTTGTAAACAGCTTGGTCAGCGAATGAACAATATGCGGCGTATCCGGGCCGTAGGGATTCCAAAATCCTTCAAAAATCACTTCATTATCGACCGACACCAACAGGCTGTGCATTTCGATTCCCGCCTGTTCAAGCTGGTCAAGCATATCGTATAGATAAGAAGGTTCGATGCCCTTTTCAAGCGGCGTGGTTCGCGGTAATTTTGAACTTTTAATCGGTTTCTCATACGTGTATGCCATTGCTGAATTCATCGTAGCCAGTATCGCGATCATCACGAGAACAGAAACCACCAGTTTTTTCACTCGTATTCCTCCTTTAATTCATTTTTCTTATTTTGTGCTCTTCCTACTACGCCAAACAGGGTATTCCGGACTGCCCTGCGAGCTTCTTCACTCTTTTAAAATCATTATATTCAAGCACTACTTTTGTGTCAAATATTTCTTTTCTTATGGAATCCATAACAATTATGTATATAGCCTCCAAATTCATTTCCATCTTTTTGACAATTTTCGTTTATCATTTAATATCAAAAATTGCCTTTCATTTATTAATTAAGTGCTTTCATTCAGCCTATAGCGCTTATCGTGCCGAACAGAAAAAGCGCCTCTCTTAAAGAGAGGCGACAGTCTGTTTTTCAAATGTGTACGGCCATCAGTCCGCGTTCTTCCTGCGGTCGGCAAGGTTTTTCAGCAGTGCGCCGCCGCTGACGGCCAGCAGCAGCAGCCAGAGCGCCACACGGCTGTCATCGCCCGTCTTCGGGAGGTTATTGATCGCCTCTTTACCGGGCAGTTTTTCGATCACCGTCTGCTCAAGCGTGATTTCGTGCGCGGCTTTCGCGTCGCTGTAATACTTGCCGCACTTTTCGCAGTGCCAGTATTCGATATTGCCCGCGCTCTCCGCCGTCGCCGCTTTTGCGTCCACGTGCGTCAGATTTATTTTGGGAATCACAAAACTCTTGCCTTTTGCATCGCAACGGATACAGTGGTATGACTTGCTGCCTTCTTCGGAACATGTAGCTTCTTGATCCACCGTGAGTTCTTCAGCGTAGTGATGGTCTCCATATACATCTTCACAGATGTTAGAAAGGTTCTTCTGCGTGATGCATGCTTCCACCTGCTGCTCGGTTTTGTTTGTGCCTATACCGTTCAAGTTGGTGTTTTTCTGGTTGTCGAAGGAACATCCGGCAGTGGTGCCGGCCTCAAACTTTCCGGCGAATCCGCCACAAGTGTCTTTTCTATCACAAGTAACAAGGCTTGCGGAATGGCATTTGACAAGGGTTACGGTGGAGTTTTTATAATTTTCTGTGTCTCCTGCACATCCAACGAATCCGCCGGCTCTTGGCTCCCAGCCGGTGACGGTGCTGGTCACGGTTCCAAAGGAAGCGGAGTTTTTAAACGTTCCAAATTCCGCCAAACCCACAAATCCTCCGACATTCCAGTCGGAAGCCTCAATGGCTACATCTGCGATACATTTTGTGAAGGTGGACTCGGTGGTTTTGTCATCCCAAGTAGAAGAGGAGGCATATCCGACAAAGCCGCCCAACCCCCACAAACCGGAGATTCTTCCCTTTGCAGTGCAGTTTTCAAATGTGGTATTGTTGCTAATGCCGGTCATACCGCCGGTATTACTTGCTTCTGTAATTGTAACATCAGTTGCACAATTTCGCACGATCCACCGATTGTCTTCACCGATCAGTCCACCGATTTTGTTAGAACCGTTGGTTGCTTTGACTGTAATGGTTCCGGAAACGGAGATATTCTCAAAAACGCCAGTACCCTTATAACCTTTGTTCACCATAGCACCGGCTACAAGTATGCCCGCAGATACAAAACCATTAGGATCAGCCAGTATGGATTCGTCAACATAGAGCGCCGCGTTGGCAATGGTAAGATCCTTTACGCCTACTTCGTTGCCCTTCGTTGCATTGAATATATAACCAAACAAACCGGCAGATTGTTGATCCTTGCTCTGATCAACCACCATACCTGATATCGTCTTACAGTTGCCGTCCAAAAATCCATCGAAGTGTTTGTAGGAGATTCCGCCGTAGTCACCGATAGGAATCCAACGGTGCGCGCTCAGATCGACGTTCTTCTCCAAACGGAAATATTCGCCTTTATGGGTATTTCTTGCCGACACATCCTTGGCAAGCTTGGCAAGCTGCTCACCATTTTCAATTCGATATGGGTCATCCTTGGTACCGGTGCCGCCTGCAAATTTCGTTGCTGCATAGTTATCCCATCTAGTAACCGGCACGCTGCTGTCGGCATACGCACTAACGACGTTCATTGTGATGACCATGCATACCGCAAGCAAAACACCTAAAATTTTTCCACTTTTTTTCATTAATTATTTCTCCTTTTGCTTCTGTTGTTTATCGATTTAATTCAAGCTCAAATATTCCTTTCCTGCCGAATATATCGTATCGTAGCAAAGTATAGCATACCCCCCCCCCGAAGAATCAAGTACTGGCTTGAAAATAACAAAAGCTCTATGAAAAACATGAAAAAGGAAAGGCCACTGTCCCCATACGCCGATATGCGCCATTCTTCTTCGGGCAGTTTCAGGCAGGGAAGATAGTAGTCGCCTTGTAATTCATACCAAAGTCCGTTTGTCTCGTTATAGATGAATTTATCCATCATATGTTCCTCCAAATGTAGATTTTACTTCAAAATCCGTTTCGCTGTCCTTAAACTCACTGTTTTGAAGTTTTGTCCTTATCTGGCTTCACTCATCATTTGTTTTTTCACGTTTTTCCATTTTCTCTGACACAATACATCGCCTGATGAGGTTTTCGTGCGTTTCCGGCGACATTGTGGGCGCGGTCAACTTGCAGACCCACCCAAAACATGATATACTTTCTACAAACAAGCGGCCTGACGCCGCCTGCGCCTTGGCCAAAACCCACTATGAAAACGGAGGTCTTCCTGATGAAAAAATGGCTTGCCGCGCTGCTGCTGGCGCTGCTTCTGCCCGCCTGTGCGCTCGGCGACAGCGAGGGCGTCATCGTTCAATCCTCCTGCAACATCGTGCAGAGCGGGAATTACTATCTGGCGTATTGCTTCGCGCAGGTGCACAACAACGCCTCGACGGTGATCTGTCTGGATCGGGGCACGTTCGACCTGCAAAGCGGCGAAACGCTGCTCTCCACCAGCGAGGTCGCGCAGATCTGGCCGTACTTCCTCAACCCCGGCGAGGACGGCTATCTGTTTGACATCGTTTCCTTCGAGCCGGATGAAAACGGCAACCCCGTCGTTCCCTCCATCACGGGCATTTCCTACAACCTGACCTATCTGCCGGTGGATGCGGCGTTTGCCAATTACGACCTTTCGGCGGTTTCGGAAATCGTTCAGGACGCCTCCGGCGACATGAGCGTGATCTGCCGCCTGACCAATTCGACGGAAATGGACGCCTATAACCCGACCGTGGCCATCGGCCTGTATACGGACAGCGGCGCGATGCTCTATTCGGACGGCACGACGCTCCAGGACGTGGGTATTCCGGCGGGCGGCACGGTGCTGGTTCGTTTCGACGTGGACGAGGCCTTTGTCGCCCAGTGGCAGAGCTACGGCGCGATGCCGACGCAGGTGCACACCAACGCCTCGTTCCGGCACGACGAGGATTAAAGAAAAGATGACAAGCGCCTCCCCCTCGATGCAGCGGGCGGAGGCGGACGATAAAGGGAGGTTTTTGGGGGATGGAAAAAAAGACGATTCGCTCCGGCGCGCCGTTTGTCTTCGCGGGCGCAGGCGTGATGGCTGTCGCGTTGACGATGGGCATCGGCTCCTTCGTCAGCTACCCGGTCGCGCTGGCCGTCGGCGCGGCGGGCTACGCGCTGGGGCGGAAAAAATACCCGGATCGCGTGATCGAGGTGGAAACCGCGCCGAAATCCGGCAACGCTGAGGTGGACGCGCTCATCCGCGAGGCGCGCGGCCAACTGGATCAGATTGCCGCCGCCAACGACGCGATTGCCGACCCGGCGCTTTCCCGCCAGATCGAGGATATCGAGGCGACCTGCCGCCTGATTTTGCAGCGGCTCGAGGAACAGCCGAACATGCTCTCCCAGCTTCGCACGTTCCTGCGCTACTATCTCCCCGCGACGCTCAAGCTCTTAAACGCCCGCGCCGCGCTGGAAGCGGAGGTCAGCGCCGGACAGAGCGCGGACATCGCCGCGCGCATCGCCAAGGCCGTCGAGCAGGTGCAGTCCGCGTTTCACAAGCAGCTTGACGCGCTCAACGAGTTCCGCTTCATCAATCTGGAAAGCGAAATGGACGTGCTGGCGGACATGCTCAAATCCGACGGTCTGACCGCCGAGCCGGACGCGCCCGCCGCCAAGGAAGCGGAAGCGCCGCAGGAGGACGACCCCTTCGCCTCGCTCTTCGCCAAGGGGGAAAAGAAGTAAATGGGTGAATTTTCCGGATTCGCGCTCGTGCCCGAGCAGGGCGCAATCCCGCAGAAGGGGCAGCTCGATCCCGATATGCAGCGGCGCATCGAAGCGATGGCCGCGCGCATCGACCTGAGCGACAACGCCGCCGTGATGGGCTTCGGCGCGCGGGCGCAGAAGGAAATGGGCGCGTTTTCGGATATCGCGCTCCAGCAGATGCTCCGGCAGGATATCAAGCCGCTGGAAAGCGTGATGCAGACGCTGGCCGAGCAGATCAAAGCCTGCTCGTTCACGGCGCAGGCCAAGGGACTTTTTCGCCGGGTGTTCGGCGGCGCGGCGCCGCTCGCCGAGGTGCAGGCCGCTTATGAAAAGGCCATCCCCAAAATCAACGCCTGTGCGGACGAGATGACCGACCGCCGCGTTGCGCTCATGCGCGACAGCGCGCTGCTGGATCGCCTGTACGAGCGCAACGAGGGGCTTTACCGCGAGCTGTGCTCGCTGATCGTCGTCGGCGACGAAGCCGTTGCTCAGGCAAGGGCGCGGGGCGAAAACCCGCAGAACGTCGCCCGAATGGAGCGGCGCGTGCAGGATCTGCGCGTCACGCAGGTCGCCTCCACCCAGCTCGCCGCGCAGATTCGCGCCGTTCAGGCCAGCGACGAGACGACCTGCTCCCGCTTGCAGGCCGCGCTGGAAGTGACCATCCCGCTCTGGAAGAGCCAGATGGCCGCGGCGCTCGGCCTCGCCCGCGCCACCGATTCGCTGACGATGCAGCGGCGCGTC
>ERZ780168.3615-NODE-3615-length-11774-cov-5.496885_pt1 | contig 11774 bp, 8 predicted proteins | sample MGYA00510981_ERZ780168 | MGnify/ENA primary metagenome ERZ780168 (study PRJEB29588, sample SAMEA2158769) | human gut metagenome | biome: human gut; feature: human-associated habitat; material: faeces | place: Denmark | collected 2008/2010 ...
TAGCCTGCCTTGCGTGGGCCGGCCGGGAAAGGGAAGCTGATGCGCCGAGCGCTCATGGCCTTGAGCACAGGCGATATTCCCTTGAAAGACGGTCTGCAAAAGAGGATAAGAGCCGGAAAAAGCTGTGGTGGAAATCACCTAGGCTGTTGAAAGGGCTTTTATGAAGAAAATGGCAGATATTGTTCAGGCCGAATTGAAGGCCGGTGCTCTGGATATGAAAGCAGTGTCCGGAGTTTTGAACGATGCCGCTAAGGCTGGTGTATCCGATCATGTGATGGGTGCGATGGTATCCATGGCTGCGGGTGCCTTCCCGTCCAACGCTCCTGCCGTTGCTTCCGCCGCTGTCCGGAGCTACGGGCCCGGGGTGAAGGAAGAACAGGTGCGCAATGTGATCGCTTCCGCTGTTTCCTCCCAGCCTCATCCGTATGCATCCGTGGCTCCCATTTCGGAAGCGGTTGAAAAAGCTTTGGGCAATTCTCCGGTAGCCGGTACTGTTCCTTCCATTGCTGTGGCCGTGGCTGCCCAGACTCCTGATAACCCCCTCTCAGGGGTAACTGTCCAGGAACATGGCCTGGTAAAGCCTGTTGAAGATGTTGCCGAGGGCTCCCTGGTTCTGCCGGGCGGTCTTCCTGTGGGCGGCACGCCCACCAGCCCTGCTCCCGTGTCCAATCCTGCTGGCAATTAACCTGATTCTTATTTAATAAATAGCATGAAGAGTCTTTTTTATCTCTCCCTGGTGGCCGCCGGCATGTTTGCCGTCCATGCCAACGGGCAGTCTCTGTACACGCTGGCGGGTCCGGTGGGTCTGGAAGAGTCCCTTCCTCTCAAGTGGTTCTTCAACCTGGCGGGAGGGTATGACGACAATGTCAACGCCTCCAATTATAACAAGCAGGAATCCGCGTTCATCAGTACGGACATAGGGTGCTCCCTGGCCAACTACGATGCCGTGACCCAGTATTCTTTCTCCGCCAAGCTGGGGGGTATTTTTTACCTGAAAGACCTTGATGGCGGAACGAATGAAGCCCTTTCCAATTCCACGCTGTCCGCCAAACTTTCCCATAGTTTTGACCAGACGTTGCGTTATAACGGCAGCGTCTCCTTCGCATGGCAGCCGGAACCCAACTATTCCAACGGTATTGCCAATGCCCGCCGGGACGGCGACTACATTTACGTGTATGTTTCCAGTTCCGTGAGCAAGGCGTGGACTTCCCGCTATTCCACGACGCTGGGCGCCAATTTCTCCATGATCGACTATCAGGAGGATTCCGCCAAGACGGATAACCGCGATTATGTTGGCATGAATTTCACCAACCGGTACAAATGGACGGAACGCCTGGCTGTTTCCCTGGGCTGGACGGGATCCTACTGTAATCGCGAATACGGCAATAACGAATTTTCCAACTTCGTCATGGCCGGCGCTGAATACGCGGTGAGCGAAAATACTTCTGCTACGCTGCGCGTAGGTCCTCAGTTCAAGTATGTCGAAAGCTACGGAACAAAAACCTATCCTTCCGCGGAATTCGGCTTAAACCACCGCTTGAGCGACCGGTTCATGCTCGGAACGTTCGTCCGTTATTCCAACGAAGCGGTGAATACCTACATTCCTTACAACGGCGCCAGCTATTATTCCAATGAAACATGGCGTTTCGGGGTACACAGCACGCTGAAGCTGACGCACCGCGTCAGTCTGAATTGCGGAGTAAACCTGGTTGCCAGCGATTATACGCGTCCGAGTTCCATCAGCAACAGTGACACGTCCAACCTGACTTTCAATGCTACCGCCGGTATCAAGCTTCTGCTGACGAATGCCTTGGCCCTTACGGCCCAATATTCTTACACGAACGGTTCCTACAGCGGCTATAACTACCCGATGCCCTCCTACAACCGCAATGTGTTCTCCTTCGGCATGAATTACAGCTTCTAAGTCTTGACTGACCATTAATGCCTTTACTCCTCTAATTGCGAATTTTCATTCACAATTAGAGGAGTTTTTATCTTACTGCCTTACTATATTTCATGAGTGCCCAGGATCAGCAGAACAGTGATCGCATCGTACGCAATATTGATTATTTGCAGGTTTTAAAAAATCGCTGGAAGGAAGTCTTTCTTGTCTTCCTTCTGGTGCTGGTCATTTCCGTTGTAGTGACTTTCCTGATGCCGCCTTCCTACCGGGCGACCAGCCAGTTTCAGATTAAACTGCCCAAGCCTGTGATGGATATCGGCAGAGGGGGGGACGTAGTTGCCACTTCCAACGTGACGGCCAACTACATTCCCATGCAGTATTCCGTGCTGACTTCCGCCGAAGTGCTTAAAGTGGTATCCAGAAAACTGAACCTTGCCGCGGAATGGGGGATGACGGATGAAATGGCAGCGACTAATCTGGCCGACATGATCAAGGTGGCCCCCGTGCGCGCCACGGACCTTGTGGACGTCATTGTTTCCGGTCCGGACCCCAAACTGGTGCAGAATATCGCCAAGGCGGTGCCTGAGGCGTACAAGCAGGACCGTGAAATGCGCGAAAACCGTCTGGTGGAAACCGCCATCAAGAGCCTGAAGGATGTCCTTCGGGAACAGGAGGATGCCGTCAATGAAAAAATGATGGCTCTCAAAAAGCTGATTGCGGAGAGTTCCTACCTGCCCACGTCCTGGAGGAACGGTGAACATCGCAGCACCCTGACGGCCGGCATGGAAGAAGAGGAATTCCGGAATGCCAAGGCGCAGGCCATGGATTTTGAAAGGAGGGAAAAAGAACTGGCTTCCTATGTGCAGGAATTGCAGCGTCTGCCCGACGACAAGTTGCTGGATTACGTGATCAGTTCCGACCTGCTGAATGCGGAGACTGTGGGTGCGGACGCTCTCCGTAAGACCTATGCTGAATTTTCCGACAAGCTCAAGGAAAAGGAAAATCTGAAATCCCAGAACATCGGCGCCAGGCATCCCAAAATGCTGGCATTGCTGGAAACGGAAAGAATTCTGGGGGATAAGCTGAACAAGGAATTGATAGGCCTGCGTTCTTCCCTGAAGAGCAAGCTGGAAATGGTTGCCGCGAGCCGGAAGCACTGGGAGGCTACCGTCGCCCAAAAAGAGGAAGATCTTCAGAAGCACGTCCTGCAGGTTCCCATGTATGAACAGGCCAGCCGTGATTATGACGCTGCGCTGGACCAGCTTAAGGAACTGGACTCCCGATACAAGGATGAGATTGCCCGTTTGCGCGTGCCCCGTGAGGTGATTGAAATGTATCAGCTGCCGACCTACCCTGTTGCGCCCTACAAACCGAATGTGACTATTAACCTGGCGGTGGGAGCGGGCGCCGGTCTGTTGCTGGGCATCGGGTTGGCCCTGCTTCTGGAATTCATGGATACTTCCGTGAAAACCATGGAAGACGTGGAACGGGCTCTTCAGGTTCCCGTACTGGGCATTATTCCCAAGAATGTGCCGATTCTGCATTCATCCGATGCCATGGGGCCGGATGCGGAAGCCTACCGCATTTTGCGGACGAACATAGAATTCAACAAGAAAGGCCTGGAGGAAATTTCGCTGACCTTTGTTTCCGGCAGCGCCGGGGAAGGGAAGACCACCACTCTGTGCAACCTGGCCTATATTTGCGCCCAGGGGGGGTATGCCACCCTGATGATTGACGCCGACCTGCGCCGTTCCAAGCTTCACCGGTATTATGAGCTGGATAATGAGGTAGGGCTGACTTCCTACCTGCTGGAAGATTATCCTCTGGAGGAAGTCATTTTTCAGACGCCCATTGAAAACCTGTACGTCATGCCCGCGGGGCCTACTCCCTTTGATCCTTCAGGCGCCTTGAATTCCCGCAAGTTTAATGAATTGCTGCAGGAAGTGAAGCAACGTTTTGACATTGTGCTGGTGGATTCCCCTCCCATTCTGGGGGTCAGTGACTCCGCCGTCATTGTAAGCGAGGTGGATATGACTCTTATGGTTGTCCAGCCCCGCAAGCTGCCGCTGAAAGCCCTGTTGAGGCAGAAGCAGGTAATTGAGTCCGTGGGCGGTAACCTGGCCGGCGTGGTGATGAATAATGTGGACATTACGTCCGATCACCAGTATCAGTATTACACAACTTACTATTCCTACTATTCTGCGGATGGCTCTTCCTCCGGCGAGAATGCGGATGCCTCCTCCATGAAGAAGGTGGAACGTTCTGGAAAGGCCAAGGAGCTGGCAGCCACCCAGTCCCATGATAGTGAAGATTTGTATTAACCCATGGCTCCATGAAAAAATATATTTGTTCCATCCTTTGTCTTATGCTGGGCCCGGCGGGGCTGGGCTCCGCCCAGTCTCCGGATGCCGTGCCGCCCCAGGGCACCATTGAAATCCAGGTGCGCGGCATTCCTTCCGACGACGCTACCGCTATTTCCGGGCAGTATCTGTTGGACGGGAACGGTACGATACGCATGCCCCAGCTCCCTCCGGGGCAGGATGTACTGCGCGTGGTAGGCAAAACGGCCCGCCAGATTGAAGACATGCTGATGGCCGCCTACAAGAAGGCGGAGCTGTACACGGCCCCTACGTTTCTGGTGAAGGTGCAGAGTTCGGATGCGCGGCTGACGGAACACATCGTTCTGGTAAGCGGCGGTGTGGCTATGAAGAAGAATGTTTTGTGGCGGCGCGGCATGACGCTTCTGGAGGCGATTGTGGGCGCCGGCGACATCACGGACTGGGGATCCCGCTACGTGCAGGTGACGCGCGGTGGAAAAACCGTGACGTATGATTATTTTTCCATTAAAGACAGGGCGATTCCCATCCAGCCCAATGACCGCATTTTCGTTCCTCAGCGCGGGATTTTTGAAGGGCGTCCGGCAAAACTTCTTCCCTGAGGCATTTTTCCCATACCCGGCTTTCCGCAAGGAAGCCGGGTTTTTTATTGGGCCGGTTTTCATGATGGGGGAAATATCGGAAAAAACGCGGATGGGGAAACGGGGGGCAGAGTGAAGGGGCGTGTCGTCAGCGGTTGGTGAAACCGGGGGGCTTCTCATGATCCCTTCTTCAGGCTTCTTGCCGGAAATGAATGTTTTCGGGGAAGCCGTATGGTGGAATCGCGCAGGGAAAGAAGTTGTCTCTTGAAAGTTTGCGGCATCGGAAAGGAACGCCTGGAAAAAGGGGGGAAATTTGTTTCCAGCCCCTCTTGTTTATGGGAATGGAAGGCTTGAGATCCGGAAAAGATTAAGGGGGATAAGTTTCCCGATGGGCGCGTAGGCCCTTTTCACATTATTGGCCGGCATGGTCTCCGGGCATATATTGCGGAGAAATGAGTTTAGTATGAATGTAAAAAACAGAAAAACAAAGAAAAATGTTGAACATTCTTAAACTCAATGCATTTTTGGAATCTCCAAAATATGTTAGAGTTTCGTGCGGAACGGCTGCATGAGGCTTCGTAAATCCAATGTGAAAACCCGTTAATCATGATATACCGTTTTAAGAAAACATTCATCGGCGTGGGAGGGCGTGAATATATCAGCAACCCCAAATTGAGTTTCCCTGAACATGTCAAAATCCGCCGCCGCGGAACGAATCCCAGGTCCGGCCAGCCTTACACGGAGGCGGGTAGCGCATTTGTGGAGACATCCGCCGTCGCGGCACGGCTCTGCTGCAGTGCTTCCGCCGCGCGCCAGTATCTGCACCGCCACGGTGTCCGTTTCCGGGTGGTCCGCAAGGGTACGGGCCCCCTGGCCCTGTACTGGCGGCGGCTGGATGTGGAGCGGGTTCTTGCTGGAAGGGAGCCCGTGCGCCGCCGCGTGCCTCCGTGTTATATGGATATGGCCGGGGCTGTCAGCATGCTGGGAGTAGTGCGCAGCTATGTTTACAGGCTGGTGAAAAAAGGGCTGCTGCGTGAATACAGGTGCAGGATGAAAACAGCCCGTGGACTGCGCGTGCGCTGCTTTTACCACCGGGAGGATCTGGAACATGTCAGGCTGCACGTGCTCCAGAAAAGATGACGGAAGCGGTTCCGGAGGATGCGTTTTTAGCTTGCGCGCGGGCCGGATTGTGTCACGTTAAGGGTATGATAGCTTTTCTGCGCGGCACGGTGGCGGAATCATATCCCCAGCGGTTGATCCTGGATGTTCATGGGGTGGGGTATGAAGTGATTGTGCCCCTGTCCACGTTTGACAGGCTGAATCCCCTTCCCGGCAGAGAGCTGACGCTGAAAACCTACCTGCATGTCCGGGAGAACATGCAGGTGCTGTACGGTTTTGCCACGGATGCGGAAAGGGATATTTTCCTGCTGCTGATTGAACGTGTTTCCGGAATCGGCCCGGCAACGGCGATTGCCATTTTGGGTTCCCTGTCCGTGGAGCAGTTCAAGCAGGCGGTTGTGGGCGGAGATGTTTCCGGCATTGCTCGAGCCAAGGGGGTGGGCAAGAAGACGGCGGAACGCATCGTCCTGGAACTGAAGGATAAAGTGGGCCTGGCCGCCACGTGGGAAGCCCAGGCCCAGGGCGCTACTTCCCAGGCCGCCGGGGACGCGGAATTGGCGCTGATTGCGCTCGGGTTCAAGCAGGTGGAATCCCGCAAGGCGATAGCCGCCCATCTGAAGGACCATCCGGATGCAGACGTGGACGAGCTGATACGCGCCGCTTTGCGTTCCATGAATTGAAGGAGCTTCCGGAGGAAGGAAGGTGTTTTTGCAAGTTTTTGATTTTCATGAGGGAACATGTCCGCTTGGCGGAGTGTTCCCTGTTTGCGGAAGCTGGGGGAACATACTGCCATGATGGGGGAACAATAGTGTTGACGGCTGGTTGAAACGTTTTTAAACTTGCAGCGTCCATGGTACTTGAATAAGTCCGGGACTAGTAATTAATCAAATCTGAAGCCCTCAATCTTATGGCCAAATACGCTATTAACGGTTTTGGACGCATTGGTCGCAACGTACTGCGCGCCATGTCCAAGGAAGAACGCAACAAGGTTGTTGCCATCAATGACCTGACTCCTATCGAAACGATCGCCCACCTGCTCAAGTATGACTCCACGCAGGGCAAGTTTGACGGTGAAATTTCCATCGAGGGTGATTATCTGGTCGTTGACGGTCACAAGATCCTCATCACCGTGGAACGTGATCCCGCCAACCTTCCCTGGAAGGATCTGGGCGTGGACGTCGTTCTGGAATCCACCGGCCTGTTCACCAAGCGCGACGCCGCCAAGAAGCACCTTGACGCCGGCGCCAAGAAGGTTCTTATTTCCGCTCCCTCCCCGGATCCGGACCTGACTTTCGTTCTGGGCATCAACGACAGCGAATACGATCCTGCCAAGCACGATATCGTTTCCAACGCTTCCTGCACCACCAACTGCCTTGCTCCGATGGTGAAGGTGCTGGACGACAAGTTCGGCGTTGAAAAGGGCATGATGAGCACGATTCACTCCTACACGAACGACCAGCGCATTCTGGACCTTCCGCACAAGGATCCCCGCCGTGCCCGCGCCGCCGCGATCAACATCATTCCGACGACCACCGGCGCCGCCAAGGCCATTGGTGAAGTAATGCCGAACCTGAAGGGGTCCCTGAACGGCGCTTCCTTCCGCGTTCCGACTCCGACCGGTTCCCTGACCGACTTTGTGGCCGTGCTCAAGAAGGATGTGACCGTGGAAGAAGTAAACGCCGCCATGAAGGAAGCCGCTGAAGGCCCGCTGAAGGGCATCCTGGCTTACTCCGAAGAAGCGCTCGTTCTTCAGGACATCGTTTCCGACCCCCACTCCTGCATCTTTGACTCCGGCTTCACGTATGTGGTCGGCGGCAACCTGGTGAAGGTCTGCGGCTGGTACGACAACGAATGGGGTTACTCCAACCGCGCCGCCCAGGCCATGAAGAAACTGGGCGACAGCCTGGGCTGCGGATGCTCCTGCGGCAAGTAAGTTCTTTCGGACAACGCTTGCTCTTCAGTTGCACGACAAGTCTTGCCGTCCGCCTGTTTCAATTTTCCGGCTTTCCTGGCCGGTTTTGCCGGGCGGGCGGGGATTTATCCGGGAGGGCAGAAATGCCCTCCCTTTTTTATTCATTGAACCAAACAATATAAACCGATATGGCTAAACTTACTGTTCGCGACCTTGACGCCAAGGGAAAGGAAGTCCTCATGCGCGTGGATTTCAACGTCCCTCTCAAGGATGGGGAAATTACCAATGACGCCCGCATTGTGGCTGCTCTCCCCACCATCAAGTTCCTGCTGGACCAGGGCGCACGCCTCGTCCTTACCTCTCATCTGGGCCGTCCCAAAAACGAACCCGATCCCGCTTTTTCCCTGAAGCCCGTTGCCGCCCGCCTTTCCGAATTGCTCGGCAAAGACGTTAAATTCGTTTCCGCCGCCATTGGCCCGGAAGCGGAAGCCGCCCGCGCCGCCATGAAGGACGGTGATGTGGTTCTGCTGGAAAATGTCCGTTTTTATCCCGGTGAAAAGAAGAACGATCCGGAGTTCGCCAAGTCCCTGCTGGGCAATGCCACGCTGTTCGTGAACGACGCATTCGGCACGGCCCACCGTGCCCACGCTTCCACGGAAGGCGTGACGCATTTTGCGGAAAAGAGCGCCATGGGCTTCCTGATTGAACGTGAACTGGAATACCTGGAAGGCAAGCTGGAAAACCCGGAAAAACCCTTTGTGGTGATTATGGGCGGCGCCAAGGTGTCCGACAAGATTGAAGTGCTTTCCAAACTGATGGAGAAGGCTGATACGTTCCTGATTGGCGGCGCCATGGCCAATACGTTTCTGGCGGCTGAAGGGTATGACCTGGGCGCTTCCAAGATTGAAGGGGACAAGCTGGATCTGGCCCGGGAAATTCTGGCGGCGGCCAAGGCCAAGGGCGTGAAGTTCCTGCTTCCTGCAGATGTGCGCGTAGCCATGAAATTTGAAGACGGCGCCGAAACCTTCTGTACGGCTCCTTTCGCTGAAGGCGGCAAGGTGCCGGAAGGCGGCATGGCCATCGACATCGGCGATAAAGCCATTGAAGAGTTCTCCGCCATCATCAAGGATGCCAAGACCGTTCTGTGGAACGGCCCGATGGGCGTGTTTGAAATGGACTGCTTTGCCAAGGGAACCAAAGAAGTCGCGGAAGCCCTGGCGGATTCCACCGCCATTTCCATCGTAGGCGGCGGCGATTCCGTGACGGCGGCCAAGAAATTCAAGGTGCAGGATAAGCTTTCCTTCTGTTCCACGGGCGGCGGCGCTTCCCTGGAACTGCTGGAAGGCAAGGTTCTTCCCGGTGTGGGGGCCTTGACCGACAAGTGCTGCTGCGGCAAGTAACCGTTCATGGCCGGGCGGATTGTTTTCGCCCGGCGTTCAGAATGGGCTTTTTTATTCCCTGCGCCCGTTTTCGGGTGCGGGGATTTTTTGATTTGCCGGCTTTCGTTGAAAAAGCGCGGGAGTTTTGCGATTCCGGCTTTTTGAAGAAGGTGGGAATCCATGCTTATGCCGTCTTTCCGTTCCGGAAAGGAAGGCAGTCTTTTTTTGAGCTTGCTTTTAATATGGCCCTCGCTAGGCTGAGCACGTATGAAATTGCTGCATTGTTTTCTGGCTGTCCTTTGGTGGTGTTCTCCCGCTCCGGCTGCGGACATTTCCGCCGCGGAGAAGGCGGAATATGGCGGGTATCCCGGGCGGTACATGCTTTTGGATTCTTCCTCGCCCGACCGGCAGAGCCTGTCCACTCCCGTAGCTGCCTATGTCCATGACAATGGGATGGAAGTAGCTCTCATTGGTGCTATTCATGTGGCGGAGCCGGAATATTACGACCGGCTGAATAAGCTGTTCCGCAGGTACGATGTGCTGCTTTTTGAAATGATTGGCGGAGAGGGCCTCCGGCGGGAAGAGGAATTGCGCCGCAAGATAGACCGCAGCAAGCCGCTGGGGGGGCTGACTCTGGAAGAGGCGCGGGAATGGAACCGGATAGTGGAATGGAGGAAGAAATGCAAGCAGGAGGAAAAGTCTTTTTTGATGGGCCAGTTGGGCGGTGTTTATAAGAAATTTAGCGATATTCTGGGACTCCAGACCCAGCGTCAGGGCATTGATTATTCCGCAGCCCATTTCGTCCATGCGGACATGACGCTGGATGAATTCCGCGAGGCGCAGGCCAGAAAAGGTGAAAGCATTGCCGGCCTGATGCTTAAATCCAGCTTGTCCTCCCTGGTTGAGAAAACCGGGACGAACCGGGCCGGGGAATTAGGATTGATGGCGGATTTCCTGGCCGGCAATAAAACGGGGTTGAAGAATAAGCTGATGGGCATGATGGCCAATGCTCCTAATGGTCTGGAGAATACCGTGATTCTGGAAGAACGAAATGCCAAGTGCATGGAAGTGTTTGACCGTTGGAGCGGCAAGGGGGTGCGCAGAATAGGCGTCTTTTACGGAGCGGCGCATCTCCCCGGCCTGCACGGCGCTCTTTTGGAACGCGGCTACCGCCTCAGGGAGGTGCGCTGGCTTCCGGCGTGGAGCACCAGGGAGCAGGGTGCGGACGGGCAGCGCGGAGAGGGCTGAGTTTTTTACTCTTTTTTCGAGACGGGCGGTGTAGCGGCGGATGAACATGGTTTTCCGCCGCTCCGCCTTTGAAGAGGGAAGAAGAGGGGGGGCTCTTTTTCCCTGCCTGGGGCAGGATGCCGCGTTCCGGAGGGAGCCATGCGGACGATTCCTCCGCCTTTGATGCGCATGGTGAAGGAAAGGGCATTTCCGGAAGTGACTTTCCGGGTTTCCACGCTCCATCCGTCATTTTTTTCCGCCAGATCCCGGAGAATGGTGGCCTGGTATGCCGTGTTTTTGTCCAGGAAATTCAAAGGAATGGAAACGGTGCGTTCCTTGCCGTCTCCGTTCATCAGAGCAATGTACCACTGGTTTCCTGACCTCCGGGCGAAGGCGGCGCATTCCCCAATGGCAGACGGCGGAAGGACGATGGTTTCCTCCCATACGGAAGGGATGTTCCGGACAACTTCCCGTTCAGGGGAATCCTTCGGGAAAGCAGCTTCCATGTCCGCGGGGTTGGAGACCCAGTGAAGCATGGGGGACGTGTAAATGATATTGGCCGCCATTTGGAGGGTCCAGGAAGAACCGCGCAGCTTGGGGCCGTGGCCAAAGTAGCCTCCCGTGAAATCGGCGTGGCCGGAGACTAGGCGGGTAAAGGGCAGCGCGCAGTAGTGCTGCCCGCCAATGGCGGCCCAGATGTTCTGTTCTCCGCCGTAAATGCCTTCCCGGCTCATTTCGTGCGGCCAGGAACGTTCCTCCCCCGTGGGGGTATTGGCTCCGTGGAAGTTGACCATAAGCTTGTTTTTCGCCAGGTTTTCCGCTACGGCGTCGTAGAAGTCCAGGCGTTCCTGAGAGGCGGAGTCCATGAAGTCTATCTTGATTCCCCTGATTCCCGTTTTGGAGAGTGAGCTGAAAAAGCGGCGCATATTTTCCCAGTCATTGGCGGGGTTGTTGACGTCTGACCATCGCACCCATACCCAGATGCCTACGTTTTTGCCGGCGGCGTAGCTGGCCAGTTTGGCCAGCTTGTCCATGCTTTCCGGAAGTGATCGGCCCCATTTTTTCCACCCTTCGTCAACGAGGTGATATTCCCATCCGAATTCGGCAGTCATATCGACAAAGGCATATTGGTCGTTTTCCAGGACATTCCCGCGGTCCCACCAGGTCCAGGTGGAACGGCCCGGCTTGATCCAGGGGGCTTTGGAACCTTCCGGAAAAAGATTCCTGTCCGGTTCCGGAGCCAGGGAAGGGATGACGTCGTCCCGGACCAGGAAACGGGGGAACCCCTCTTTATGACCGGGTTTTACTTTGAACCTG
>ERZ780168.3617-NODE-3617-length-11771-cov-3.682912_pt1 | contig 11771 bp, 6 predicted proteins | sample MGYA00510981_ERZ780168 | MGnify/ENA primary metagenome ERZ780168 (study PRJEB29588, sample SAMEA2158769) | human gut metagenome | biome: human gut; feature: human-associated habitat; material: faeces | place: Denmark | collected 2008/2010 ...
AGGCAGGTGCAGCAGGTGCCGTACACGGTTCCCTTGCAGCAGGTGCGCTGACCACAACCTTTACAGCATCTCAGGGTCTGTTACTTATGATCCCGAACCTTTACAAAATTGCCGGTGAGCAGTTACCTGCAGTATTCAACGTATCTGCACGTGCACTTGCTTCCCACGCACTTTCAATCTTCGGTGATCACTCCGACGTTATGGCCTGTCGTCAGACCGGATGCGCAATGCTCTGCGAATCCAGCGTGCAGGAAGTTATGGATTTAACACCGGTTGCACACCTTGCAGCATTAAAGGGTAAAGTTCCGTTCATCAACTTCTTCGACGGTTTCCGTACATCTCATGAGATCCAGAAGATCGAGACATGGGATTACGAAGATTTAAAAGAAATGGCTGATATGGACGCCATTGATGCATTCCGTAAGAACGCTCTGAACCCGAACCATCCGGTACAGAGAGGTTCCGCTCAGAACCCGGATATCTTCTTCCAGGCAAGAGAGGCATGTAACCCGTACTACGATGCTCTTCCGGCAATCGTACAGGAGTACATGGACAAAGTAAACGAGAAAATCGGAACCGATTACAAACTGTTCAACTATTATGGAGCAGCAGACGCTGAGCACGTAATCATCGCTATGGGTTCTGTCTGCGATACCATCGAGGAGACCATCGATTACCTCGTAGCAGCAGGCAAGAAAGTCGGCGTTGTAAAGGTACGTCTGTACCGTCCGTTCTCCGCAGAAGCACTCATCAATGCAATTCCGGAGACTGTAAAACAGATTTCCGTTCTGGACAGAACAAAAGAGCCGGGATCTCTTGGCGAGCCTCTGTACCTGGACGTAGTAGCAGCATTAAAAGGCAGCAGATTCGAGAGCACACCGGTCTTCACAGGTCGTTACGGACTTGGTTCCAAGGACACCACACCGGCTCAGATCGTTGCTGTATATGAAAATACAGAGAAACAGAGATTTACCATTGGTATCGTAGACGATGTTACCAATCTGTCTCTGCCGGTTGGCGCTCCTCTGGTAACAACTCCGGAAGGAACCATCAACTGCAAATTCTGGGGACTTGGCGCAGACGGTACCGTAGGTGCAAACAAGAACTCCATCAAGATCATCGGTGACAACACAGACATGTACGCTCAGGCTTACTTCGATTATGACTCCAAGAAGTCCGGCGGTGTAACGATGTCTCACCTGCGTTTCGGAAAGAAACCGATCAAATCCACCTACCTGATCCACAAAGCAAACTTTGTTGCATGTCATAATCCTTCCTATGTGAACAAATATCACATGGTAGAGGAGCTGGTAGACGGAGGAACCTTCCTTCTGAACTGTCCATGGGATGAAGCAGGACTGGAAGAGCATCTGCCAGGTCAGGTAAAAGCATTCATCGCAAACCATAACATCAAATTCTATGTGATCGACGGCGTTAAGATCGGTATCGAGACCGGCATGGGACCGACCCGTATCAACACCATTCTTCAGTCTGCATTCTTCAAGCTTGCGAAGATCATTCCGGAAGAAAAAGCCATCGAACTCATGAAAGCAGCAGCAAAAGCTACCTATGGCCGTAAAGGTGATGATGTCGTAGCAAAGAACTGGGCAGCAATCGATGAGGGTGCAAAACAGATCAAAGAAGTTGCAGTTCCGGAAAGCTGGAAAAATGCAGCAGACGAAGGTCTGACCACAACTCATGCAGAGAGCGGCCGCGCTGACGCTGTTAAATTCGTAAATACCATCCAGGCAAAAGTAACTTCCCAGGAAGGAAACAACCTGCCTGTATCCGCATTTGCAGACTACGTAGACGGAACAACTCCGTCCGGCACATCCGCATACGAGAAACGTGGTATCGCCGTAAACGTACCTGTATGGAATCCGGAAAACTGTATCCAGTGTAACAGATGTTCCTTCGTCTGCCCGCACGCTGTTATCCGTCCGGTTGCCATGACCGCAGAAGAAGCAGCAGCAGCTCCGGAAGGCATCCAGACCATGCCGATGACCGGTATGCCGGACTACACCTTCACAATGGCTATTTCCCAGCTTGACTGTACCGGATGTGGTTCCTGTGCAAACGTATGCCCGGGCAAGAAGGGTGTGAAAGCACTGGCTATGGAAAGCCTTGCAGCACACGAAGCAGAGCAGAAATACTTCGATTATGCAGCAGCTCTTCCAGAGAAGACAGACGTTGTAGCAAAATTCAAAGAGAATACCGTAAAGGGCAGCCAGTTCAAGAAACCGCTGCTTGAGTTCTCCGGCGCATGCGCAGGCTGCGGCGAGACTCCTTACGCAAAACTGATCACCCAGCTGTTCGGTGACAGAATGTACATCGCAAACGCAACAGGATGCTCCTCTATCTGGGGTAACTCCTCACCGTCCACTCCTTACACTGTAAACGAGAAAGGACAGGGCCCGGCATGGTCCAACTCCCTGTTCGAGGACAACGCAGAGTTCGGTTATGGTATGCTTCTCGCTCAGAAAGCAATCCGCGGCGGCCTGAAAGCCAAAGTTGAGGATGTTATGAACTCCGAGAAAGCTCCGGAAGAAGTAAAAGCAGCATGCAAAGAGTATCTGGATACCTTTGACTGCGGCGCTACCAACGGAACTGCAACCGAGAAACTTGTAGAAGCAATCAAAGACGCTGACTGCGACGTTTGCAGAGACATCGTTAAGAACAAAGACTTCCTCGCTAAGAAATCCCAGTGGATCTTCGGTGGTGACGGATGGGCTTACGATATCGGATTCGGCGGCGTAGACCACGTACTTGCCAGCGGAAAAGATATCAACGTAATGGTATTCGATACCGAGGTTTACTCCAACACAGGCGGACAGTCCTCCAAAGCTACTCCGACCGGTGCAGTTGCACAGTTCGCAGCAGGCGGTAAAGAAACCAAGAAGAAAGATATGGCAAGCATCGCAATGAGCTATGGCTATGTATACGTAGCACAGATCGCTATGGGCGCTGATTACAATCAGGCAGTCAAAGCAATCGCAGAGGCAGAGGCATATCCGGGACCGTCCCTCATTATCGCTTACGCTCCATGTATCAACCATGGTATCAAGAAAGGTATGAGCAAAGCACAGACCGAGGAGCAGCTCGCTGTTCAGACCGGATACTGGCATTGCTTCCGCTTCAACCCGGCACTCGCTGCAGAAGGCAAGAGCGCATTCACACTGGATTCCAAGGCTCCGTCAGGAGATTATCAGGAATTCCTGAACGGCGAGGTACGTTACAACTCTCTGAAACGTGCAAACCCGGCGAAAGCAGAAAGACTGTTCGGCAAGAACGAGCAGGAAGCAAAAGACCGTTACACTTACCTGAACAAACTCGTAAAACTGTACGGCGCAGAAGAAGAGTAATTCTTTTTCCTTAAAAAGAATTTGAAAAAGGAGAGAAGTCATACTTGAGAGAGTATGGCTTTTTTCTTTTTGGGAGAAAAAATGAATTAGCGACATTTGGCAATAGTTTTGTATCGTTTGTCAACATTTTTATCCCGGAAAATGTTGACAAACGATACATTTTTGCGCAAGAAGGCTTTGAGATATGGTATAATGTGCGTATCACGATATAATGAGCGTTAGCGAGAGGAATTTTATTATGTTGAAAATATATCTTGGAGAAATGAAAGGTGCAATCTATCATCCACCAACCTATTTTGATAATTGTTATGAAGATGAATGGCTGACCACGCCACTGGCAAAAGAAATGATCCGCGATGTGGATCGCTCGGAGGTAATCAGTGCGCATCTGATTGACAGCCCGGTGCTTGGTCCGATTCCACCGAAAGATTTATCCGGAGGAATCAAAACGTTGCTGCTGATGGCATACGATACAGACGGAAAGATCTTTAATGCCTCCGTATGTGGAGATAATTGTGCAAAATGGATTTTAAAATTAGGAGAGCAAAAGGATCTGACGATTAATCTGCGTCATGTGATGCGGTTTGGCAAAGATCCTTTTGAAATCCTGATTTTAAATACAGGGACTATTGTGCGGAATATGTCCGAATTTGTAGATGTTGCCGAGGCTTATGTATAGGTGGATGTATGAAGGGAAAGAAAAGAGTTATTATTCAAAATAACAGAGTTCATTATGAATTTGTGATAAAGCGTAATATTACAATCATCCAGGGGGATAGTGCATCAGGAAAAACAACACTGGTAAATATGATCCGGCAGGCAGAAAATTTAGGGGAGTCCAGCGGAATCAACGTTTCCTGTGAAGTACCGTGCAGAGTGCTGGAAGGTGTTAATTGGAAAATTATTTTGGAAAACAGCCGGGAAAGCATCTTTTTCATAGACGAGGAGAATTATTTTATAAAAACAGAAGAATTTGCTTCTGCCATACGGGGTTCAGAAAACTATTTTGTATTGATTACGAGAGAAAACTTATATAATTTGCCGTATAGTGTAGAAGAGATTTATGGATTGCATGTTTCCGGAAAATACAGAGATACCAGAAAAATATATCAGAAAATGTATCAGATCTATCCCAAAACAGCACGGCTTCCTGTTAGAGTACAAAAAATAATTACGGAAGATTCCAATTCTGGGTATCAATTTTTTGAAAATGTATGTGCAGAAAGGAATATTACATGTGAAAGCGCTGGTGGAAAAACAAAAATACCGGAAATGATCGGCAAGGCAGGAACAGAAGAAACCTGTATTATTGCGGACGGTGCTGCAATTGGAGCAGAAATGAATCTTCTCAGCAATAAAATAGAGGAAAAACAGAACGTACATTTATATTTACCGGAGTCTTTTGAATGGCTGATTTTAAATTCAGATCTTTTACAGGACAAAGAGGTTCGTAAAATTCTGGAAAATCCAGAAGATTATATCGACAGCACAGAGTTTTTTAGCTGGGAACAATATTTTACAAAATTGCTGATTCAGAAAACAGAAGGAACATATTTGCAGTATAAAAAAGCAAAATTAAATCCATCTTATTTGCAGGATAAAAATAAAAACAAAATACTGGAGAGTATACAAGGGATTCAGTGGAAAATAAAATCCTTAAAATAGCAAAAATAATGAAAGAATAGAGAGAAGAACATGAACTATACAATTTATGACTATCTCGGCCTGTTTTTCTTTTACGCCTTCCTTGGATGGCTTCTGGAAACTTCTGTGGCCGCGATCCGGAAAAAACATATGGTAAACAGAGGATTCTTAAATGGTCCGCTCTGCGCCATCTATGGAATCACAGCTGTCTTTATGACACGTTATCTGTATGAACTGCAGTCAAGCCCCGTCTTTTTGTTCCTTGGCTGTATGATTATCGCTACCGCAGTCGAGTGGCTGGCCGGTCACGCACTGGAACGCATTGGCCATGGCAAATGGTGGGATTATTCCAATAAAAAATGGAACATGGACGGCTATATCTGCCTCCAGTATTCTGTACTCTGGGGAATTTTAGGACTGCTTGCCATGAAAATCGGCAATCGCCTCTGCTTTACAGTTCTTCATTTAATTCCGGCCGGTTTCCTGCATATCACATCCTGGATTCTCTTTGGTATATTGGTAGTAGATGCCGTCGGTTCCTATGCTGTTCTGCACCACATCACGAAAAAAATGCCGCGGATCAGCGCTATGAACGATCAGATCGACGCCTTCACCAGACGCCTTTCTGTCCGTGTTTACCGCTATCTGGAGCGTCGTGTGGAACGTGCCTATCCGGCCGTACAGCCAGTTCCGGAGAAAAAAGAGAAAACAGAAACCGGCGTATTTGCCGAAGGATGCAGCTTTTACAAAATCGTTCTTCTCTTCATCATCGGCGCATTTTTGGGCGATATTACAGAAACCATATTCTGCCGCATCACCGCCGGTGTCTGGATGAGCCGCAGCAGCCTTGTCTGGGGCCCGTTCAGCATCGTCTGGGGCCTGGCCATCGCCCTCGCTACCTGGTTCCTCTACAACTACCGCGACCGCTCCGATGGATTCCTGTTTGCCTTTGGTACCTTCCTCGGCGGAGCCTACGAATACATCTGCAGTGTGTTCACCGAAATCGTATTCGGAAAAGTCTTCTGGGACTACAGCGACATTCCCTTCAACCTCGGAGGCCGTATCAACCTCCTGTACTGTTTCTTCTGGGGAATAGCCGCCGTCGTCTGGCTCAAAAAATTCTATCCTGTCATTTCGCGCTGGATTGAAAAAATCCCGATGAAATTCGGAGAAATCATCACTTGGATCCTGATCGTGTTCATGGTGGCCAACATGCTCGTATCTACCCTTGCTCTCGCCCGATACGACGAACGCGCCCACCAAAAGCCCGCAGCTAATGCCATCGAGCAGACCATAGATGCCCATTTCCCGGACGCCCGAATGGAAAAAATCTACCCCAATGCCAAAGCGATTAACTAGAATGTGTTAAAAAACATTTCCGTAGTCTGCACGCCCCAATTACAGACTACAAAAAGCCCTCTCCCGCCGTCATGCAAAGTCAGGCCCCGTTTCGACAGCTTTGGTCTGCGCGGTCCGTCACCCCAAAAGAAAACCTTTGGCAACCCACCAAAAGTATGATATAATGTCACATAGATATTTTAGGGATACCATATCCTCTAAGAGCGAAGAAAGGACTCAACCACAAATGACAGTAGACAACAGCTTCACAATGAAGAAATTTCAAAGCATGGAAATCATCTATGTCACATTTTCCCAGATCACGAAACTCCCATACGTAGAGTGCGATCCGGAAACCTTTGACGATCAGGTATATATGTTTACCGAAGAAGAAGCAGCTAAAGAATTTGCAAAATCCTATGTAGAGAAGAATACCCCGCTGCTTACCGTAAAAGTACTGCGCAAGCAGATGCCGAACTTCTATATGGGCCTCTACGCAGAAGGTGTCAACATGGTCATCTTCCACGAAGGCGATCAGACCCGCCGCATCGAGCTGGAGCAGATCTTCCCGAAACCGGACATGGAAAAAATGAACAAACAGCATCTTCCAGTCCTCAACCCTGGCGTACAGCTCACTGTAGTCTATTTCCTGCAGGAGCTCCGCAAACCAAACCAGAGAAGAGACGATGCCGAGCGCATGCAGCACCTGCGTGAACTCGAAGAAGAAATGCTTGTCAACCTGATGCGAAGCAAATTCATCCTTGCCATCGACATCTCCCAGGTACAGGGCGAATTCGATCCGGCCAACCCGGGACCGGATGTGCGCATCCCGTACATCAAAAACCAGAACGAAGAAATCTTCCAGCCATTGTTCTCCGATATCGGTGAATTCCAGAAATTCCGTCCGGATCCGCAGGCAAAACTCCGGCTGGCAGCCATCCCGTTCCAGCACCTTCTGCCGTACCTGATGAAACAGGCCAAAGGCTTCGTCATCAACCCGTCCGGCTTCAACCTTCTGTTGACCAGAGAACAGCTCCAGAGAATCATGGGAGCCCAGGCGCAGAGCGTCCGCCCGAATCTCGAGGCGATGATGGCACAGGCTGCCGCAGCTCAGGCGCAGAGAAATGCGCAGAACAATGCTGCAAATGACGAAGTAAAAGATCATGTGGATGAGGCGGAAACTACCGACGCAGAAACAGACCACGAAGAATAAAAACCGACAGGGCCGCAGAAAATCCCAGTAAACGGGCACTGCGGTCCGTTTTTGACTGCATAAAACCGGAAATAACCGAGAAAAACAACAAGAAAGGACACTTTTAACATGAACGCAGAACATTGCAAAGCCTACACCCTGCTGCAGGAACAGCAGATTGATGATATCCACGCACATGGCTACCTCCTTCGCCACAACAAAAGCGGAGCCCGCGTGCTGCTTCTCGAGACGGAGGATGACAACAAAGTATTCAACATTGCCTTCCGTACCCCGCCGGCCGACAGCACCGGCGTAGCCCACATCCTCGAGCACAGCGTCCTCTGCGGCTCCCGCGAATTCCCGTTAAAGGATCCCTTCGTAGAACTCGTCAAAGGATCCCTGAACACCTTCTTAAATGCTATGACCTACCCGGATAAAACCATGTACCCGGTAGCCAGCACCAATGATGCCGACTTCCAGAACCTGATGCATGTCTACATGGACGCCGTATTCTACCCGAACATTTACAAACATGACGAAATCTTCCGTCAGGAAGGCTGGAGCTATCATCTGGAAAGCGAAGACGGCCCACTGACCTACAACGGTGTTGTATACAACGAGATGAAAGGAGCCTTCTCCTCCGCAGACGATGTCCTGGAGCGTGAAACCTTCAACACCCTGTTCCCGGACACTCCGTACGGCGTAGAATCCGGCGGAGATCCGTCCTGCATCCCGAACCTGACCTACGAAAACTTCCTGAATTTCCATCAGACCTATTACCATCCGTCCAACAGCTATATCTACCTGTACGGAAACATGGATATGGAAGAAAAACTGGCATGGATGGATGAAAAATACCTGTCCCATTTTGATGCAAAAGAAGTAAAATCCGAAATTCCGTATCAGAAACCATTTGCAGAGACCCTCGACATTGTACACGAGTACCCGGTACTCGATGGCGATCCGCTTGAAAACAATGCGTACCTGTCCTACAACATGGTCATCGGCAGCGGTCTGGATGTAAAATTAAACGTGGCATTTTCTGTTCTGGAGTATGCACTCCTTGACGCACCGGGAGCCCCGGTCAAACAGGCACTCCTTGACGCACACATCGGAAAAGATGTTTACGGCTCCTACGAGGACGGCATCCTGCAGCCATTCTTCTCCATCGTAGCCAAGAACGCCGATGAAAATGAGAAAGAAAAATTCCTGTCCATCATCCGCGGCACCCTCGAGGATATCGTGAAAAACGGCATGGATCAGAAAGCCATCGAGGCAGGCATCAACTATTTCGAATTCCGTTTCCGTGAGGCGGACTTCTCCAGCTTCCCGAAGGGCCTGATGTACGGCATTGACGTCTTCGACAGCTGGCTGTACGACGAGAACAAACCGTTCGCCTACCTGCAGCAGCTTGCGATCTACGATGAGCTGAAAAAACTGGCAAAAGAAGGCTATTTCGAAAACCTGATCCAGACGTATCTGCTGGACAACACCCATGCCTCCATCGTGACCCTCATTCCAAAGACCGGTCTTGCCGCAGAAAATGATGCAAAGACCGCAGAAAAACTGCAGAAATACAAAGAGAGCCTGTCAAAAGAAGAGATCGAGAAAATCATTGCTGACACCAAAGAGCTGGCAGCATATCAGGAAGAAGAGGAGAGCGAGGAAGTACTCGAGACGATTCCGCTCCTGAAACGAAGCGATATCAAACGTGAGTCTGTCAAACTTTACAATGACGAGCATAAAGTCGATGGAACGACGGTTCTTCATCACAACGTATTCACGAACGGCATCGGTTACTTAAGCTTGTTGTTTGATACGAAAAATGTGCCGAACGATCTGATCCCGTACATGGGCGTATTAAAATCCGTTCTCGGCTATGTGGACACCGAACACTACACCTACGGCGAACTGTTCAATGAGATCAATGCACAGACCGGCGGCATCAACTGCGGACTGCAGGTATTCCGCATTCCGGAAAATGATGACGACTGCCGTAGAATGTTCGGCATCCGCGCGAAATTCCTGTACGACAAACTGGATTTCGTCATGAAAATGATCGAGGAAATCCTGAACACCTCCCGCCTGGATGACGAGAAACGTCTTCACGAGATCATCTCCAGCATGAAATCCGGCCTGCAGAACCGCCTGTCTTCCGCCGGAAATGCAACGGCTGTGATGCGTGCAGCTTCCTATTACTCCCCGATGAGCAATTTCCAGGACCGCATCGCAGGCATCGGCTTCTACCAGCTCTTAAAAGATCTGGACGAGAACTTCGATGAGAAAAAAGCAGAACTGATTAAAAATCTGCAGACCCTGATGAAATACATCTTCCGCAAAGAGAATCTGACCGTCTCCTATACCGCAGACGAGACAGGCTACGCACCGCTGGAAGAAAAAATCGCAGCATTCAAAGAGAATCTGTACACCGACGAAGTGGAGCCGGGCAGCATTGTGTATGACTTTGAACAGAAAAACGAAGCCTTCCAGACCTCCGGCCAGGTACAGTACGTGGCACTCTGTGGAAACTTCGAGCGCGAAGGATACGACTACACAGGAGCCCTGCGCATCCTGCGTGTCATGCTGAGCTATGACTATCTGTGGATCAACATCCGTGTCAAAGGCGGCGCTTACGGCTGCGGCGGAGCTTTCGGAAGAGGCGGAAACGCGTGCATTTCTTCCTACCGTGACCCGAACGTCGGAAGAACCCTTGAAGTATACCGCGGTATCGGCGATTACGTGCGCAATTTCGAAGCAGACGAGCGCCAGATGACCAAATACATCATCGGAACGATCAGCGAACTCGACGTCCCGATGAACCCGTCCGCAAAAGGCCAGACCTCCGAGAGCGCATGGTTCAACGGCATCACCGAAGCAGACTTCCAGCAGGAGAGAGATCAGATCCTCGATGCAACCCTGGATGACATTCATGCACTGGCAGACCTTGTAGATGCAGCCTTAAAACAGAACAACATCTGCGTTGTCGGAAGCGAGGCGGCAATTCAGAAAGAGAAAGAACTGTTCAAGAACGTAGAGAACTTATAAATGAGGAGAAGAGACAGCAATGGAAAACAATGCAAATTATAAATCCGGCTTTGTAGCCCTGATCGGCCGTCCGAACGTGGGAAAATCCACGCTGATGAACCACCTGATCGGACAGAAGATTGCGATTACATCCAAGAAACCGCAGACCACCCGCAACCGCATCCAGACCGTTTATACGTGTGACGAGGGACAGATCGTGTTCCTCGACACACCGGGTATCCACAAGGCGAAAAATAAGCTCGGCGAGTACATGGTCGATGTAGCCGAGAAAACGTTAAAAGAAGTCGATGTGATTCTCTGGCTGGTAGAGCCGAGCAACTTCATCGGAGCAGGAGAGCGCCATATCGCAGAGATCCTGGAGAAAGTCAATGCGCCGGTCATCCTCATTATCAACAAGACCGATACCGTGGAGAAAGACAAAATCCTGGAATTCATCGATACGTACCGCAAGCTGTTCCAGTTTGCCGAGATCATTCCGTGCTCGGCACTCCGCCATCAGAACACCGATGACATCATTCCGAGCATCTTCAAATATCTGCCGTACGGCCCGCAGTTCTACGATGAGGACACCATCACCGATCAGCCGATGCGCCAGATCGTGGCTGAGATCATCCGCGAGAAAGCACTGTACGCCTTAAACGAAGAGATCCCGCACGGCATCGCCGTTGTGATCGACCAGATGAAAGACCGCCCGAACGGAAAAATCGTTGATATTGACGCGACCATCATCTGCGAGCGCGATTCCCACAAGGGCATCATCATCGGAAAAGGCGGATCGATGTTAAAACGTATCGGAACCGCTGCCCGGATGGAAATTGAAAATCTGATGGACACGAAGGTCAACCTGAAACTCTGGGTTAAAGTTAAGAAGGACTGGCGTGACAGCGACTTTTTGCTTAAAAACTTCGGTTATGATTCAAAGAAGATATAAGGTGATTTTCTTATGGCAGAAGAAAGATTTGACGCAGTTGTACTGAAGGAAAGTCCCTTTGGCGAAAACGGAAAAAGGCTTGTTGTTCTTGCAAAGGATCTGGGGAAGATTACCGTTTCGGCAAAGGGTGCAAAAAGTGCAAAAAGCAGGCTTTCCGCACCCACACAGCTTTTTTCCTACAGTTCTTTTGTGTCGTTCAAAAACCGAAATTTCTACAACATGGTTTCGGGAGAGATAATAGAGTCCTTTTATGCCGTAA
>ERZ780168.3618-NODE-3618-length-11759-cov-5.951640_pt1 | contig 11759 bp, 9 predicted proteins | sample MGYA00510981_ERZ780168 | MGnify/ENA primary metagenome ERZ780168 (study PRJEB29588, sample SAMEA2158769) | human gut metagenome | biome: human gut; feature: human-associated habitat; material: faeces | place: Denmark | collected 2008/2010 ...
TGCGCGACGCCATCTTCTCGCGCCAGCGCTACTGGGGCGAGCCGTTCCCGATCTATTACCGGGGCGACGTGGCCTGCCCGCTCGCCGAGGACAAACTCCCGCTCGAGCTGCCGCCCATCGCCGACTTCGGCCCCACCGAACAGGGCGAGCCGCCGCTGGCGCGCGCCACGAATTGGGCGACGCCGGAGGGCTATCCCTACGAGCTGTCGACCATGCCCGGATTCGCCGGGTCGTCGGCCTACTACCTGCGTTACATGGATCCGCACAACGACGAGGCGCTCGTCGGCCGTGAAGCCGACGAATACTGGCGCAACGTCGACCTCTACGTGGGCGGCATCGAGCACGCCACGGGACACCTCATGTACTCGCGGTTCTGGAACATGTTCCTCTACGACCTGGGCGTCGTCTGCGAAGAGGAGCCGTTCCGCAAACTCGTCAACCAGGGCATGATCCAGGGGCGCTCGAATTTCGTCTACCGCATCGTCGGCACCAACAAATTCGTGTCGCTCGGCCTGAAAGACCAGTACCAGACCCAGGCGCTCTATGTCGACGTGAACATCGTCCGCAACGACATCCTCGACCTGGACGCCTTCCGCGCCTGGATGCCCGAATACAAGGACGCGGAATTCATCCTCGAAGACGGGAGGTACGTCTGCGGCTGGGCCATCGAGAAGATGTCCAAGTCGTTCTACAACGTCGTGAACCCCGACTACATCGTCGACAACTACGGCGCCGACACGCTGCGCATGTACGAAATGTTCCTCGGCCCGCTCGAACAGTCCAAACCCTGGGACACGAACGGCATCGACGGCGTCTACAAGTTCCTGCGCCGTTTCTGGCGCCTGTTCTACGACCGCGACGGCAAACTGGCGGTCACCGACGAAAAGGCGACCGAAAAGGAGCTCCGCACGCTGCACAAAACGATCAAGAAGGTCAGCGAGGACATCGAGAACTTCTCGTTCAACACCTCCGTCGCCGCCTTCATGATCTGCCTCAACGAATTGGGCGAATGCAACAAGCGCGAGGTGCTCGAGCCGCTGACCGTCCTGCTGGCACCCTTCGCTCCGCATATCGCCGAGGAACTGTGGGAAGCGCTGGGACACACGACCTCGGTCTGCACGGCAAGCTACCCCGCCTACGATGAGAAACACCTCGCGCAGAGCGCCTTCGAATACCCGGTTTCGGTCAACGGCAAACTCCGCTTCAAGAAGGAGTACGCCACGTCGATGACGCCCGCCCAGATCCAGGCCGACGTCGTGACGCAGCCCGAGGCGCAGAAATGGCTCGAAGGCAAGGCCCCGAAGAAAGTCATCGTCGTCCCGGGCAAGATCATCAACATCGTGATCTGACGCACCCCGGCGCAAGGCGCCACCGACGCCCCCGACACGGCGGATGCGGTCGAATCCGCGCCCGCATTCCCGGACAACCCGCCCCGCCCTGCGGGGACAAAAACGATAAGACCATGAGACGACCACACACACTGCTCGCCGCCCTCCTGCTCGCCGCAGGCACGGCGGCCGCACAGGACTACGGACAAGCTGCGACGCTGAAAATCTGGGACAACACGACGGCGCCCCACAGCAACGGCATCGCCACGCCCGAACGGGAACCCGAGCCGAACCGGATTGCCGACGTTTCGCAGGCCGTGCTCTACATCTTCCCGGCCGACCCCGTAAAAGCGACGGGGCAGGCCGTCGTGATCTGCCCGGGCGGGGGCTACGTGAAACTGTGCATCGACTACGAAGGTTACGACATGGCCAAGTGGTTCGCCGCCAACGGCATCACGGCCGCCGTACTCAAATACCGCATGCCCAACGGCCACCCCGAGGTGCCGCTGGAGGACGTCGAACAGGCGCTGCGCATCATGATGGGGCTCGAAGCGGGCGCCACCGGGTTCACGGCCGGCAAGGTCGGCATCGTGGGCAGCTCGGCAGGCGGGCACCTCGCGGCCTCGGCCTCGACGCTGGCCGAGACCAAGCCCGCCTTCTCGATCCTTTTCTACCCGGTCATCACGGCCGAAAAGGGCAAAGGGCACCAGGGGTCGTTCAACGCCCTGCTGGGCGGCAGCCGCAACGCGGAGAGCGACACGTGGTATTCACTCCAGAACCGCGTGACGGCACAGACCCCGCCGACGCTGCTGCTGCTTTCGGACGACGACAAGGTCGTGCCGCCCGTCAACGGCATCCTCTATTACAACGCCCTCAAGGAGCACGGCGTAAAAGCCTCCATGCACATCTACCCCACCGGCGGACACGGCTGGGGCATCCGCGACCGCTTCAAATACAAGGAACAGTGGCAACAGGCAACGCTGGACTGGCTGAAAGAGCTGAACGATGACCGCAACACTGCTTCCGTGCTCCTGCGGCAGCCCGGCCTGCCCGGCTGCGTGGATGTCGGGATACGACCGGCCACAAGCCGCAAAAGCGCAGGGAGGGAACTCGCGGAAGCCGTAGTGCAGGCAGCCGTACAGGAGTTCGGCCAACAGGTTCGTTCCCGCCGGGAGTCGGATTGGCCTGCGGGGCAATAATCTCCCCACGGAGAGGCGCAGCCCCGTTTTTTCAGACGGCGCATTGCCGTTTGACGATTATTGCGTATCTTTGCCGGCAAAATAAGGATTTATGGCAGACAACAGCATTTTGAGCCGTCTCGACGGCCTGAAACTCAAATACGAGGAGACGGGGCAGAAACTCACCGACCCCGAAGTCATCGCCGACGTCAAACAGTTCGTGCAACTCAACAAGGAGTACAAGGAGCTGGAGCCGATCATCGAAACCTCGGAGCGCTACCGCACGGCGCTGGCCAACCTGGCCGAAGCCAAGGACATCCTCTCCAACGACAAGGACGAGGAGATGCGCGAAATGGCACGCGGCGAGATCACCGAACTGGAACCGGCCATCGAGCAGATGGAAGAGCAAATCAAACTGCTGCTGATCCCCAAAGACCCGCAGGACTCGAAGAACGCCATCATGGAGATCCGCGGCGGCACGGGCGGCGACGAGGCGGCCATCTTCGCCGGCGACCTGCTGCGCATGTATACCAAATACATCGAGTCGAAGGGCTGGCGCTATGAGGTCACCTCCTTCTCGGACGGCGCCGCGGGCGGCTACAAGGAAGTCGTCCTCAAAGTCACGGGGCAGAACGTCTACGGCACGCTCAAGTACGAATCGGGCGTGCACCGCGTACAGCGCGTGCCCCAGACCGAGACGCAGGGCCGCGTCCATACGTCGGCCGCCTCGGTGGCCGTACTGCCCGAAGCCGAGGAATTCGACGTCGAGATCTCGATGAACGACATCCGCAAGGACATCTTCTGCGCCTCGGGGCCCGGCGGGCAGTCGGTCAACACGACCTATTCGGCCATCCGTCTGACGCACATCCCCACGGGCATCGTCGTACAGTGCCAGGATCAGAAGTCGCAGCTCAAGAACTTCGACAAGGCCTTCGAGGAGCTGCGTACGCGCGTGTTCAACCTCGAATACTCGAAATACCTCGACGAGATCGCCTCGAAGCGCAAGACGATGGTCTCGACGGGTGACCGCTCGGCCAAGATCCGCACCTACAACTATCCGCAGGGACGCATCACCGACCACCGCATCAACTATACGGTCTACAACCTCTCGGCCTTCATGGACGGCGACATACAGGACGTGATCGACCACCTGATCGTGGCGGAGAACGCCGAGCGCCTGAAGGAAAGCGAGTTGTAAAAACCGCCCCCATGGGAGCCCCCATCCCCGCATGCGTACTGCCCCCGTCCGGGCCGGCAGCATCGGGGCAACCCCGGCCTTCCATGGCCAACGGGGCTTGGAGGGGGAACCTGTCGCAAACCGCTATCGACCGAAAACCATTGCAAACCGACAAACTGACAGGCCGGGCATTCGACGACGAGGTATATGCCGTCGTGGCGCAAATCCCCGCCGGGAAGATCGTTTCCTACAAGCAGATCGCCCGGCTGATCGGCATGCCCGACCACGCCCGCCGCGTAGGCCGCGCCATGGCCTCCGCCCCGGCAGGGCTCCCCTGCCACCGCGTGGTCAACAGCGCCGGGCGCACCGCCCCCGGCTGGCCCCGGCAGCGGGAGCTGCTCGAAAAGGAAGGCGTCCGCTTCAAGGCCAACGGCTGCGCCGACATCGCCCGCTTCATGTGGGAGGAAATCCTGTAAACCGCACGGCACCCATACCTGGCACAGCCGGGGAGAGCACCGGGAACCCCGCCGGGAAGGGCATTTGCCCCACCCCGCCGGATACGATCGCCCGGCAGGCCGCGGCAACATATCGCCGGGAAAAATTTGGCATTCCGCACCAAAACCGTTATCTTCGCATCATCCCGCATACGCTCCGGGCATACTGCGGCGGGCAATATTCCCCGCCGGGGATGCGTTTATCGGGAAAAAGCACCGCATGAAAAGATACATCCTGATCCTATTCGCCCTCTTCGCCGCGACACTCTCCGCCGTGGCGCAGCGTCCCTTGTATATCGTCAACTGCGTCGAAACCGAAGAGATCGAATCGATCCCGCCCGACGACATCGAAAATATCGAATCCCTGCCGGCCGACGAGGAAACCATCGCCCGCTACGGGGAAAAAGCCGCCAACGGGGTAATACTCATCTCGCTCCGCTACGACAAACCCGCTATCTTCGAGGCCGGCACGACCTTCGACGAGTACATCGCCGGGCAGGTCAAATGGGACGACGACGAACCGGCAGCCCGCATCATACTGCGCTACACCGTAACTCCCGAAGGCAAGGCCGTCCTGGCGCAGGAGCTCGAATCGACGGACAACCGCCTCAAGCGGCGCGTGCTGAAGGCACTCTCCGAAGCCCCGCACTGGCACCCGGCGCAGAAAAACGGCGTCGCCGTCGCAAGCGAAGGGGTGCTGCACATCCAGCTCCCCAAGGGCAAGCGGATGCCCCGTCCCGTAGAACTGGTTTGGCGCTGACCCATGCTGCCGCACGCCCATATCACCCTGTCGGAATTACAACGGCTCGTGAAGGAGACCCTCCACGAGCGTTTTGCCTTGCCCGTCTGGGTGAGCGCCGAGATTTCCGAGGTCAAAGTCAACTATTCGGGACACTGCTACCTGGAACTCATCGAGAAAGGGGGCGATAACGGCGTGCCGCTGGCACAGTCGCGCGCCGTGATCTGGCGCACGGCCTATTCCCGCATTGCGGGTTATTTCGAAGCAGAAACCGGGCAGCGGCTCGCCGCAGGGATCAAGATCCTGGCCAAAGTCGCCGTCAACTACCACGAACTCTACGGATTCTCGCTCCAGATCACCGACATCGACCCTGCCTACACGCTGGGCGACATGCAGCGGCAGCGGCAGCAGACCATCGACTGTCTGCACAAGGAGGGCGTGTGGGACATGAACCGCGAGGTCGGGATGCCCGCCGTCGTACAGCGCATAGCCATCGTTTCGAGCGCCAATGCCGCCGGCTACCAGGATTTCTGCAAGGAGATCGGCAAAAGCCCCTACCGGTTCCGTCTCACGCTCTTCGATGCGTTCATGCAGGGTGCGGCGGCCGAGGAATCGATCGTCGCGGCGCTGTGCGCCGTGGCCGACCGCATGGAGGAGTTCGACGCCGTGGTCATCATCCGCGGCGGCGGTTCGGCCAGCGACCTCAACTGCTTCAATGCCTACCGGCTCTGCACCCACGTGGCGCAGTTCCCGCTGCCGGTGCTGACGGGTATCGGCCATGACAAGGACACGAGCGTGGCGGACATGGTGGCGCATACGGCGCTCAAAACCCCGACGGCGGTGGCCGGGTGGCTGGTGGAGCGGATGGACACGATCGACGCATGGCTCGACAACGCCGCCCTGCAACTGCGCGACAACGTACTGGTCACCTCGCGGGCACAGGAACTGCGGCTTCAGGAGCTGTCCAGCCACCTGCTCTTCCATGCCAAGGGGCTGCTCAGACAACGGGGGATGGCCCTGGAGCAGATGCGCGAAACCCTCGCGGCCAGTGCCGGGAATTTCCTCGCACGCCAGGCGTCCCGGCTCGGCAATGCGGCCGAACTGGTCGCCGGACGCTCCCCGGAGCGTATCCTGCGGCTGGGCTTCGCCATCGTCCGCACGGGCGGCAAAGCCGTTTTCTCCGCCGCACAAGTCGGAAAAGGCGACACGCTCGACATCGAGGTCGCCGACGGCCGCATCGAGGGCACCGTTCAATACACCGAAACGAAATGACCCCGCCATGAAAGAGGACACCCCTTTCCGGATCGCGTTCTGCGTGCTGTGCCACAAGTACACGCCCGTGCTGGCGGAACTCGTGCACCAGCTCGATGCACCCGGCAACGGACTGTTCATCCATGTGGACGGCAAGGCGGACATCGGGGCCTTCGCCGCACTCGGCAAGACCGGGCGCGTTTGTTTCGTCGAACCGCGTACGAAAGTCTACTGGGGCGGATTCGGCATGGTAGAAAGTACGCTCCGGCTTTTCTCGGCGACACGCGACGGGGGTTTCCGTTACGTCGTCCTGATTTCGGGCGACACCCTGCCGTTATACCCTGCCGAAACGATACGTACAGTACTCCGGGAAGCCTATGACCGGGGACGGCAGTTCATTTCGGCCAATCCGTCCATCACCCCCGAAGAGGCCGACCGGATACGCCGGAGGAGGTTCTGCCCCGACAAAGCGACCTTCGCCCGCCGCTTGCTGCGGATCGCCATGAAATGCACCATGCGTGCGGACAACCCTTTTTTCGACCGGCTCCCGCCGCTGGAGAAAGGCAGCCAGTGGATTGCAATTACGGATCGTATGCGCGATTTCATCTTCGATTACCTCGCTGCACACCCCGACTTCATCCCTGCATTTCGGTACAGCCATGCAGCCGATGAACTATTTTTCCATACGCTGCTCGGCGACTCTCCGTTTGCCGGGCACAACGCGAATTATTCGCTTGTCTATGCCGACTGGTCGCACCCCGGGGCGCACCCGAAAACATTGTCCACAAGCGACTTGTCCCAACTGTCCGTGCTCAAGTCGAGGGGGGGGGAAATTCCCCGCTTTTCGCCCGCAAGTTCGACGACGGGCTGGACATCGCCCGCTACCGCGAAATCCTGTTCGGGCAGGGAACTAAGGCTGCACGGTAAGGACACAATGAGAAACAGTTGTTAAACCACGAGAGATATGGCAAAGAAAAAAGAACCGGCCTACGCCGAGGCGATCGCCGAGATCGAGAAAATCCTCGCCCGCTTCCGCAGCGAAGAGATGGATGTGGACAGCCTCGCCGCCGAGGTGAAACGCGCCACGGAGCTGATCGCAAGCTGCAAGGCGCGCCTGCACAAGGCCGAAGAGGAGGTATCGAAGATTCTGGAATGACGATGAAGAAACTGATCAAATGGACGCTTAACCACGTGCCGCGGCCGCTCCTGCAACGCATCGCGGGCTGGGCCGTGCCGATGGCGGGCCTGTTTTACAGGGGACGCGGCGCCGAGTGCCCCGTATGCGGAGCCAAATACAGGAAATTCCTGCCCTACGGCTACGTGCATGCACGCGCCAATGCGCTCTGTCCCAAATGCCTGTCACTGGAACGCCACCGGCTGCTGTGGCTCTACCTCACGCGCGAGACCGACCTGCTCAAATGCTATCCCCGCACGCTCCACATCGCGCCCGAGGTCTGCATCATGCGCCACCTGAAACCCCATTTTGCGGGGCATCCGGGGCAATACGTCACGGCCGACCTCGAAAGCCCGCTGGCCGACCTGCATTTCGACGTACAGCAAATCCCGCTGGCCGATGATTCGGTCGACGTCATCCTCTGCAACCACCTGCTCGAACACGTCGCCGACGACCGCAAGGCGCTGTGCGAACTCTACCGCATCCTCAAACCCGGCGGCTGGGGCATCCTGCTCTCGCCCGTGGAGGCGGATTACGAACAGACCTTCGAGGATGACACGATCACCGACCCCGATGAGCGCACGCGCATCTTCGGGCAATACGACCACCGCCGCATCTACGGCGCGGACTACACAGACCGGCTGCGCGCCGCGGGTTTCGAAGCCGCGGATATCGACTACGCCGCGAGCTTCACCGACGCAGAGCGGAAACTGTACGCCCTGCCCGCGGATCACATCTACGCCGTCTATAAGCACTGACCCGGCAACCGGACACGGTGCCCGCAGCCTCGCCCGGCAGCCTGGGACGCCCGGGGTGTCTGAAGTGTCCGAGGTGTCCGAGGTGTCCGGAATATTTTCCGGGGTTCCCTGCTTAGGCCGAAACGCACGGCAATGCGGGCCCCGTCAGTAGAGGAAAAACACGATCCCGATGAAATGCGCCACGACCGCAAGGTTGATCAGCAGATGCCATACCATGTGGTGGTAGCGAAACCCCTGCCGGGCATAGAACCAGGCGCCGAGCGTGTAGAGCACGCCGCCCCCTGCGATCAGCACCAGCAGCGCCGTCGAGGCCTGCCGCACGAAAAGCGGCAGGAAGAAGACGATCGTCCACCCCATCACCAGATAAATCGTCAGGCTGATGGCCGGGATCGAGTTGCGCGACAGCGACTTGTAAAAGATGCCGAACAGCACCATCGCCCACTGCAGGATGGTAATGAATATCCCCTGCCAGCCGCCGATGACCGACAAGGCGATCGGAGTGTAACTGCCGGCGATCGCCACATAAATGAAGATATGGTCGAGGATATGGAAAACGGCCTTGTGCTTCGACGCCGGGTTCATCGAATGGTAGAGCGTCGAGGCAAGGAACATCAGGAAGATCGAGATCACGAAAATGCTCACCGAAACCGATGCCGTAACCGGGTTGGGATCATGCACGTAGGCCCACACGGCGGCAAACGGGAGCGCCACGAGGGCCACGAGCGACATCACCCCGTGCGTAACCGTGTTGGCGATCTCCTCGCCCACGGTCGGAATATAAACATCCTTTTTATTTGCCATAACGCTGTGTATTGGTCTGACGTGCCAAATTTATGAAATTTTTTCATATCTTTGCCAGCAAGGTTAAGCGGTTAGGCAAAAATGGACTTTTCACGGTATGAAAATCTCCGCACGCTCGTGCGCGCGAACTTCTCGGAGCAGACCCGGGCCCTCGTCGACGAGGCGCTCGTCTACGCCGACGGGAAGCTCACAGGCCTGTGCCGCTATGACGGCACGCCGCTGCTCGACCATGCCGTAGCCGTGGCTATGGTCGTAATCTCGGAAGTGGGCCTCGGCCGCAACTCCACGGTCTCGGCCATCCTGCACGACGTGGTGCGCCTGGCCCACAAGCAGCTCCCCGCCGAAGAGTTTCTCGCCCTGACCGCCGACATCCGCGACCGCTTCGGCGAACAGGTCGTCGGCCTCACGATGGGCCTTGCGAACATCTCCGAACTGAAACTGAAGGTCGCCAAGGAACAGGCCGACAATTTCCGCGACCTGCTGGTTTCCTATTCGGAAGACCCGCGCGTGATCCTCATCAAGCTGGCCGACCGGCTCGAAGTGATGCGCTCGCTCGAAATGTTCCCGCGTGAAAAATGGCGCAAGAAGAGCTGGGAGTCGATGAACCTCTACGCCCAGATCGCCCATAAACTGGGTCTTTACAGCCTCAAGAGCGAACTGGAGGACATCGCGCTGAAATACCTCGAACCCAAGGACTACGAACATATCGTCACCAAGCTCGAAGAGAGCGCCGACGAACGCAAAGCCTTCATCGCACGGTTTCTGGTCCCCATCGAGGAGCGTCTGCACAAACTCGGCATCAAATACCACATCAAGAGCCGCACGAAGTCGATCTTCTCGATCTGGACCAAGATGCACAAACAGCACGTGCCGTTCGAAGGGGTCTACGACATCTTCGCGCTGCGCATCATCCTCGACTGTCCGCCCGAGGAGGAGAAGACCCAGTGCTGGGCCGTCTACTCGATCGTCACCGACTACTACATCCCCAATACCGAACGGCTGCGCGACTGGATTTCGATCCCCAAGTACGGGGCCGACGGCAACGTCGAGGAGGTGTCGCTCACGACGGTCAAGATCCGCAACTGGGACAACACGCTCGTCATGCTGCCGCCCTACCTGCTGACGACCGATTCGTTCACCAACTGGCACGCCATGCAGCTTTCGGGCGGGCGGCGCGTGATGCGCTCCGTGGCGATCGACATGACGAGCGTGCGTTTCTGCACCCCCGAGATGCTGGACCACTACCGTACGATCGACCTGATCCGCGACTACGTCGATCAGACCGAACGCCGCGTCGAGGAGTACAACGCCGCGCACGGCATCGGCTCCGGGGAACGGCGGATCAACGGCCTGCATCAGACCAACCTCGGGGTTTTCCGGGCCTATCTGGTCCGCTACCTTCGGAACGAGGTTCCGGTGAACAAGGATATGACGCTGATGGTGCGGCAGTTGCAGCCCACCGAAACGGGGCTTCCGATGCAGCTCTATTTCTTTACCGATACGGTCGTGTGGGTGGATTACGAGGGGATTCAGTCGGATGTCTTCGATCATGTGCTGGCCGTGATTCCCGAATTCGGGTTGCGGGTCTTTCAGAATCCATCGGGGGAGGACGTCGCCTCGCTGCGCAATGCGTTTTCTCCAAACGCGCAGACACCTTCGCAGACATCCCCGCAGACACCCCCGCAGACATCCCCGCAGGCGTCACCGCAGGCCTCCTCACAGGTCGCCCCGCAAAATGCGCCGCCCCTGCATGCATCCCGGCCGGCCGCCCCGCAAAGGCCGCAGGCGGAACAGCCCGCCCCGGAGGAGGCTAAAGCACCAGCATCAGCATCACCTGAATGATGATCACGCGCAGGAACATGCACACGGGATAGACCGTGGCGTAGGATACGGAGGGGTTGTCGCCTTCGATCGTGTCGTTCACGTAGTTGAGCGCCATCGGGTTGGCCATGCTGCCGCACAGCAGTCCCGAGACCGATCCGAAGTCGACCTTCAGCACCCGCAGGGCGAACAGCCCCACCAGCACCACCGGCACGAACGTCAGGGCGAATCCGATGCCGAGCCACAAGGCCCCCTCGGGGCGCATGACGGTCTCGAAGAAGTGGGTTCCGGCATCCAGCCCGAGGCATGCGAGGTACATCGAAAGGCCCAGTGCGCGCAGCATCAGGTTGGCGCTCTGGGTGGTGTAGGTGATCATGTGGAGCCGGGGGCCGAACGTGCCGATCAGGATGCCGACGATGATCGGGCCGCCCGCGCGGCCCGGTTTCACGGGAATCGAAATCCCGGGGATCGCCACGGGAATGCTTCCCAGCGTGAGGCCGAGGATCAGGCCGATGAACACCGCCGCGAGGTTGGGTTCGTTGAGGCTCTTGACGGCGTTGCCGAGGATTTTCTCGACGTCCTTCATCGAAATCTCGGGCGCGAAAGCCTCGTCGAAAGCGATCTGTTTGGCGCGGGCGCGGGCGATCTTCGCCAGATTCTTGTCCAGCGAACGCACGCCGGCTTCGCGCGTATAGCAGGCGATGACGTTCTCGACGACCTCCGGGGTCATCGTCATCTCCTGCTCCTTGATGCCGTGGGCCTCGCGCTGCTTGGGCAGCAGGTGGTCCAGCGCGATGCGCACCTTCTCCTCCAGGAGGTAACCGGCGATGTTGATCATCTCCATGCGGTCGCGCAGCGCCGGGGCGATATTGGCCACGTTGTTGGCCGTGGCGATGAACAGCACCTTCGACAGGTCGTACTCCATGTCGAGGTAGTTGTCGTGGAACGTGGTGTTCTGCTCCGGATCGAGCACCTCCAGCAGGGCGCTCGACGGGTCGCCGTGGTTCGAAACGGTCACCTTGTCCACCTCGTCGAGGA
>ERZ780168.3621-NODE-3621-length-11749-cov-6.376005_pt1 | contig 11749 bp, 11 predicted proteins | sample MGYA00510981_ERZ780168 | MGnify/ENA primary metagenome ERZ780168 (study PRJEB29588, sample SAMEA2158769) | human gut metagenome | biome: human gut; feature: human-associated habitat; material: faeces | place: Denmark | collected 2008/2010 ...
TAGTGAATACCCCCGACGATATCCGCGCAGACGTCTCCCTGTCTCCCGAGGAAAACATTCCCGAAGCCGCGGAAAAGCTGCTTGATTTATTATGGAAATAACCCGAAAGGATAAGAATATGAGAAAAGAACTCCCCAAAACCTACTCTCCGTCGGAGTTTGAAGACCGCATCTATAAGGAATGGTGCGATAATAAGCTCTTCACTCCCACTATCGACCACAAAAAACAGCATTATTCCATCGTTATCCCCCCGCCGAACATCACGGGACAGCTCCATATGGGTCACGCCCTCGACAATACCCTCCAGGATATACTCATCAGATATAAGAGAATGCGCGGCTTCTGCACACTCTGGGTTCCCGGAACTGACCACGCCTCCATAGCAACCGAAGCGAAAATCGTTGAGGCAATGCGCAAGGAAGGACTTACAAAGGAAGACCTCGGCAGAGAAAAATTCCTCGAGAGAGCGTGGGACTGGAAAAAGCAGTACGGCGGTCGTATCATAGAACAGCTCAAAAAAATGGGCTCGTCCTGCGACTGGTCGAGAGAACGCTTCACACTTGACGAGGGCTGCTCGAAGGCTGTGCGTGAGACGTTTTGCGAGCTGTATGAAAAGGGCCTGATCTACAAGGGCAACCGCATCATCAACTGGTGCCCGCACTGCCGCACCGCCCTGTCTGACGCCGAGGTCGAATACAAGGACATGCCTGGCGCGTTCTGGTATATCCGCTACCCGCTCAAGGACAGCGACGACTATCTCACCATTGCCACCACCCGTCCGGAGACCATGCTCGGCGACACCGGCATCGCGGTCAACCCGGCGGACGAGCGCTACCAGCACCTCGTCGGCAAGACGGCCATCCTGCCGCTCGTGGGCCGTGAGCTGCCCATCGTGGCCGATGATTACGTCGAGCTCGATTTCGGCACCGGCTGCGTCAAGATGACGCCCTGCCACGACCCAAACGACTACGAGGTCGGCCTGCGGCACAACCTCGAGCAGATCCTCATTTTCGACGAGGACGCCCGCGTCATCAACGGCGGCAAGTACAACGGTCTCGACCGCTATGAGGCGCGCAAGGCCATTGTGGCCGATCTTGAGGAGCAGGGCTACCTCATCAAGACCGAGCCCTATAACCACAACGTCGGCACGTGCTACCGCTGCGGCACGGTCGTCGAGCCGATGACGAGCCCGCAGTGGTTCGTCAAGATGAAGCCGCTGGCCGAGCCCGCCATCGAGGCCGTGCGTGACGGACGCATCAAGTTCGTGCCCGAGCGCTTCAGCAAGACCTATTATAACTGGATGGAGAATGTGCACGACTGGTGCATCTCCCGCCAGCTCTGGTGGGGCCACCAGATCCCGGCGTGGTACTGCGATGACTGCGGTCATGTCACCGTCTCGCGCACCGACGCCTGCGAGTGCGAGGCCTGCCACAGCAGGAACATCCACCGTGACCCCGACGTGCTCGACACCTGGTTCAGCTCCGCGCTCTGGCCGTTTTCCACGCTCGGCTGGCCGGATAAGGATTCCGAGGACCTGAAGTTCTGGTACCCCACGAGCGTCATGGTCACGGGCTACGACATCATCTTCTTCTGGGTCGCGCGCATGATCTTCTCCGGCCTCGAGCAGATGAAGGACATCCCGTTCCCGACGGTGTTCATCCACGGCCTGGTCCGCGACGATAAGGGCCGCAAGATGTCCAAGTCCCTCGGCAACGGCATCGACCCGCTGGAAATGGCCGAGAAATACGGCGCGGACGCCCTGCGCTTCAACCTCATCACCGGCAACTCGCCCGGCAACGACATGCGCTTCTACGTCGAGAAGTGCGAGGCCATGCGCAACTTTGCCAATAAGATCTGGAACGCGAGCCGTTATGTGCTCATGAACCTGACCGTCGAAGAGACTGGCCTGCCTGATGTGACAGACCTTGAGATCGAAGATAAGTGGGTGCTCTCCAAACTCAATACGCTCATCAAGGAAGTCACGGAGAACATGGATGCCTATGAACTGGGCGTCGCCTCCGCCAAGGTCTACGACTTTATCTGGGATACCTATTGCGACTGGTATATCGAACTCACCAAGGCAAGACTTTACGGCGAGGACGAAAAGAGCAAGCTGGCCGCGCAGAAGGTTCTGGTGTATGTCCTTGACCAGTTCCTGCGTCTGCTGCATCCGTTCATGCCGTTCATCACCGAAGAGATCTGGCAGGCGATCCCGCACGAGGGCAGCTTCCTCATGCTGGCTGACTGGCCGAAGTATGACGAGAACCTGAACTTCTCCATTGAGGCTGCACACATGGAGTCCGTCATGAATGCCATCCGCTCCATCCGCAACCGCCGCGCAGAGATGAACGTCCCGCCGTCGAAGAAGAGCACGCTCTATGTCGTGTCTGACAAGGGCGAGATCTTCCGGCAGGGCACGGGCTTCATCTGCCGTCTGGCCTATGCCGATCAGGTCATCATCTGCGATGCTGATCCAGAGGGCCACGAAAACATGGTCTGCGTCGTCACGAACGATGCCAAGCTCTATATCCCGCTCGAGGAGCTCATCGACTTCGAGAAGGAACTGGCCCGCATCGAAAAGGAAAAGGCGAACTGCCTCAAGCAGATCGCCATGTTCGAGGGCAAGCTTTCCAACGAAGCATTTGTCTCCCGCGCACCCGAAAAGGTCGTGGCCGAGCAGCGCGAAAAGCTCGAAAAGAACCGCGCGCTGCTTGCGCAGCTCGAAGAAAGTGAAAAGCGTCTGCGCCGGTAATTCCTTTGACAAAACCCGCGCGTAAAAGCTTCTATAATGGACATGCAGGAAACCCCTGTGTGTCCATTTTCTTTTTTGGAGGCGAACAAATGAATCTCACAAGCTTTTTGCAGGACAAGCATCTGACCGTCGCGCTGCGCGGCGAGATCGACCACCACAGCGCGAAGGATATCATGCGCGTCCTGGGCAACAAGATCGACCTCTATCTGCCGCGTGTGTGCGTGCTGGATTTCCGGGAGGTCACGTTTATGGACTCAAGCGGCATCGCCATCGTGATCTCCTGCGTGCGGCGCATGCGGCAGCTGCGCGGCGAGGTGATCCTCAGAAGCGTGCCGCCGCAGCCGATGAAGGTGCTCAGGGCCTCCGGCATTGAGCGCATTGCAACTCTGGAAGATGAAAGGAGCCTTGTCCATGAAAGCTGAAAATGAAATGACGCTGACCTTCCCCAGCAGGTCAGCCAATGAATCGTTTGCCCGCGCGGCAGTCGCATGCTTCGCCGCGCAGCTCGACCCCAATCTCGAAGAACTGAACGATATCAAGACCGCCGTGTCCGAGGCCGTGACCAACTGCATTGTCCATGCCTACCGCGACTGCCTCGGCACCGTGACCATCCGCTGCCGCATTCTGCCGGAGAACGTGCTGGATATCGTCATCCGCGACAAGGGCTGCGGCATGGAGGACGTGGAAAAGGCCCGCGCGCCCATGTTCACGACCGGCGGCCCGGAGCGCAGCGGCATGGGCTTTACGATCATGGAGAGTTTCATGAGCTCGCTGCAGGTCACGTCAAAGCCCGGTAAAGGCACGACGGTACATATGAAGCGCAGGATCGTGCAGCGGAGGAAAACCGCTTGAGCGACACCATTACGCTCATCCAGCGCTCGCAGCAGGGCGACCGGGACGCGTCCGAGCGGCTTGTCACGGAAAACACGGGCCTCATCTGGTCGATCGCCCGGCGGTATTTTGGCCGCGGCGTGGAGCCGGACGACCTGTTCCAGCTTGGCTGCGTCGGCTTTTTAAAGGCGGTCGAGGGCTTTGACACCGCCTACGGCACGCAGTTTTCCACCTATGCCGTCCCCAAAATCGCCGGCGAGATCCGCCGCTTCCTGCGCGACGACGGCGCGGTTAAGGTCAGCCGCAGCATCAAGGAGCGGGCCGCCGCCATCAAAAAAGCGCGTGAGCGCCTGACCGGCGATTTTGGCCGCGACCCGACGGTATCCGAACTTTCCGAGGCACTGGGCCTTTCGCCTGAGGAAATCGCAGCCGCCGAAACAGCTACCAGCGCGACTGAATCCATCCAGCGCCAGACCGGAGAGGAGGGCTTTTCGCTCGAGGATGTCCTGTGCACCGACGGCATGGAGGAAAGGTTGCTCGAACGCATGGCCCTGCAGGAGGCGCTTGCCCGCCTGAACGATAAGGAACGTCTTGTTATCCAGCTTCGATACTATCACAGCCTGACGCAGCAGCGTGTTGCCGGCCTCATCGGCGTATCGCAGGTGCAGGTCAGCCGTATCGAAAAGAAAGCGCTTGAGCGACTCCGAACATTTTTTTGATATCGACAAACCGGGAAAAATGCAGTAGAATATCCGTAGTTTATTGAAAAGGCAATGTCATATCACTTGATGCTGTGACCTGTCAGTTGACGCAAGCACGATGAAAACTCGAACAAGGTTCTGGTAGGGGCGTCGGCCCCTACAGGGTGCTGCGCAGATCGATGACATTGCCCACAAGGGGAAGCTATGGAACGGACATTTGAAGCCCGGTTCTTATCTGCACGCCGCGCTGTGATCGCGGCGCGCTTTCAGAACCTGAACGACATGCAGCGCGAGGGCGTTCTCACGACGCAGGGGCCGCTGCTGCTGCTGGCCGGTGCGGGGAGCGGCAAGACGACCGTGCTCATCAACCGCATTGCCAATCTCATCGCCTTCGGCGAAGGCTCCGACTCGAATGAAATTCCGGAGTATATCGCGGAGGAAGACGTTACATATCTCGAGGACTACCTCAAAACGCGCGATCCCGCCATGCAGCAGCAGGCCGAGCGCCTGTGCGCATTGCGTCCCGCCGCGCCGTGGTCGATTTTGGCCATCACGTTCACAAACAAAGCTGCAAACGAGCTGAAGGCCAGATTGCAGGCGCTGCTGGGCGACTACGCCATGGACGTATGGGCCATGACGTTCCACGCTGCCTGCTGCCGCATTCTCCGGCGGGAGATCGACCGGCTGGACGGCTACACGGGCCGCTTCACGATCTATGACACGAGCGATTCCGAGCGGGTCATGAAGGACATTCTGAAAGACTTCGGGCTGGACGAAAAATCCCTCCCGCCGCGTCTGGCTCTTTCTGTGATCAGCAAGGCCAAGGACAAGCGGCAGAATCCGGAGCTGTTTTCCAGACACGCCGGAAAGTCCGGCGATTACCGCATGGATCGCATCGCGCAGCTCTACACCGAATACGAAAAGCGCCTGCACGAGGCCAATGCGCTGGATTTTGATGATATCATCCTCAAGACCGTCGAGCTGCTTGAGCAGTTCGAGGATGTGCGGACGTATTACCAGCGCAAATTCCACTATGTCATGATCGACGAGTATCAGGACACGAACCAGCTGCAGTACCAGCTGACGGCCCTGCTTGCGGGCGGATATGAGAATATCTGCGTTGTCGGCGATGACGATCAGTCCATCTACAAATTCCGCGGCGCGACCATCGAAAATATTCTTTCCTTTGAAAAGCAGTTCAAGGGCGCCCGCGTCATCCGGCTTGAGCAGAATTACCGCTCCACGCAGGCCATTTTGAACGCGGCCAACGCCGTGATCTCGCACAACCGGGGAAGAAAAGGCAAAAAGCTCTGGACGCAGAACGCCGCAGGCGACCGCATCACAGTCTACGAGGCGTCAAGCGAGTCGGACGAGGCCAATTATATTGCCAGCCGCATCATCTCCATGTCCAAGGGGAAGAATTTCAAGGACTTCGCCGTGCTCTACCGCACGAACGCGCAGTCGAACGCGGTGGAAAATGCGTTCAAGCGCAGCGGCATCCCGTACCGCATCATCGGCGGCACACGCTTCTTTGACCGCGCTGAGGTCAAGGATATGCTGGCCTATCTGTGCGTGATCAATAACCGCGCAGACGAGTTGAGATTGCAGCGCATCATCAACAACCCGCCGCGCGGCATTGGTGGTAAGACGCTCGAAATGGCGCAGCGGCAGGCGGCCGCGGCCGGTGTGCCGCTCTATACGGTCGTCTCCGACCCGTACAGCTATCCGAGCCTTGAAAAATCCGCCGCAAAGCTCATGGCCTTCACGGTCGTGATCGAGGAATGCGCCGAGCTTCTGACGACGCTTTCCCTGCCGGATTTCTACGAGGAAGTCATGCTCCGCACCGGCTATCTGAACATGCTTGAGGAAAAGGACGATATCGAAGCGCGCACCCGCGCAGAAAACATCCGCGAACTCAAATCCAGCATTCTTGCCTATATGGAAAACACCGATACGCCCACGCTGGCGGGCTTTTTGGAGGAAATTGCCCTCTACACGGATATCGAGCAGTATGACCCGGACGCGGACGCCGTCGTGATGATGACGATGCACGCGGCCAAGGGTCTGGAATTCCCGAATGTATTTCTCACGGGTTTTGAAGAGGGGCTGTTCCCGTCGAACCGCTGCCTGAGCGAGCCGGAGGAGCTGGAAGAGGAACGCCGCTTGTGCTACGTCGCCATCACCAGAGCCAAGCAGAACCTCGTCATTTCCTACGCCCGGCAGCGCATGCTCTACGGCCGCACGACGACGAATCTGCCCTCCCGCTTTGTAGACGAACTTCCAGCTGAATCCGTCAAGCGCGTCGGCGCGCCGAAGCCCAGCTATTCGCAGCAGGCCCCCCGGCAGTACGGCTCGTTTGGACGCGTCAGCATTTACGGCGACGAGTATAACGACTTTTCTCAGATCCCCACGCGGCCGAAGCCGCAGAAGGACTATTCCGTCCACACGCAGCCGAAGCCTGCTCCGAAGGTCAGCTTCGCGGCAGGGGAAATGGTGCAGCACAAGGCCTTTGGCCGGGGCATGATCCTGACGGTCCTGCCCATGGGCGCCGACGCGCTGCTCGAGATCGCATTCGACGGCGTCGGCACCAAGCGCCTCATGGCAAACACGGCGGCGCAGCACATGAAAAAGCTGTAATCTTCCCATATCCCCGGCATAGGCTATGCTGGGGGTGTATGGAGATGAGCCGGAAAAAACGAAGACGCAGAAGATTGCTGCTGATCATTCCGCTGCTTGTGCTGACGGGGCTGATTCTGCTCGTGGAGCTGCATCTGTCGCCGTATATCCGCGAGCTTGCGCGCAATCAGGCAGTCAACGCCGCGTCGAACGCCATCACAGAGGCCGTCAGCGAAATGCTCCGCAAGGGCGATACGGATTTTTCCCGCGTGATCGTGCTGGAAAAGGATGTGGAGGGCCATATCACCGCGCTCCGCACCGACATGACGCAGGTTGAACGCCTCAAGGTCGAGGTGCTGGAAATTCTGAATACTCTTGTCGCGCAGATCAACACGCAGCAGATGGGCATCCCGCTCGGAAACCTCCTGCTGCCCGATCTGCTGGCCGGAACCGGCCCGGAACTGCCGGTCAAGGCTGTCAGCCTCACCATGTCGAACGCTGACTTTTTTTCGGATTTTACCGCAGCTGGGATCAACCAGACCCTGCAGACGCTGAAGGTGAAATTCACCATCAGTCTGACTATCCTGACGACTGTTGGCTATGAAACGGTTGACGTGGACAGCGATGTCATGGTCGCACAGACCGTGATCGTCGGCACAGTACCTGAAACTTATGTAAATCTAGGGCATCTTACCACAACAGAAGGCTGGGAATGATATGGAACCGAAACAGGAGATTGAACAACTCACCCGGGAACTGGAACACGCGGGGTATCTCTATTATGTGCTCGATAATCCCGAGATGAGCGATTATGATTACGACCACAAGCTGCGCAGGCTGGAAGAACTGGAAGCGCAGTATCCGCAGTACGCCTCGCCGCTCAGTCCGACGCACCGTGTCGGCGGGCAGGCGCTGAGCGAATTCGTCAAGGTGCGTCACGCCGTTCCGCTGGAGAGCCTGCAAGATGTTTTTTCCTTCGACGAACTGCGTGAATTCGACGCGCATGTGCGCGAGGAGGAGCCGGACGCGGAATATTCTGTCGAACCGAAGGTCGATGGCCTTTCCGTTGCGCTGGAATACGTCGATGGACAATTTGTCCGCGGCGCGACGCGCGGCGACGGATTGATCGGCGAGGATGTGACGGAAAATCTCAAGACCATCCGCTCCATTCCCATGACGCTGGAGCATGCGCCCGCCCGTCTGATCGTGCGCGGCGAGGTCTTTATGCCTCGTGTCAGCTTTGAAGCACTCAACGCCGAGCAGGAGAAACTCGGAAAGCCCCTTTTTGCAAACCCGCGCAACGCGGCGGCGGGATCGCTGCGCCAGCTTGACCCCGGCATCGCGGCCAAGCGCAGGCTGGACATTCTGGTCTTCAATTTGCAGCTGGCAGAGGGCGCGGAGTTCCGGACGCACAGCGAAACGCTGGACTATCTGCGAGATTTGAAATTCAAGGTTATTCCCTATACGCTCTGCCGCGATATGGAAAAAGCAGAGCAGTTGATCACGACTCTCGGCGAAACGCGTTATGACCTGCCGTATGATATCGACGGGGCCGTCATGAAGCTCAACAGCCTTGCGGGCCGTGCCCGTCTCGGCAGCACGGCCAAATTCCCGCGCTGGGCCGCAGCCTTCAAATACCCGCCCGAGGTCAAGGAGACGGTATTGGAGGATATCGTCGTGCAGGTTGGACGCACGGGCGTTCTCACGCCCCGTGCCATCGTCGCTCCCGTGCATCTGGCCGGGACGACCGTCACCGCCGCGACACTCCACAATCAGGACTTCATCACCGACAAGGACATCCGCATCGGCGATACCGTCAAGATCCGCAAGGCAGGCGAGATCATCCCGGAGATTCTTGAGGTCGTGCTTGCCAAGCGCCCGGAGGGCGCGCAGCCGTACCATCTGCCGGACAGATGCCCCGTCTGCGGCGCACCCGTCGTGCGCGACGAGGACGGCGCGGCCCTGCGCTGCACCGGCGCGGAGTGCCCCGCGCAGCTGTCGCGCAATCTTGCGCACTTCGTCTCGCGCGAGGCCATGAACATCGACGGCCTCGGCAGCGCGATCATCGACCAGCTGATCGAGCAGAAGATGGTGTCCAATCCCGCCGACCTCTACCGGCTGGATTACGCCGCGTTTGCCGAACTTCCCGGACAGGGCAAAAAATCCGCCGCAAATCTGGAAGCGGCCGTCGAGGCCAGCAAGCAGAACGACCTGTCGCGCCTTCTGTGCGCTCTCGGCATCCGGCAGGTCGGCAGCAAGGCGGCAAAAGTTTTGGCCAGTACCTTTGGCAGCCTCGATGCGCTGCAAAACGCGTCGCTCGAGGATCTGACCGCAGTGCCCGACATCGGCGAAACGACGGCGAAGAACATTCTTGACTATTTCGCCAGCCCGCAGTCGCAGGATCTCATCGAGCGCTTGCGCGAAGCAAATGTGAACTTCCTATCGACCAATCAGATCACGGACACCCGCTTCGCAGGCAAGACCTTCGTTCTGACCGGCGCACTGAGCCTCTTTACGCGCGAGGAGGCGACGGAAAAAATCGAAAGCCTCGGCGGCAAGGCGGCCTCGTCCGTCTCCAAAAAGACGACCTATGTGGTCGCGGGTGAAAACGCGGGCAGTAAGCTGAAAAAGGCCAACGAGTTGGGCATTCCGGTTCTGTCCGAGCAGGAATTTCTGGAGTTGCTGCAATGAAAATCACACTGGTCAGCAGCTGCGGCCTCGTACTGGAGCAGGATGGGCAGACGCTCCTGATTGACGCGCTCAACAAACAGTATCGCTGCTATTACGGTCTGCCGCCCGAGACATTTGTGAGAATGCTGTCAGGCGAACCGCCTTATGATGCTGTCTGCGGCATCCTTTTTACGCATGCGCACCCCGATCATTACAGCGCAAGCCGCACGGAGCAACTCCGTGCGGCTTGTGGTGCGGCGGTAGTTCTTCCGCAGCCGGACACGCCGGAGCGGCTGAACGTGCAGCTTGGCCCGTTTGCAGTTGAATGCAGCCGCTTTCCGCACATTCCCGTTCCAGGACTGGAGGAGATCGCACACGCCGTATACTGGATCTCTGCTGCCGGAAAAAGCGTCTATGTGACTGCCGACGCACAGATCGACACTACCCGCCATCGCGCCATTCTGCGCGGAAGACGTGCAGACGCAGCGTTCTGGAACGGACAATACCTGTCCCATCCCGAAACGCGGGAACTGCTGCTGGAAGCGGCGGAAAAAAATTTCATCTACCATATTCCTGTAGATGAAAAGGATGCCTGCGGTATCCGCCGCAAATGTGAGCGCAATATGGCCCGCTTCGGCGCAGACCTTCCGGGCGTTTCTCTGCTGGAGCAATACCCGTCGGTTCTGGAGGTATGAAGCTAAAAAACGGCGGCCTGTTCCGCCGAGGTTGCTTCAAACGTGCCTCTGGCGGCCCCATCTTCTCTGCCTCGCCGGAAAAGATGGGGAGAAAGGCGCTGGGGTACGGTTTAGTGCGTACTGCGGGTGCAATTCAGGCAGGTTTCTGATTTACAGCTGTTACGAACGCACAAACTCACCCTACGGACGCTATGGTACGCGCCGTCTGTTGCGGTACCCCAAACTTGCAAGCAGTTACGTTTAAATGACTGCGGTAAAAACGCTCTGCGTTCAAAATCTGCAAAGCAGTACGAATTCGCCGCAATCCTGTAGGGGCCGATGCCCACATCGGCCCGCTGGGAAGTTGCGAATTTTCCGAAAATTTCCGTAAAACCAGTATATCCTGCGGGCGGACAGAGTCGTCCGCCCCTACAAGGTGCGAGGGAAGATCGTAGGAACGGGCGGACAGAGTCGTCCGCCCCTACAAATCCCCCTGCGGCGCCGGTATAAACCGCGCGCCCAGATAGTCACACTCGTCACAGCACCACGCACAGCCGTCCTCTTCCAGACATTTTCTGCGATCCTCGCAATTCTGATAGACCTCCGGCAGCGGAGAAACCTCGATGTATTCCATATACACGCCCCATTTCTTTAAAATTTGGTATCACCAAATTTAGTATATTTGGTAATACCAAATATATCAATCATTTTTCTCCATATAATTTTACAGGATGGGGGGTGATGTTCTGAAAACACGAAAGCTGGCGCTCGGCGACCGCAATCTGATCGGCGCGCGGGTGACGCAGCGGCGGTTGGAACTTGGGATGAAGCAGACAGAGCTGCTTGCACAATTACAGCTGGTCGGTGTGGACATGAGCATCCCCGCGCTGTCTCTGCTGGAGGGGCAGAAACGCCCCGTCTCCGACATCGAATTAAACGCCCTTGCAGATATTCTGCACGTCTCTGTCAACTGGCTGCTTGGCCGCATGGAACCATAAAAAACGGAGCTGTCTGACGACAGCTCCGTTTTTGGATTTGCGATGTAGACCCGTCAGCAGCCGCAGCCGTTGTCGCAGCCACAGCCATTGCCATTCCCGTTGCCGTTCCAGAACAGGATGAGGATCAGGATGATGACCCACCACCAGTTGCTGCCGAACGCGCAGAAGCCGGACGAATTGTTATTGCAAGACATAACGAAACCTCCTGAAAAATAACGTAGCGTTTCTTCGCTCGCTCATTCCATGGTATGCCGGCCTGCGCGCCGTCCGGCCAAAATGGTGACTAGGCCGCGTCGAACAGCTCGTCGAGCGTCCCGAAGCGGTAGCCCATGTCCGCCCACTTCGTGAGCAGATCGTCCAGGATCTCCGCGTTCGTGGCGGACGTCGAGTGCAGGAGGACGACAGCCCCCGGATGGATGCGCGGCAGCAGCTTTTCATACGCCTGCTCCGGCGTGGGCTGCGCGTCGCGGTTCCAGTCGACGTAGGCGAGGCTCCAGAACACGGGGC
>ERZ780168.3628-NODE-3628-length-11741-cov-8.819870_pt1 | contig 11741 bp, 7 predicted proteins | sample MGYA00510981_ERZ780168 | MGnify/ENA primary metagenome ERZ780168 (study PRJEB29588, sample SAMEA2158769) | human gut metagenome | biome: human gut; feature: human-associated habitat; material: faeces | place: Denmark | collected 2008/2010 ...
GCAGCAGGGTGCCGATGAAGTTCAGGTTGAACACCATCTCCACGCCGCTCTCGTCAAGGTCGAAGAAGGTCACGGTGTCGGTGTCAAGGTCGCCCATCTCGAAGTATTCCTTGTCGGTGTTGGCGCGGGCGTTGTTGCCGCCGGCACCATTTACGAGGATGTCGCAGGGGCCGAGGTCTGCCAGCACGTCTTCGGCCACCTGCAGGCAGTTGGCCTTGTTCATGACGTTGCAGGTGTAGCCGCGGGCTACGCCGCCCTCGGCCTCGATCGCGTCAGCCAGCTCCTTGAGCTTTTCCATGTTGCGGCCCAGCAGGGCGACCTTTGCACCGGCCCGCGCCAGCGCTTTGGCGAAGATGGAGCACAGGGTGCCGCTGGCACCGGTGACAACGGCCACCTTGCCGGTGAGGTCGGTGTTCAGAACGTTCTTTTCCATAACAGATCTCCTCTTCGTTGCTTAAACTTTGCCTGCGCCCCTGTCCAGGATCTTATCGAACCGGGAGAAGAAGGTAGCGGCGGTGACGGTGGCGGCGATGATGTCGCTGACCGGCTCGGCCAGGAAGACGCCGAACACCGGGTCTGCGACCACATGCGGCAGGATGAAGATGAGGGGGATGAGCAAAATCAGCTTGCGCAGGCAGGCCAGCAGCAGGCTGACCTTGGCCTGACCCAGCGCCATAAAGCTCTGCTGGCAGGCGATCTGGATGCCCAGCGAGAAGATGCCAGCCATGTAGATGCGCATAGCCCAGGTGGTATATTCGATCAGGGTGGCATCCGAGGTGAAGATGCCGGCCACCACACCGGGCACCAGCATCATCAGCACCCAGAAGATGGCCGTGTAGCCGAAGCAGACCAGAAGCTGGAAGCGGAAGGCCTCCTTGACGCGCTCTTTCTTGCCTGCACCGAAGTTGAAGCTCATCACCGGCTGGCCGCCCTGGCAGACGCCGGAGACCGGCATACTGGCCAGCTGGGAAACGCTGGTGATGACCGTCATTGCGCCCACGGCCACGTCGCCGCCGTAGCGGGCCAGGCTGGAGCTGAAGCTGATCGAGAGCAGGCTCTCGGTGGACATCATGACGAAGGTGGAGATGCCCAGCGCCAGGACGGGCAGCACGATCTTCCCTTCGGGCTTGAGGTACTCTTTCTTCAGCCGGAGGGTGGTCTTGGGGCCGGTGAGGAAGCGGATGATCCAGATGGCACCCACAGCCTGGCTGAGCACGGTGGCGATGGCAGCACCCCGCACCCCCAGGCCAAAGAGGAAGATGAGGATGGGGTCGAGCACGATGTTGATGACCGCACCGATGACGGTGGTCAGCATACTGATCTTGGCAAAGCCCTGTGCGGTGATGAAGGGGTTCATGCCCAGCACGATGAGGACGCAGACCGAGCCGAGGATGTAGATGCGGCTGTACGCCAGCGCATAGGGCAGGGTGGCGTCGCTGGCACCGAACATCCGCAGCAGGGCCGGTGCGGCGGCATAGAACACGACGGTCAGCAGCACCGAGAAGATCAGCAGCATGGTGAAGCTGTTGCTGACGATCTTTTCCGCCTGGTCTTTGTCGCCCTGGCCCATGGCGATGGCGGTGCGGGGCGCGCCACCGGCACCGATGAGCATCGCAAAGGCGTTCAGCAGCATCAGGATGGGGGTGAACAGGCCCACACCGGTCAGCGCGGCTGCGCCGATGCCGGGGATGTGGCCGATGTAGATACGGTCCACGATGTTATACAGCAGGTTGACGATCTGGGCCACCACGGCCGGGATCATCAGCTGGAGCAGCAGCTTTTTGACGCTGCCGGTGCCCATATCTCCTTGTTTTTTCTGTGTTTGTGCCATTGGTTTCTCCTTGCATGAAAAGGGCGGCCAGCACCCGAAGGGGGTGCTGACCACCGCATATTTTAATACGACAGGCCGAAATTCAACTCATAGTAATTGCCGGCGGCGTCACGGTAAGCGTAAGCCTTGCCGTTTTCGTCCTTCATGCAGTCGGGCATGTAGGCATCCTTGGCGTAGCCGGGCACATCGTTGGGGCTGATGCAGACGCCGTCTGCATTGACGGCCAGCACTTCGTCGCCCTTGGGCAGGGTCAGCGGCAGCTTGCCGACCGGGGCAAAGCGGCCGAACAGGACATCCAGCGTTGCGGAGGGGTAGGTATCGAAGCCGACGGTCAGCGCATCGGAGACTTTTTCGATGCTGCCGACTTCCCAGGCCAGCGGGCAGTTGATGTTGGAAACGACCTTGCCGCCGTGTGCGTGGACCGCCTCGGCGATGCCGGGGATGCGGCTGGCACCGACCAGCGTGGTCTCCTGATGGGTCTCGGCGGTGGGCTTGCCGCTTTCATCCACGTTGCAGACGGTCTTGCCTTCGCAGATGTCCAGCTCCAGATAGCCCGGCGTTGCATTGAAGTATGCACCGGACTGCGGGCTGACCATCAGCAGGGCGACATCGGCCTCGGCGGGGTCGGCCACCTGCGTGACATTGCCCAGCATCTCGCGCAGGGCCTTGGTGGCAGCTTCGCCGGCCTCGGCGCTCTTGCCGAAGGCCTCGGCGTAGACCTTGCAGCCGTCCTTCAGGGGCAGGGTGCCGTCGTTCTTCAGCAGGACGACGCTCTCGCGGTGGACGCGGCTGGCCTCTTCCCAGTCGGCCTTGGTGGCCACGACCTCGGCAGCCTTCCGGGGGTCTGCATAGGGGTCTTCGAACATGCCCTGACGGAACAGCTCGGTCAGGGTGCGGCGGATGGCGCGGTTCAGGCTCTCGTCGGTCAGGACAAGGTCTTCCTTCCGGAAGCCTGCGGGCACTTCGTGGGTGTCGTAGTAGCCGTTGGTAGCACGGGCGTAGCTCTCCTCGCCGAACGCATTGTCCAGCAGACCGGAGATCAGGTCCACGCCGCTCTGGGTGACGGCGTAGCCGATGCGCTCCGGCTCATCCAGCATATCGACGCCCCAGCACATGTTGTGGACGATGCCGGTGTCGGAGTTGATGTAGCCCTTGAAGCCCATCTGGCTGCGGAGCATCCCGTCGATGAAGACCTTGTTGTAAGCGAAGCCATAGGGATTCAGCGCGATGGGGTTGCCCTCGAAGTCCTCCTGCGGGGCGCTCTTCTCAGCGGACGGCTTGGAGTAGTAGGGCATGATGGACTCGGCGTTGTGGCGGATGGCCGCACGGAAGGCCGGGATGTGGTACTTCTGCAAGGAACCGGGGGTGGCGTAGATGTTCCACTGACCGGCTGCATAGTGGGGGTCGAAGCCGTTCTCACGGGCACCGCCGCCGGGGAAGTGCTTCACAGTCACGGACACGCCGTCCGGGGTGACGCCGTTGCTGCCGCCCTGGATGCCGGGGATGAGGTGGTCGAAGATCTCCTCGATCAGCTCCGGGTCCTCGCCGAAGGTGCCGAAGGTGCGCTGCCAACGAGGGTCGGTGACGCAGTCGGCCATGTACATGTAGCCCTTCTTCAGGCCGCAGGCGTTCCACTCGCGGCGGATGGTGTCGGCGAACTTGTCGATGATGTCGATGCGGGCGGTGCCCTTGACGGCTGCTGCGATGCCCAGAGTGCCGGGCCAGGTGGCGAAGACACCGGCGGCATCGTTCATGCCGAAGACGACCTCACCGTTCTCGTTGCGGCTGTTGGACATGACCTGCATGGGCACGAAGTGCTCACAGGTCTCGGTCAGGTATTGCAGCTGGTTCAGATAGTCGGCCAGATCTTCGGGGGTGGGGTTCTCGCGCAGGATGACGTGGCGGTTGAAGCACTTTTTGACCATGTCGGAGGTGCTGGGCAGCGCCTGATGGCCGAAGATGCTGTCAGAAACGTCCACCGGTGCCTCATCCAGCAGGCCGGAGTCATCGCCCACGGGCTTGTGGCCGTTGGCGGCCAGACGGGGCGAGGGGTACTTGGGGCCCATCCGCCAGTCAGAGGTGAACAGCTGGCCGATCTTCTCGCTGGTGGTCAGGGTCTGGACATAGGCTTTGGCGCGCTCTTCAGGGGCAAGGCGCCAGTCGTTGACGGCGCTGACGGTGCCGGTGCCGTCGATGTCCTTGAAATAGAGGCCGTCCTGTTCGATGACCCGGCGCTCCACCGTGCCGATGGTGGGGCCGTTTGCGTTGACATAGCGCTGGACGCGCTGGGATGCTTTCGTTGCCATGTGATTTCTCCTTTTTATTTTACGCCGTCTGCGGTGGGGTTCGTGATACCTATATTATAATGGCAGACCCCAGAAAGGGATTAGAAAAATTTTTGGAAAAATCCGCACTTTCCTAATATTCTTTTCCATGCAGGTCCATGCAGGCGGAGAAAACTGGCAATGTGCTGTACTAGTATATCAATGATATGTACAATTTGACCAATAGGTTTTTGGAAAGTTGTGAAAATTGCTTCAAAATAGTAAAATCGTCCTGTTTTACCTCAAAATATTACTAACAGAATTTCAAAATATCGTTCATAATAAGGACATAAAGTCCCGATGTGCCGCACAGTGGCAGGTGCGGTTTTCAAACGGGGCAAAAACGGAGAACGCCTTGTTTACAAATTAAGGAGAGAAAACGAAATGGCAAAAACGAGAAGTCTGCCGGATAAGTACTACGACAAAGACTACGAGCACAACGGCATCCACCGCGTTCCGCTGTGGCGCATCGCATGCTTTGCACTGAACAACACGGCTACCAACCTGTACATGATGATGATGGGTTACGCTACCTACTACCTGATGGGCTGGGTCGGCGTCGGCATGATGCTGGCCTCTTCCCTGAGCATGATCATGCGTATCTGGGACGGTGTCACCGACCCGTTCGTGGGCTTCATGGTCGATAAGACCAACGGCAAGTTCGGTAAGAACCGCCCGTTCATCGTCATCGGCAACATCATTCTGGCCGTGACCAGCTTCGTCCTGTTCCACGTCACCCACCTGCTGCCGCAGGCAGTCCGCTTCCCCTTCTACGTTGTGGTCCTGATGGTCTACTATCTGGGCTACACCTGCCAGTGCGTCGTTACCAAGTCTGCACAGTCCTGCATGACCAACGACCCCAAGCAGCGCCCCATGTTCGCTTCCTTCGACGGTGTGTTCAACACCGTTCTGTTCGCTGGTCTGGCGGTTGTGTTTGCGAACCTGGCAAACAGCTACAAGGATGTCGGCGGCTATGCTTCCACCCAGTTCTTCCACAGCCTGTGGGTCATGACCGCCATCGTTTCTGGTATCTTCACCCTGCTGGCTGTCATCGCCATCGCCCCGAAGGACCGTCCGGAGTTCTTTGGCACCGGCAAGCCGGTCAAGGTCGGCCTGAAGGATTACTGGGATACCTTGAAGAACAACCGCGCCATCCAGATGCTGGTCCTGTCCGCATCTACCGATAAGCTGGGCTCCTCTGCCCGTACCAGCGCTGTCTCCGTTGCGATGTTCGCCTGCATCGCCGGTTCTACCGTTCTGCAGGGCAACGTGACCGCTCTGACCACCATCCCCAGCGTCATCGTCACCTTCCTGGCCATCTCTCTGGTGGCTACCAAGTTCGGCCAGCGCAAGGCCATGATCATCGGCTCCGTCGGCGGTCTGGTCATCAACGCTCTGACCATCGCCCTGTGGCTGCTGGGCGACCCCACCACCATGACCTCTGACCCCGCTAAGGGCACCCTGAACTGGGGCTACTTCCTGATCCTCCACGTCCTGCTGAGCGTTGCTTACGCAGGCTTCCAGGGCATCTCCGGCAACATCGTCATCCCCATGACTGCGGACTGCGCCGACTACGAGGTCTACCGCTCCGGCAAGTACGTTCCCGGCCTGATGGGCACTCTGTTCAGCTTCGTCGATAAGCTGGTCTCCTCTTTCGCTCCCATGATCGCCGGTGTCATGTTCACCATCTGCGGCTTCGCTGACCACAACCCCGTTGAGGGCGACGTGGCTACCATGAAGCTCCGCATCGGCTGCGCCTTCTGCTACAGCGGCGTGATCATGATCGGCCTGCTGTGCAACCTGATCGCCATGAAGTTCTATCCCCTGACCAAGGAGAAGATGGCTGAGATCCAGGACGAAGTCGCTCAGATCAAGATGAAGGCTATGGCTGAAAACGCATAATCCAAGCTGCCACGCTTTCTGATTCTGCGGAAACTACATCCCATGGGAAAGACCGCTCACCGGCTACGTGCACAGTGGGCGGCTTTCCCGATTTTATGAGACAAAGACAGAGGTATAACAATGGCAAATACCCAATGGACAAAAGACCCCGACCACGGTTTTATCTGGAATTCCATCGAACATTACTTCTATTGGAAGGAAAACCGCCAGCGCCATGAGGTGAACCGGAAAAAGTATCTCCGTCTTTGCATTCTGGGGGCCTTTGGGGCGCACCAGTTCTACGCTAAGCGCCCGGTTTTGGGGGTGCTGTATCTGGCCACCTTCTGGACCGGCTTCTCGGCAGCCATGACCATCGTGGATGCTGTCATCGCGGCCCCCATGAAGCCGGACGAGAACGGCAGCATCTGGCTGTGACCCCCACCTCTTCTGAGCGGTTCCGCCGGGACCGGAAAGGTACAGTTCTATGAGCAACGTTTTGCAGACCCTGTTCAACACCAATCACGAGCTGCCTGATCTGCAGGTCATCGTGATTCTGGCCATCCTTGCGATCGTTGCGCCCTCGGTGGCCAAGTATCTTCATCAGCGGCGTTCCAGCGGCAGCACCAAGACCTCTGCCGCCTCGGCAAAGCCCCGCGCTCAGCACAAGAAAAAGCGCTGAGCGGCTGAACTTTCTACGACATTTCCCTCTATTCATTCATCTCATTTACCTCCTTTCTTTTCGAAGAAACACCAAAAGCCCGCAGCTTTCGCTGCGGGCTTTTGGCGTTGCGGCTCTCCCCTCTCAGGAGCTGCCGAACAGGACGACAAAATGCCCCGGCAGGTGCTGCACAGCATCTGCCGGGGCGGTTTTATAGGGCTTTAACTTTGGGGAACGCTCAGACCTTCTTGATCTTGATGAGCTGTGCGTTCAGGCTTTCCAGGAAGCCATCGGGCAGAGCCATGACGTTGCCCAGATTCTCCGGGGACATGGTCTTCATCATATCCCACATACCGGAGCCGGGCTTCACATCAAAGTTGGTGGTCAGCTTCACGACCTCGTCCTGCTCGACGAACTCCTCGCGGTAGGCAACGCACTCCTCCTCGATGACGGCGCCGCTGCGGTCGCGCACGATGAGCGCACCGCGGCGAAGCCACGACCCGTGCCACGGATTGACGTACTTGACACCGAACAGGGCGAAATGCATCGGTTTCTCGCTCCAATCCTCCGAGACGTGGATATCGGCCGAATCCTCCTTCCCGTCGACCGGTTTGCCGTAGAGAATATTCTCGGTATCGGGCGATCCCGTAATCCGGATCGGGATCACGTAAGCGCCGGTCAGTGCCTTCGGGTCCTCGAAGAAGGCGTCGGTGAGCTGTACCTCGATCAGACCGCTGAACGACCCCTTGGGGATGATCGCACGGGACGACGGCGTGAGCACGTAATACTCCTCGGGCAGCGCCTCCACCTTCGCGTCGCCGCGGTAGAAATAGTCGGGCACCAGCGTGGGGTCGATTTCGAAATCGACCCGCCAGTCCTGTTTGTTGCTGTTGTAATATCCCCCGACGCAGACGCCCATGTTGAACTTATGCTGCCGGTCGAGCGAATTGTCGATGCGGTCGTTGCCCAGCGACAGCGTTCTGACCGGATACTGATAGGGCATGTAGATCGTCTGCCGCTCGAAATCGTCGAAAGCGATCGACTCGTTCGTGCAGGAAGCCAACAGCGATCCGGCGGCGGCCAATGCCATAATTGCTTTTTTCATAAGCTATGCGATGTTTTAATTGTTACCATCCTCGGTTCTGTTCGAGCCCCTTCATCTGTTCGTCGTAGGGGATCGGCCCGTAGATCATATAATCCATGAAGACGCGGGACTCGACCTCGAATGCGGTCTTGCCTCCGTCGCGCGTACCCGTTGCGGCCCGCATCATGGCCTGTTCGTCCTTCCAGCGGCGGACATCCCAGAAACGCTGGTTCTCGAAGGCCAGTTCCAGCCGGCGCTCGTTGCGGATCAGTCTGCGCATATCGGCCTGCGTAGCCACCGTAGGCAGGTACTGGTCGGGAGTAATGCCTCCCGTCGAACGGATCCGGGCGATCACGTCGCGCGCGGAGTAGCCCACGGTACCCTGTCCGTCGGGGCCCCACGCCTCGTTGGCCGCCTCGGCGAAGATCAGGTAGACCTCGGTCATGCGCAGCAGCGTGTGGAAGTGGCGGGTGGTCACGACCGATCCCGTAGTATGGTTCACGCTGGGGTTCATCAGTTTCTTCATGTAATAACCCGTGGTCGTCGAACTCGACGGCTTGCGGTCGATCCCGTCGACGTCGCCGTCGACCGTATTGATGACATTGTCCTTGAACAGGCTCCCGTTGCGGATCAGGTACTCGTCCAGCCGCGGGTCGCGTCCGGCGTACGGGTCGTCGGGATCAGACGGGTTTCCGGGGACGTAGGGAACGCCGTTTCGATAGGGAAACGCATCGGCGAAATCCTGCGTAGGGTTCATGCGGCCGTTGCCGAGCAACGAGGGCGGAAAACACGTCGTCTCCCAGTCGCGACCGGTATAGTAGTCCTTGCGCCACACGATCTCCCGGCTGGTGTCGTCGAGCCAGAACTTGATGCGGCTCTTGTCGATGGCGTCGATGCCGCCCGACGCATCGATCAGCTCGGCGGCCGCCGCCTCCCATTTCGCCGCATCGTTGTCGGGATTGAAGGCCGGACTTGCGGCCTGCAACAGCAGACGGGCCTTCAACGCCATGGCGATGCGACCGCACAGGCGATTGGCGAAGCGCGCTCCGTAGACCCGATCCTCTTCGGGTTTCTCGCTGTTGTTTTTGTACTCGTAGGGGAGATGATCGATGGCGAATTGCAAATCTTCGAGCACGAGCGCCACGCAGCGTTCATACGTGTCGCGCGGAAAATCGAGATCGCCCTCCTCGACGTCGATCGGGTGCATGATCATGGGCACGCCGAGCAGACGGCCCGTATTGACGCCGACACCGGAGTGTGCCGTCAGCAGTTCCATGTAGTAGTAGGCGCGCAGTCCGCGGGCCTCGGCCGTGAGCCGTTCGCGGAACGCTTCGCACAGCCATGCGTCGGAGTACGACCACTCCACCCGATCGACGAGTTCATCTAAAAACAGGTTGCAGTAGCCGATGGCCGTGTAGGCCGACGACCACTTGTCGAACGGATTGTTCGTGGAGCTCCACTCGCCGCTGACGATATTGCGGAAAGCATTGCCCGACGAGGTGTTCCACACGGCGTTGTCCGTCGCCACGTCCGTCATGACGCTGATCTGGTTGGCGTTCGGGACGGAGGCGTAGGCGTTGAGCAGAACCCCCTCCGCACGCTGGATGTAGGTCAGCAGTTCGTCGCCCTTGTAGCTGTTGTCGTCGTCGGGATCGAGGAAATCGTTGCAGCCCGCCGCCGACAGCAGGGCGAAAGTCAGAAACAGGTGATATAGCTTTTTCATAGTAACGATCTTGATTTTGCGGTCAGAATTTCAGTTTCACTCCGAGGTGTACCCATGCGTACTGGAACTCGCTGCCCACGTTCAGGATCATCCGATCCCGCGAAGGCGAGAGCAGCAGGATGTCGGTGGCGCGCGCATAGATCGTCACGTCTTTCAGGCGCAGCGTCTTCATCAGCTTGTCGCCCAAATGGTAAGAGAGCTGGACAGCCGGAATCGAGAAGTAGTTCTGCCGGGCGAGCCAGAACGTCGACGTCTTGCCGTAATTGTGCGTCGTCCCCGACGAGCTGGCCGTCAGACGCGGATAGGTCGCCGTAGCGCGCGTATCGATCCCGAGGCTGGGATCGTAGGCCCAGCGGCCGATCAGGTGTACCGGATACTTGGCGTTGGGCCCGTAGACCGCATAGTACGCGTCGCTCCGATAGTCTTTGGTCGCCCCCGTCTGGGCGCTCATGTAGGCGAACAGTTCGAAATTGCGCCACGTGAGGGTGACTTTGAGTCCGTAGGCGAACCGGGCGTGCGTATTGCCGATCACGGTGAAGTCCTCGTCGTCGATGCGCATGTCGCCGTTGACGTCGCGATACTTGATGTCGCCTGCCTGCACCGTTCCGTAGGTGGGACGGGCGATCGCGCCGCCGGCGTTCATCAGGTCGATCTCCTCCTGCGTATAGAACCCGTCGGCTTGCAGGCCCCAGATCGCATCGGTCGGCCGGCCCGCCCGGCTGAGGTAGCTCAGGTGCTCGGGATAGTCGATCTCCGAATAGTTGACATATCGGGGCTTGTACCAGATCATGTCGGCGCCCACTTCGAGCCCGAAATCGCCGAAGTGCCGGCGATAGGTGATCCGAGCTTCGATACCGCTCTGGCGGCGGCTGTTGTAATTCTCGTTCGGAATGAACACACTACTGCCGAGCACGCCGGGCAGCTGCGAGGTACGCCGCGTAATCTCGTCGAAACGCAGCGAGTTGAAATAGTTGACCTCACCCGAGAGTGCATGGCGGAAGAGCGAGAACTCCATGCCGACGTTGACGTCGTGCCGCTGCACCCACGAAATGGCGGGATTACCCCGCTGGAGCGTCATCAGAGCGTTCTGGCCGGTTCCGTCGCCGTAGTTGTAGTTGGCACCCGGATCGTAAATATCCGTGTCGATGTAGTTCGACATGCCCGAATCGGATTTCGTATTGGCATACGAAACCTTGATTTTCAAATAATTCAACCAACGGCTTCCGCGCAGGAACTCCTCCTCGGAGACGATCCACCCCAGACCTCCGCCCTGCGCGTAGCCCCAACGGTTGCCGCGCGACAGGAAGGTCGAACCGATATAGGCGCCGCTGTACTCCGCCACGTACTTGTCGGCGAAGGCGTAGTTCACGCGGCCGCCGAAATTCACCGATTTCTCGGCGTGCGTGGCCCCGCTCTCCTTGTAGTGGTGCATGGTCGACATCAGCACGGCGCTGAGCTGGTGACGGCCGGAGAAGGTCCGGTCGTACGACAGCGCGTTGTTCCACCCCAGACGGCGGTAGAAACCCGTGTCGGTCATGGTCTGGCTGCCCACGAAATCGTTCGAGCCGTAGATGTTGGCGATCCGAATGGTGCCGTCGTCGCCGAACGCGGGTTCGTAGGAGGCGTAGCTGTTATTCTGCGTGGTGGTGTACTTGTTGTAGTTGTCCGTACCGAAATAGGTTTTGAACGACAAGCCCTCGGTCAGCCACGAGAAATCGACGTCGATGCCCACGTTGATATGTGCCATGCGGTCCATCGTGTTGGCGTAACCGCCCAGATAGAGGTCGCCGTAGGGATTGCGCAGGTAGTTGGGATTATTGTTGTTGTTACCGCCCACCAGATATTTGCCGCCGATCACCGAGCGTTGCAGCTCCGCGTCTTCCAGTGCCGTCTTGGTGTATTCGTCTTCCATATCCAGTCGGTCGACGGGGATCAGGAACGGATAGGAGTTCACCGGATTCTCGGTCGACAGCCGCCAGAAATTGCCGTTCTTCCAGTTCGGCCCGTGGTAGGAGTTGAAGATCGCGGCGGCATCGAGCGACACCTTGATATATTTGTTGATGTTCACGTCGACGTTGCCCCGGACATTGAACCGGTTGGTGCGCTGCTTGTCCGATTCGCCCATCGAGACGATGGATTTCGTGTTGTAGAACCCTGCGTTCAGATAATACTGTGCCACGCGGCTGCCGCCGATGACCTCGGCCGAGACGCCGCTTTTCCAGCACATGCCCATGGCGGCA
>ERZ780168.3629-NODE-3629-length-11741-cov-2.960038_pt1 | contig 11741 bp, 10 predicted proteins | sample MGYA00510981_ERZ780168 | MGnify/ENA primary metagenome ERZ780168 (study PRJEB29588, sample SAMEA2158769) | human gut metagenome | biome: human gut; feature: human-associated habitat; material: faeces | place: Denmark | collected 2008/2010 ...
TTTGCGATTTCCGCCGTAACACGTGAAGGCACTGAAGCTTTAGTCAAGGCAATTGCTGAAGATATTCACGAACAGCGCAGACAGCTGATCAAAGAAAGCGAACCGGACGTCCGCTTTGATGAAGATGAAGAAGTCTTCCCGCCCGAAGGCGGAGAGCCTGAAGAAAGCGAACAAAAGTAAGCTAATCGCAAAAAAGAAACCGCCGAAAGCTAGAACTTCCGACGGTTTTCTTTTATTCCCTTTCCTAATCTTCTCCAGGAAAGGGAATCGGTTTTAATGAGCTAACAGAGATTAGAAGCTGTATCTTACGCCGATGCTGACCTGCCACGGATTGCGGACAGGAGAGCCTGCGGATGTCTTGACCTGACCATAAGCAGAAATGTTCTTGGTCGGGTTAAACGTACCGCCGACAGCGAATTCGCCCCATGTTCCGCCAAGGTCATCTCTGTAAGTGCGTTTTGCACCGTTGGAGGAGAAGGTGGACTTCACTTCGCCTTTCCAGTCGTGGAGGACAGATGCCTTAGCGTACGCATTACCTTTGTTTTCCGGGAAGGTGTAGCCGACAGCAACACCGGCTCTGCCGACGAAGGAGTCGATGCCGTCCTGTTCAACCTTAACGCCTTTGTTGGTCTTATAGTCGACAGAATCTAAACGACCGAACTGCAATTCAGCCTGAGGTTCGACATAGAAACCGGTATCCGGGCACTGCAGTCTCCAGCCTGCTTCAACGGAGGCAGATGTCCCCCAGCTGTGGAAGGAGCCAGAATTTCGACCCATTGTGTTGTAAAGGCTGAAATCGCTCTTCACACGATGGCGTTTGATGATCCCGTCAACGAGCTGACCGGAATCACCGTAGATACCGAAGGTGAGGTTCTTGGCGTCGGTAGAACCGTTTCTAAGGTTTCCGTCACCGTGGGTATAAGAGAAAGTACCGCCGAGGTAGAAGTTGTCGTTGATGAATCCGTCACCGCCTAACTGAACGGTATTGTATTTTTCGCTCATGTTGCCGCTGGAATACTTGTTCTTGCCGCCGTAGTAACGTACCCAAGCGCCGGCTGTCTTCGGCATGGAACGAAGGTCACCCAAACGAGCTGAAACGTCATTCATCTGAGAGCGGAAGAAGAGGAAATTGGAAGCAGCAATGTCAATGAGAGAAGAGTTGACAGTGTTCTGAGCTTCGTTCACAACAACAGAACCATTCTTAGCAACTTCGGTGGTCAAGGCGCCGACAACAGCACCTTCTGCAATGTTAAGCGTTGCAGTGGCGTTGGAACCATCAGCGAGGTCAAGCGCGTTTGCATAAAAGGATTCCATTGCTTCCTTCTGATTCGTAATTTCATCCGAAGTCAGGCCAACGGCGTTAACCGTAAGATGCGGAGCCCCCGTCACTTCGTTGGTAACTTGTAACTGCGCTGAAGTAATGGTAGTTCCGTTAGTTGTTGCAGCGACATTCACAGTACCACCAGAACCTTGCAGAGTTTCAATCGCTACTTTTTGATCCGCTTTTGTGATGTTGATGATGCCATCGTTAAGCGTGAGAGAATTTACTGCTATAGGGACGACCCCTGCTGTATCGTCCCTAGTTATGATCGTTGGATTCCACTGGGCGTTGTCGGCAACTTTCAGTTTGAATCCTGTGACCTGGGCTTTATCGGCCTCTGGTGCTGTGTCGTGACTTCTTCGAACATTGCCTGTCCACTGAGAAGAAGCGCCGGTAAGATTTACCAAGACATCCGCTTCAATTTTAGTTCCAGAAGTGCCGCCACTGTAATTGAAATCAATATCTCCGTTTAGAACTACGGTATTAGTGCCGGATTCGTTAATTCGTACTGTTGAGTCTCCCCTGGCCACAATGACCTTGTCTGCGTTTATTTCAATATTGCCGTTGGCACGTAAAACCCCCTGAGATATGGCGACGATGCCGCTTGACTCTGCATTGTCGGATGTTGCATTTATCACAGTATTTTTTGCATCAATAATCACGCTGGCCTTCTTGTCTCCCTCCGTTTCACTTGTAGTATTGTTTTGTACATAAATTCCTGAGGCCTGACCCTCGGTGGAATGTACATTGATGTTTAAATTCTCGCCGTTTAAGGTTATCTTTCCTTTCTTATACGCAAATAAGCCAACGGCGGGTTTGCTGCTGTCCACGTTGACAGACACATTGATATTCTTAGTTTGAGCTCCGCCTAAATTTAAGAGACTTGAAGCTCCGCGACTTTCTACGCCTTCAATCCAGCCAGTATTGCTTGCTCCCGTGAGAGAGATCGAGATGGAAGGGCCGTCTAACGTGACGGTCGCACCGTTAGAAAGGTCGATTCCGTACTTGTTTCCCTGCGAAATATCGACCGCAACTGAAATAGGGGCATTAGATGAACTGTTTGCCGTGTAAACGAGATTTTGTGCATTGACAGAGCAAGCAGCTAAAACCATTGAAGAAAGTAAAACTACCTTAAATTTTTGATTCATTTTGTTATCCCTCGAGATTTTGCTAACCCCTCGTAATATAGAATGGTTGAGAGGGTAAAGTAAACAGCTAAATTAGGGTATTTTGGACAAAAGATATAAAAATTACCCTTTATATGAATTGATAGACTCGCTTGAAAGTGTGATGTTTGTCATAATTTTCTGTCTACCTTCAACAGCAGTTCGAGAGGCAATTTGTCCTAACTGAATTTGGATATACTGAAGAGCTACATATTCAGAGTCCCGTTTAACGTCTAAAAAGGGCCGTGAAGTTTTGTCTCGTTGGGAAAGACGGTTGCTGTCAAAAAAGATCGGAAGAAATAAGATGGAAGAAAACCTCAAGATTTGGAACGATGCAAAAAGAATTGTCGTAAAAGTCGGCTCTTCTTTAGTAACAAACGAAGGTCACGGAGTAGATACAGAAGCAATTGCGCGCTGGACAGCTCAGATCGCTAAGCTCCAAGAAATGGGCAAACAGGTTGTTTGGGTCAGCTCCGGTGCCGTCGCAGAAGGAATGGCTCGTCTCGGCTGGACCAAACGACCGAAAAAAATGCACGAACTCCAGGCCGCAGCCGCTGTCGGACAAATGGGTATTGTGGAAGCCTACGAAAAAAGCTTCGAGCGTTACGACATTCGTACGGCTCAGATCTTGTTGACGCATGCTGACCTTGCAGACCGTGAACGTTACTTAAACGCTCGCCAGACACTCACAACGCTATTGGACCTCAAAGTTGTTCCGATCATTAACGAGAACGACACCGTCGTAACCAACGAAATCAAAGTCGGTGACAACGATACGTTGGGCGCGCTGGTCACGAACTTAATCGATGCCGACGTCTTAGTGATTTTGACCGATCAAATCGGCCTCTTCACCGCTGATCCGCGCTCTAATCCCGAAGCTAAGTTAGTAGAAGTGGGTGAGGCAGGAGATCCGATTTATGAAGCGATGGCAGGGGGCGCCGGTTCTTCCATCGGTAAGGGCGGTATGCAGACAAAAGTACTTGCTGCCAAACGTGCAGCTCGCAGCGGTGCGTCTACCGTTATTGCCAGCGGACGCATTCCTGATGTTTTAGTTCGTTTAGCTCAGGGAGAATCCATCGGAACGCTTCTGAAGACCGATCGCAAACCGATGTCAGCACGCAGCCAGTGGATGGCCGACCATTTGCAGCTGAAGGGTAAGCTCGTTATCGACGAGGGAGCTGTTGAGGCTGTTCGCAAAGGCAAGAGCCTGCTGCCAGTTGGTGTTAAAGCGGTGATTGGAGACTTCTTGCGCGGCGAAATCATTCAAGTCGTGGATCAAAACGATAAAGAAATCTGCCGCGGCATGATTAACTACGGCTCCGATGAGTCTCGCCGAATCATGGGCCTGCACAGCGATGAAGTTGTGGAAGAGTTAGGTTACTTAGAACAGAGAGAACTAATTCATCAGGACAACATGGTTGTGATGAATAAGTAATCGTCTTAAAGACGACTATTTGTAAAGGCGGAAGTGTCCCGGACCTTCCGCTTTTTCCCATCCTGCAGGCGGAACAAGGTGTTTCTTGTCGGTAAAGAGAGCAGGAGCTAACTCTTTCAACGCTTCTTTATAAACACCGCGTTTGAAGTCGATTACTTGACTCAGCGGAACCCAATAGTCATTCCACTTCCAGGCCTCAAATTCCGGATGGCTGGTGGCTTTCAAGTTGATATCTTTGTTTTTACCGAGAAACTCCAAGAGGAACCAAATCTGCTTTTGGCCTTTGTAGATGCCGCGAAGGTCGCGGCGAATCCAGCGGTCTGGAACGTCATAACGCAGCCAGTCTTCGGTGCGGCTGATGATGCGGACTTGGTTTTCAAAGAGACCAAGCTCCTCCCAAAGCTCTCTGAACATGGCTTCGCGAGGCGATTCCCCGCGGTTGATACCGCCCTGAGGAAATTGCCAGGAATGCTGACCCAAACGTTTCCCCCAAAAAACTTGTTTGAGAGGATTGGTCAAAATAATCCCGACGTTTGGTCGGTATCCATGTTGATCAAGCATAAAAACTTTAAAATAACTTATTTGTGTCTGCCCATTATATAGAGGCAGGAAAAGAAGTCATAAGATCCGAACCTAATCGTAGACTGCCGGCCTGCCGGCTCGTTTTTGAGAATTCGTAATGAGAGCAAAACAATTTTTTATTTCAACACAGAAAGAAGCTCCTGCAGATGCAGAAATCGTTAGCCAGAAGCTGATGCTTCGCGCAGGCATGATCCGTAAGCTTGCAGCCGGCGTCTATAACTACATGCCGATGGGCCTTCGTTCTCTGAAGAAGATTGAACGTATTGTTCGAGAAGAAATGGACCGTGCTGGCGCCATTGAACTTCTGATGCCGATCGTTCAGCCTGCTGAGCTTTGGCAGGAAACCGGCCGCTGGCAGAAGTACGGCGCTGAACTGCTTCGCTTTAAAGATAGACACGACAGAGACTTTGTTCTCCAGCCTACCAGCGAAGAAGTCGTGACCGATATCGCTCGTCAGGAAATCAAGTCCTGGCGTCAGCTCCCGGTGAACTTCTACCAGATTCAGACAAAGTTCCGTGACGAACGTCGTCCTCGTTTCGGCGTGATGCGCGGCCGCGACTTTGTCATGAAAGACGCTTACTCTTTTGACCGTACGGCTGAAGACGCAGGCAAGAGCTACGACAAGATGTTCGAAGCTTACTGCCGCATCTTTGATCGCTTGGGTTTGGTTTACCGTGCGGTGCGCGCTGACTCCGGCTCTATCGGCGGATCTCGTTCTCAGGAATTCCAGGTGATCGCTGATACCGGCGAAGACTTGATCGTTTTCTGCCCGGACAGCGAATACGCTGCCAACATCGAATTGGCCGAAGCTCCTTGCCTGATTGAAAAACGCGCCGAAGCCACAGAAACAATGGAAAAAGTTCCGACTCCGGGCCGCGATAAGTGCGAGCTGGTCGTCGAACTCTTGAATAAGCCGCTGACAGCCAGCGTTAAATCTATTGTTTTGGCAGTCGACCAGCAGGACGAAAAAGGCAATCCGCTGCCTGCAAAAATCGTTCTTCTGCTTCTCAGAGGCGATCACACTCTTAATGAAGTTAAAGCCGAAAAGCTGGAAGCGCTTAAGGGCGGATTCCGCTTTGCAACCGACAAGGAAATCGAAGATACCTTCGGTTCTAAACCCGGCTACCTCGGACCGGTCGGCATTCCTAAGGATGTCACCATCGTTGCCGATACAACCGTTGCCAACATGAGCGACTTCATTGTCGGTGCCAACGAAGAGGGCTACCACATCCGCGGCGTAAACTGGGGCCGCGACCTCAGAGAACCGGATGTTGTTGCTGATATCCGCAACGTCGTTGAAGGTGATGTTTCTCCGGACGGCAAGGGCACGCTCAAGATGCAGCGCGGTATCGAAGTCGGCCACGTATTCTTCCTCGGCGATAAGTATTCCGCTCCGATGAATGCCACTTATCTGGATGAAAACGGTAAGCCTCAGCTACTTCAGATGGGCTGCTACGGTATCGGTATTTCTCGTCTGCTGGGCGCTGCCATCGAGCAGGGTCACGACGATAAGGGCATCATTTGGCCCGATAGCATCGCACCGTTCACCGTTGTGATCTGCCCCGTCGGATATGACAAGAGTGAAGAAGTTCAGAAGGCTTCGAATGAACTTTATGGTAGTTTGCGCGAAGCGGGCATTGACGTCATTCTCGACGACAGAGGACTGCGTCCCGGCGTCATGTTCGCTGATTGGGAACTGATCGGTGTTCCGCATCGCGTCACGATCGGTGATCGCGGCCTGAAGAACGGTGAAGTCGAATACGCTCACCGCGGAGATCTTCAGAACGAAAACGTTCCTGTCACCGAAATCGCTGACAAACTGATCGGCAAGATCAAAGTCCGCTAAGCGAAGAAGCGTTTCCTTTTAGGGCGCCGGAAAATCTGTTGCAGGGATTTTCCGGCGCCCTTTTAATTTCTTTAGGTGTCCTTCCGAGGCTGGCTCAGAAGCCGTCTGCTTCTGCGGCTTTCCTCTGCTTTTCCTTGTATGTATTTATCCTCTGCTTCAGATTTTTTTGTGCGGCCGGGTTGCTGACAACTTCTGCTAACTCTGCCAGTCTCCTTCGGCCTATTCGTCTATCGGCGGCTCGAAGAATGTCTGTGAGTCCCCAATGATCGCCTTCAAATTTCTTAGTCATTAATTCCGACGAAGGCGTATCAATGTATTCTCGAAGCATGTTCGAAATCTCAGAGGTTTCGCTGCTATACGGATAGATAAGGCTTCGTAAGCGATACGAGAGTTTTCGTCTGGGCCTTCGGAGTGTATAAACTGCTTCGGATAATCGAAGATGGTTTCTTTGTCTAACGTAATCCAATACCGCGGTAAGTCTGTACTTCCCCATTGGCTACACATTCGATAGGCTACACAATGGATCTGGAACTCTAGTTTTGGATCGACCAGCAAATAGACCTCTTTCTGTAATTTGCTCCAAGGTCTTATCTTTCTTCTTTGCATCATAGTAATAACAAAAAACTTATCTGCTGGGCAAAGTTATTCATATTTGGTCGAATTTCACAAGCATTTTCTGTCTTTTCGAGAGACGAAAATCCAGTGACTGGCGAACATGACTATAGTTGTTTTGAACGAAAAATTTTGACGCATTAAATCAATAAATTCGATTATCAAACTATCGAATTTATATGATAAAAACGGCAGTGAAGTAACCGAATTTATAGAAAATTTTTTAGAGATTTTCTCCTTAGGGGCCGTTTTTACTAGGCATTTACTAGTAAAAAGCCCGAACTATGAGAGAAATCCTGTCAGTCGCTTACTCAGCTTTAGGCCCCGCTTCTAATGTTTAATGCACAGCAACACCTGGATTCAGTAGCCGCGTAAGAGGCTGCCGAGTTCAATCAAGAAAGCCTGCGTTCATTTAAACTTTCGCTGAAGGTTTCGACGAGGAACTTACTTGAAGAGTACAAAGCGTGACTACGAAGCTTGCCAAAGAATTTGACATCCAGGACTTCCTTATTAATACGGAAAACAATCCTCAAGCCTTTTTCAAGGCCTGTGTTGATGAAGATCCGGGGGACGGATCACTCGTTAGAAGAGCACTTGGCGAAATGGTGAAGGCTAAAGGAATGGTTCAGCTCGCAAAGGAGACAGGTCTCTCAAAGCAGTGTTTGTACAGAGCGCTCAGCCCCGAAGGATCACCTAAATTCGAAACGATATTTAGAATCAGCAAGGCCTTGAAGCTGACGATTCCAACTCATCGAGCCTGATTTAAATTCTCCGATCTCCGCTGGCGCTCTCTTGAAAAGTTTTGTAAGACCGGCAAGCCAGAATTTCACAAAGATGCCGACGCATAACGCCGAAATAACAGTTCCTTCCCGCAGCCCGCGTATTTCGTGGAAAACGCAGTAACTAAGAAGTAAAGCCAGCAAAACCAAGATAACGTCATTGGCGATTTTGACGGATGAAAATGGCTTGGGTAGACCCGTACTAACGGCAAGCACGAGACCTTCTCCGGGCAACGCTGCGGCGCCGGAAAACACTTCTAAAGCAACGCCGAGTCCGAGCACCACGTTTCCAAGCATCGAGACTGCAAAACACTTCCAGTAAACATCAGAAGACAGAAACTCGGTGAACTTCATAGAGGTGTCGATGAAGTAAGAGAAGGCCAGCGTGATCGGAATTTGTGCAAGGAGCAGCACCTTGTTAATGGAGCGTCTGAGGAGTATCCATTGGGCGGCGACAAAAAGCAGATTGATCAGAAAAGTTGTTTCGCCGAAGGTTAAGTCGCTGGCATAAGCGGAAACCAGAGGAAGCGAGCTAATCGGCGTTGTACCGAGATTGCCTCGGGTGACGAGCGCAATACCTAAACTCATGACGAATAATGCAGCGATGAACATGAACCAAGGACCTAACTTGCGAAACATATTGGTGTTATTTGAATTTTGTGGATTGAGGACTGAGTGACGAAAGAAAGAAAAGTCGAAGGGCTGAGCTTCGACTTTTCAGATTGATTAGAGGTTAGAAACCGTTATGTTCCTGCTTTTGCTTCGGACTTCGATGGGGCAGGAACGTCGTTTTCGACTTTGCATATCACTTCCGGCATCGAAATGATATGCAGATCCCTCTGCTGGAACGGAATGTTGATCTTGCGCTTGTTGAATTCACGGAACATCGCGCGACCAATGTTGGACCTCAAAGTCGCGGTGCCTTTTTCGGGGTCGGGAACCCAGAAGTACGACGTCAGTTCAATACCGTCGGCTCCGAAGTTCGTCAGAATGGTGTAGGGCGCCGGATTGATCAGCACGCGCGGCTGTTTTCGGACGATATCGGTCATGAGCTCAATGACTTCATCAATGTCGGCGCTGTAGTCAACGCTCATCATGACGGTCGCACGTCCCGGACCCAACAGGTACGAGGTATTGCGAACGCTGCTAGTGACGAAATTCTCGTTCGGGATAATCGTTACGCTGCCGTCGTAAGCCTTAACAGCTGTGTAGCGCGTCTTGATGTCCGTCACAATACCTTCAACGCCGGAAACGTTCACCAAGTCTCCGATTTTGATGCTCTTATCCAGAAGAATAATGAATCCGCTGACGTAGTTAGAGGCAATTTTCTGTAAGCCGAAACCTAAGCCGACACCGATGGCACCGCCGAAGACACCAAGCACGGTGATGTCAATACCAACGGAAGCCAGACCGATCAGAATCGCAATCGTCACTAAAACGACCTTGACTACCCGGATGATCACAACGCGGACGTTGGACTCCATGGTCGGAAGGCTGTTTATCCATTTCTCAAAGAACTGACCGATCCACTTCGCGATAAAGAGCGCTAAGGCAATCGAGAAGCCGGAAAGGAAGACAGACCAAACCGTTGCGTTGGTGCTTCCCAGCGGAATTTTGGTGGTCTGCATGAATTCGACGCACTTAGGCAGTACACCGACGATCTGAAGCGCGACACCGCCCCAAATCGAAAACGTCAGGAAGTTATCCAGGCTGCTGTTGTATTTGCGCGAAAGTGAGTGCAGCAGAAATACGACCGTGCGGATCACAACGTAGGCCCCGAGAATCAGCCACGCAATGGATTCCAGCGGCAGGGCTTTCTTAGGAAGCAAGCCGAAAAGTCGCACGGTAAAGGTGCTGACCGCGATGAAGAACATTCCAAGCAGCGGGAAACTCAGCCGCAAAATCAGCGTCTCTATGCCTCGTCTTACCTTTGCCCAGAAGGCGCTCTCGCGATGTTCAGGCTTGACCGGGGCTTCGCCTTCTTCCGCTTTGATCTCGTCGCTTTCGATGATTTCATTGGCGGCTAAGTGCTTAATAATCCGCATGCGGATGTATTTGCCGAGCAGCCAAGCTAAAAACAGTGAGCCCAGAATGGAGGCCAGCTGCCAATAGATGATCGGCTGGTTAAGCCCTTTTTCAAACATCAGCAGGAGTTGATCCAGGATGTTGCTGTCGCCGCTTAAAAGTTCTTCTGTCGTAACCGCTGTTTGTGCGACTTTGGCGATTTCGGCGGATGCGGCTGCCGAGGTACTCATAGGCTGTCTCCGTTAGGTTAACGACCGTTTGCGTCGTCAACCGGATCAAATGTCAATGTAATAGAAGAGGGAATGTCTCCTACCGGGGGTTTGGGGAAGGGATTGCACATCAGAATCGCTTTTTCCACCGCTGTATCGAAAGCCTTCAGACCGCTGCTGCTGATCATCTTGGGCGGAACAGCCTTCTGACCGTTCTTGAGCAGACGGACATCGAACTTGGCAACGTACATTCCGCGTTTGGCGCCGGCCGGCGTATTAAACGTAATATGCGGACGGATGCAGGCAACGATACGGTTGTTGTACTGGGCTTGCTGAAAGTTCGTCATGGCGCCGGAGCCTGAACCCATGGCAGATCCGCTCTGGCCGGTTAAGCGGCTGAGCATTTCTTTTCTGCGGGCGGCATTCGCCTGTTCTTGGGCTCTCTGACGATTGAGTTCTTCTTGAGCCTTGCGTTTTTCAGCTAGGGCTTTTTCTCGCTGAGCCTTTTCTTCAGCGATCTTGCGTTCGCGTTCCTGAGCTTGCTTCTTGAGTTCTTCCTGCTTGGCTTTGCGTTCGGCTTCTGCTTTTTCTTCAGCCTTACGTTTTTCCTCCGCTAAGCGTTTCTGCTCTTCTTGTTTCTTCAGCTCTTCCTGACGCTTCTGTTCTTCGATGCGTCGTTCTTCTTCCTGACGGCGCAGTTCAGCCTGGCGAGCTTCTTCGGCTTTACGCTGCTCTTCAGCTCGTTTGGCTTCCTGAAGCTGACGTTCGCGCTCAAGAATGCGTTGTTTTTCCTCTTCCTGTTTCTTCTTTTCGCGGTCGAGTCTTTCTTGGACGATGTCCGGATCCTCAAGCAGGTTGGCTTGACGATCTAAATCCGTCTGAGCGATAGGAGGCGGGGGCGGAGGCAGCTGCTGCTGAGGCTCTTCCGGAGCAGGAGGCTCGGGAGCGGGTTCCGGTTCCGGCTGAGGTTCAGGCTGGGGCTCCGGTTCGGACTGAGGCTCGGGTTCCGGCTCAGGCTCAGGTTGCGGTTCCGGTTGCGTCTCTGCCGGGGCTTCTGCTGCCGGCATGTCGCCGTTCCACAGTTCGGCATAGACGGGGCCTGTCGGCTCCGATCTCCATTGCATGGAAACGAAGAGCAGCACAAAAAGAAGCCCGTGGGCGATTAAAGCGAGCACAAAAGCCGTGCCCCAATAACCCTGAGCGCCTGAGAGCCGATTCGCTTGATTCGGAGATAAGTCGTCCATTACTTGGCACCGCTTCCTTCAAGTTGCAATGACAGACCGATACGCGTGATGTTGGCCTTTTGTAGATTGCGCATCACGTCGATGACTTTTTCATATGCGACGGTTTTATCCGCAGCAATGACAACCGGAACCTGATTTCCGTCGGTCTGCATCGATTCGACCGTAGAGACTAACTGAGGAAAATCAACCGGAGTTAATTTCTTTGCGGTATCGCGGATCTGGAGTTTGCCGTCTGGCGAGATAATGACTTCGACAACTTTATCCGGAGTGCGAGCCGCTTTATTGACTTTCGGCAGATCGACGATCGAAGGATTGACGTATGGGGCGGCGACCATCAGGATCACCACGAGAACGAGCATCACGTCAATGTACGGGACGACGTTCATCTCTGCTAAAAGACGTCTTTTGCCGTTACGTGCCATGTTGCGTCCTTAGGCCTGACGACCCAAAATGTTCTGGAATTCCTGCATGAAGCTTTCGTACTGGCTCGAGAGACGATCCAGACTGTAAGCAAAGCGGTTG
>ERZ780168.3630-NODE-3630-length-11740-cov-6.441934_pt1 | contig 11740 bp, 9 predicted proteins | sample MGYA00510981_ERZ780168 | MGnify/ENA primary metagenome ERZ780168 (study PRJEB29588, sample SAMEA2158769) | human gut metagenome | biome: human gut; feature: human-associated habitat; material: faeces | place: Denmark | collected 2008/2010 ...
GGGCCCCAGCTTCGCCATCGTGGACGAGGTGGACTCCATCCTGATCGATGAGGCCCGTACTCCCCTGATCATCTCCGGTCAGGGCGAAAAGTCCACCCAGATGTACGATATGGCGGAGATGTTCGTCTCCCGCCTGAAGAAAAAGGTAGTTGTGCAGGTGGACGATAAGGAGGAGGAGGACTCCCACATCGATGCCGACTATATCGTGGACGAAAAGGCCAAGACAGCCACCCTCACCGCCTCCGGCATTGCCAAGGCGGAGGAATTCTTCCATGTGGAGAACCTGTCCGACCCCTCCAACGCCACGCTGAACCACCACATTAATCAGGCGTTGAAGGCCCACGGCACCATGAAGCGGGATATTGACTACGTGGTGAAGGACGGTGAGGTCATCATCGTGGACGAGTTCACCGGCCGTCTGATGATCGGCCGCCGGTACAACGAGGGTCTGCATCAGGCCATCGAGGCCAAGGAGGGCGTGACTGTCGCGGGGGAGAGCAAGACCCTGGCCACCATCACCTTCCAGAATTTCTTCCGGCTCTACGGCAAGCTCTCCGGCATGACCGGCACCGCCCTGACAGAGGAAGAGGAGTTCAGCGCCATTTACAATCTGGACGTGGTGGAGATTCCCACCAACCGTCCCGTCATCCGTATCGACCACCCCGATGTGGTGTACAAGACCGAAGCGGGCAAGTTCCGCGCCATCATCCGGCAGGTGAAGGCGTGCCACGAAAAGGGTCAGCCCGTGCTGGTTGGTACGATCTCCATTGAAAAGAGCGAAATCCTCAGCAAGCTGCTGAAGCGGGAGGGCATCCCCCACAGCGTTCTGAACGCCAAGCATCATGAGCAGGAAGCCCAGATCGTAGCCCAGGCGGGCAAGCTGGGCGCCGTGACCATCGCCACCAACATGGCAGGCCGTGGTACCGACATCATGCTGGGCGGCAACGCCGATTTCTTGGCGAAAGCGGAGCTTGCGAGAATGGATTTCCCGGAGGAGCTTTTACAGGAGGCCGACTCCTACGCCGAGACCAGCGACCCGGAAATTCTGAAAGTGCGCCACACCTACGAAGAGCTGCTGAAAAAGCACAAGGCCGCCATCGCGCAGGAGGCGGAGCAGGTTCGCGCCGCCGGCGGTCTGTTCATCATCGGCACCGAGCGCCACGAGTCCCGGCGGATCGACAATCAGCTGCGCGGCCGTTCCGGCCGTCAGGGCGACCCCGGCGAAAGCCGCTTCTACCTGAGTTTGCAGGACGATCTGATGCGCCTGTTCTCCACCGACCGGGTGATGAGCATGATGGACTCCCTGGGTCTGGACGAGGATACCCCCATCGACGCGAAAATTCTCAGCAACGCCGTGGAGAATGCCCAGAAGAGCGTAGAATCCCGGAACTTCCGCGCAAGAAAGAACGTTCTGGAATACGATAACGTCATGAACACCCAGCGTGAGGTCATCTACGCCCAGCGGCAGAAGGTGCTGGATGGGGAAGACCTGCGGGAGAACATGATGCAGATGCTCCGCTCCCTTGTGGAGAGCGACGTTTCCACCGCCCTCAGCGGGCATGGCGGCGAGGTGAACGAGGACGGCCTGAAGGGGCTGGCCAACGCCATGGAGGGCATCTACTTCGCCAAAGGCACGCTGGCGTCCCGCCGGGAGCAGCTGCTGGCCATGAATGCCGACCAGCTGACGGACACCGTTTTTGAAATTGCCAAGCACACCTACGAGGCCAAGGAAGCCGCCTACACCCCCAAGATCATGCGGGAGCTGGAGCGTGTGGTCATGCTCCGGGTGGTGGACGAATACTGGATGGACAACATCGACGCCATGGACGACCTGAAGCAGGGCATCGGTCTGCGGGCTTACGGCCAGCACGACCCGGTGATAGCCTACAAGGAAGAGGGCTACCAGATGTTCGAGGCCATGATCACCGCCATCAAGGAGGAGACCATCCGCCGGATGTTCCTGGTGCAGCTGCGCCCCGCCCAGGAAGTCAAGCGGGAGAAGGTGGCCAAGGAGACCGGCACCTCCGCCCCGGACAAGTCTCAGGTCAAGCGTGCGCCGGTGCGTAAGGAGCACAAGGTCGGCCCCAACGACCCCTGCCCCTGCGGCAGCGGCAAGAAGTACAAGAAGTGCTGCATGCAGAAGGACAAACTCGAAAGTTAAGATAACAGAGAATCGGAAGTAAGGCGCTTTACGCCTTACTTCCGACGCGCGAAAACGAGATTATGATACGAACACAGAAATACGAGACACTCCAATATCTCACCGCCGACGGCATCACCGTCCCCCACGGGTTCACCACCCGTCTTGGCGGCGTCAGCACCGGCACCCAGAGCAGCCTGAATCTGGCCGTAGGCCGGGGGGACTCTCTGGAAAACGTGGAGGAAAACCTCCGCCGCCTTGGCCGCGCCGTGGGCTTCGACCCGGAAAAACTGGTGATGACATTGCAGATCCATTCGGACATCGTCCGGGTGGTGACGGAAAAAGACCATATCGGCCTGTGCCACCGGGACTATCCCAAGTGCGACGCCCTTGTGACAAACACCCCCGGCGTTGCGCTGCTGGTGTTCACCGCCGACTGCACGCCGCTGCTGTTTTTCGACCCCGTGACCGGGGCGGTGGGCGCGGCCCACGCCGGTTGGCGGGGGACGGCGCAGGCCATCGGCGCAAAGGTGGTTCACGCCATGGCGGAGAACTTCGGCGCGAAGCCGGAGAACATCCGCGCGGCCATCGGCCCCAACATCGGCATGTGCCATTTTGAGACCGACCACGACGTCCCCGATGCCATGCGCGCCGCCTTCGGCCCGGAGGTGGATGCTTACATTGAAAAACGGGGCGAAAAATACCATCTGGACTTAAAGCAGATCAACGCCATGGTTCTGCGCCGCTGCGGCGTGGAACACATTGACTTAAGTAGAGACTGCACCGTGTGCAGCTGCGACCGCTTCTGGTCCCACCGGGCGACCGGCGGGGAGCGGGGATCGCAGGGCGCGGTGATCGTCTGTCAGGAGGTGACGGGATGAAAAAGGGAATATCCGTGCTGCTGGCGCTTATCCTCTGTCTGGGGTGCTTCACCGGCTGCGTCGGGAGCATCGACAATTCCGCCTACGTCCCCACGGGAGACGCCCTCCTGATGGAGGGGGAGGACCCGGCGGAGGAAACCATCGCGCCGGACTCTCAGGATCTGACGCTGGCCTACTATCCCGACCGCTCCATGAACCCCCTGTACGGCAGCGACTACACCAACCGCGTGGTCATGTCCCTGATGTATCAGGGGCTGTTCGCGGTGGACTCCAAGAACAATACGACCCCCATTCTGTGCTCTCAGTATCAGGTCACCCCGGATAACCGTACATGGACGATCTATCTGGAACCCAACGCGACCTTCTCCGACGGCACCCGGGTCACGGTGCAGGACGTGGTTGCGAGCTACGAGCAGGCGCGGCAGAACGTGTATTACAAGGGACGCTTCACCCACATTGCCCGTGTGGAGCTGTCCAGCGACGGCGGCGTGGACTTTTTCCTTGACACGCCGTACCAGAATCTGGCACTGCTGCTGGATATCCCCATCGTCAAGGCTTCGGAAGTGACCGCGGACAACCCCCTTGGAACCGGCCCCTACTCTCTGGAAGACGGCATCGGCGGCAAGCACTTGCAGCGGGTGGTGGGCTGGTGGTGCAGCAGCGACGACTTAGTGGCGAAGGATTCCTCCATCGCCCTTGTGGAAGCGGAATCCCCTTCCCAGATCCGGGACGAGTTTGAGTTTTCCGGCCTGAGCGTGGTCTGCACCAACCCCCAGACGGATTCCTACGCCGACTACCGCTGCGACTTCGAGCTGTGGGAAGTGGACAGCGGCTTCATGATGTATGTCGGCTGCAACGTCACCTACAGTAAATTTTTCGACGACGGCACCCTGCGTACCTTCCTGACCTATGGCATCGACCGGCAGACGCTGGTGGACGACAACTACGGCGGACTGGCGCTGCCCACGACCCTGCCCATTTCCCCCATGTCGCCGTATTACAGCAAAAGTCTGGCAACAAATTATGATTACGACGAGATGCGCTTCATCGACGCGGCCAGCAAATTCCGCGTTCCCACCAACGACAAGGGCGTGCCGAGGACGCTGCAGCTGCTGGTCAACAGCGACGATTCCGCCCGTCTGCGCTGCGCCCGGAACATCGCGGCCACGCTGACGGAGCTGGGTCTTGCCTGCGAGACGGTGGAAAGTCCCACCAGCGTCTACGAAGCCCGGCTTCAGGCGGCCAACTACGACATTTACCTCGGCATCACGAAGCTGCCCACAACGGCGGATCTGTCGGAATTCTACCGGCAGTGGGGCGAAATGAGCTGGGGCGGCCTCGCCAACGAGACGATCTACAACATGGTCAATCAGTCTCTGGCGGACAGAGGCAACTACTATAACCTGCACAAGCTGGTGGCGGACGACGGCCGGATCATCCCCGTGATGGCCGGTTACTACGCCATCTATGCCAAGCGCGGCGTGCTGAGCGACCTGAACCCCGCCCGGGACAACGTGTTCTACTACACGCTGGGCAAGACCATGGAGAGCAGTAAGGTTGCCACGCAGTTCAGCTGAGAGAGACCGCAGATCTGCGGAAAAATATCTACCAACAGGAAAGGAAGAAGATCATGAAAAGAGTTATTGCCCTGACGCTTACCTTGGCGCTGCTGCTGTGCGGCTGCGGTGTCAGGAGCGCGCCTGCCACAACTCCCGCAGCGGTGCCGGAGACCACCGCCGCGCCGACCGCCGAACCCACCGCGGAACCCACGGCGGAACCGACCACCGTGCCGACCACGGAACCGGAGGTTTATGTCAACCCCCTGAACGGCGAAGTTCTGGATGCGCCCTTCACCGGCCGTATTTTTGCCAACACCGTGAGCAATCTGGCGGACAACATTCCCCATGTGGGCGTGGTGAAGGCGGACATGCTGATCGAGTGCTACGTCAACATGGACAGCGTGGTGCGCTGTCTGGCGCTGTTTACCGACATCGACTCCGTGGACGCCATCGGCTCCACCCGTTCCACCCGGCCCATGTTCAACAGTATCGCCCAGCACTATGACCTGATCCTGTCCCACGCGGGCGGCTCCGCGCAGGCGCTGGCAGACGCCAAGGAGCGGGGCGTGGAGAATTTCAACATTGATGAATGGGTGGTGGCCTCCACCGGCGCTTCCTATCGGGACACCGAGCGCAAGGGCGCGCTGGAGAACACCCTCTACGGCATCGGTTCCGGCATCAAAGCCTACGCCGAATCTCAGGGCTACCCCATGACGCTGGAGCGGGACTACGGCTTCGACTTCACCGACGACGGCACCCCGGCGGACGGTGTTGAGGCCAGGGACATCAGCATCACGCTGGTCTACGAAAAGGCCAGAAAGGAAACCCGGATGGTCTATGACGAGAGCACGGGCAAATACGCCTTCAACCAGTACGGCAAGGTCATGACCGACCTGAAGACTGAGGAAGTCGAAGCGTTCCGGAACGTCATCGTCATGTACGCGGACATCACCACCACCGGCATTTACCACATCGCGGATTTCAATGCCGGCGGCAAGGGCTACTTTGCCTGCGGCGGCAAGCTCATCCCCATCGTCTGGATGTGCGGCGGCGATAAGGAGCCGTTCCGTTTCTTCACGGAAAGCGGCGAGCCGCTGGAGCTTGGCCGGGGCAACACCTACATGGCCATCTGCACGCCTCAGTCCCCCGTCGTCTGCGAAGGAATGCCGGAGCAGCCCGCCGAAACCACGGCCGCGTCCTGAGTTTGGGACGGATATTCCGGGAAATGAAAAGCGCCCGCAGCGTCACGCGGCGGGCGCTTTTGCGCGAATGAGCAACATGCACCGAAAAATAGCAAAAACTGATCGGAATTTTACGAAAATTACACTTTACAACGCAGTGGGATTATTGTATAATGGATTCCGTACGGAGATATCGAATGCCGTACCTGAAAAGTAAAATACTGCCTTCCGGCAGTAATAAAAATGGAGGAATTACCATGTCTGTTAAAGTTGCAATCAATGGTTTTGGCCGTATCGGCCGTCTGGCTTTCCGTCAGATGTTCGGTGCTGAGGGTTTTGAAGTCGTCGCGATCAACGACCTGACCTCTCCCAAGATGCTGGCTCACCTGCTGAAGTACGATTCCACTCAGGGCAACTACGCTGCTCAGGGTCACGTCGTTGAGGCCGGCGAGGACTTCATCACCGTCGACGGCAAGAAGATCACCATTTACGCCAAGGCCAACGCTGCCGAGCTGCCCTGGGGCGAGCTGGGTGTTGACGTTGTTCTGGAGTGCACCGGTTTCTACACTTCCAAGGCCAAGGCTCAGGCGCACATCGACGCCGGCGCCAAGAAGGTCGTCATTTCCGCTCCTGCCGGCAATGACCTGCCCACCATCGTTTACAACGTTAACCACAACACCCTGACCAAGGAAGACAACATCATCTCCGCCGCTTCCTGCACCACCAACTGCCTGGCTCCCATGGCCAAGGCTCTGAACGACGGCTGGAAGATCCAGTCCGGCATTATGTGCACCATCCACGCCTACACCGGCGACCAGATGATTCTGGACGGCCCCCAGCGCAAGGGCGACCTGCGTCGTTCCCGTGCGGGTGCTGTGAACATCGTTCCCAACTCCACCGGCGCTGCCAAGGCCATCGGTCTGGTCATCCCCGAGCTGAACGGCAAGCTGATCGGCGCTGCTCAGCGTGTTCCCACCCCCACCGGCTCCACCACCATCCTGAACGCCGTTGTTGAGGGCAACCCCACCAAGGAAGAGATCAACGCTCAGATGAAGTCTCAGGCCACCGAGTCCTTCGGCTACAACACCGATGAGATCGTTTCCTCCGACATCGTTGGCATGCGTTTCGGCTCCCTGTTCGATGCCACCCAGACCATGGTCATCAATCTGGGCAACGGCACCAGCCAGGTGCAGGTCGTTTCCTGGTACGACAACGAGAACTCCTATGTTTCTCAGATGGTCCGCACCATCAAGCACTTCGCTACCCTGCTGTAATTCCGGTTCGGATAATGTAAGATTCCCCGCGGCACCCAAAGTGCCGCGGGGATTTTTCGCTGTTCAGGGATGCCAGAATTCGCCAAGGCTCCGGCGCACCTTGCCGGTATAGCCCGTTACCGGGTGGGCTTCCAGCATGGAGCGCAGTACCGCTTCCTCGGTGGCCTCCGCGACCGCACGGAAGGCGTCGTCTATGTGGGACTCGTGGATGCAGCGGAAGTTCAGGCAATCGCCCTGCGCGGGAATGCGGTTGGCGGTGGAAAAGCCTACCATGACTTCGCCGCTGCCGTGGCCGATGTAGCTGCCCAGCCGGGCAAGCCCCACGCTGCACCGACGGATGATCCGTCCCAGCTGGCGGGAGGTGACGGGCAGGTCGGTGCCGACGATCATAATGCAGCTGCCCTCGTCCGGAGTGTCCTCCCGGATGCGCTGTTCAATCGCTTTGCCGACGTTTTCCCCGCCGACGGTCAGGTCATGCAGGCACCCGTGGTTCGTCAGAACCAGCACGCCCACGGTGAAGGTCTCACCGCCGATCTCCACAAGCCGGGAGGAGGAACCGATGCCGCCCTTCAGGTCGTGGCAGGTCATGCCCTTGCCCGCGCCCACGTCCCCTTGGGCAAAGTCCGCCGACGCGGCATCAATGGCGGCGAATACCTCCGCCTGACCCACCGCCCGGTGACGGATGTCATTCAGGGACGCGTCGTTGCACTCGCACACCACGGGGTTCACGGAATAAACCGGATATCCCCGGCGCTCCCCCTGGCGGCACATGTATTCCACCATGGCGTCGTGAACCAGTCCCACATTCAGGGTGTTCGTCAGGGCGATGGGGGTCTCCAGCGTCCCAAGCTCCCCGATCTGCATCAGCCCGGTGGTTTTTCCAAAGCCGTTGAGAACGTGGTAAGCCGCGGGCATTTTATTGCGGAAAATGTCGTCCTCGCAGGGCAGGATCACCGTCACGCCGGTTTTGTGCCGTTCATCATCCACGGTGCAGTGGCCGACGCGGACGCCTGACACGTCCGCGATGGAGTTCCGCGGCCCGTGGGGCATACGGCCGATGTTCAAATCCATAAAAATTCCTCCCGAGTGCTTTTTTGACATTATACCGTTTCGGACGGAAGAATGCAACGGTTTTGCCATAAAGAGGGAGGTTTCCCGTGAAGCGGCAAAAAATCCCGTGTTCATACTGTTGCGGAGGGTTGACCCCTATGTTACAATTAAAATTGGAAACCAAAAGGAAGGCGGCACCGGATGGTGCGGAAGTGTGAACCCAAATGAAAAGATGCCCCTGCTGCGGCGCGCCCTATGACGGCAAGCGTTGCCGGGAATGTTACTACGAGCCGTTTACCGAGGAGATTGCCCACGGCCTGCACACCCACGAGGGGGAACCGCTGGTCATTGAGCACCCGGAGGACAGGCCCATCCGCCGGAGTGTCCCCACCCGGCATGGAGAGTGCGGGCAGTATTCCGGAAAGCGGAAGAAGACTGGCCCCAAGTGGCTGTGGCCGATTCTGATCGTAACCGCGTTCATGGTGGCGCAGTACGTGCTGACGGAGTTCATTACCGAAAAAGTGAGCAGCATGTCCTCCCTGTGGAGCGACGACGGGGACACCTGGGAGACGGAAGCGGTGATTCGCCCGGAGGATTTCCACCACCAGACCGTCCTGTACGACAAGGGCGGCATCCTGGCCGTGGCCGACTGGCGGGACGGGGACACATACACGGAGGAGATTCCCGTCTACGTTCGCAACGGTTCGGACAAGGACGTTATGCTCATGAGCAGCATGGACTGCGTCAACGGCTACATGACGGAGTACCGCCTCTTTTTGGGCGAGGTGGAAGCGGGACAGGAGGAAATGACCTCGATCTGGGTCAACGATACCGACCTTGAAAGCGGAAATATTGAAACGATCGGCGAACTCTCGTTCTGCTTGGAAGTGACGGATGCCAGCGACTACAATCCGCTGGATTCTACGCCCCCCATTACCCTGCGCGCAGACAAGAACAATGTCCGGTCGGTGGAGAGCGGCGGCACGACGGTTCTGGAGGAGGCGGGCATCACCCTTACCTACACGGGCAGCGAGGGTGAGCTTTGCGAGGACGGCGCCTTCCGGTTCCGGGTAGAGAATCATTCCGAGCGGAATATCTGGCTCTACACGATGGAAACCTATGTGAACGGCGAATCCGCTGATCTGTTCCTGTTCGACGAGCTTGCGCCGGACGCCTGGGGCAAGTGCGAAATGTGGCTGTATGACGCGGGCGTGGAGCGGGTTCGGGACATCACCTCCCTGGAGCTGGTGCTGGGCGTCCTGGATCATGACACCGATGAGCTTTTGCTGGAAAGCAAGCGGGTCAGCATTCCCGTTACAAAATAGTGTTTTCTTCCCCCGGCTGCATCAGCAGCCGGGGGAGCATTCGCTTCCAAAAAATCCACGAAAAAAGCAACGAGCCATTGAAAGAACGGTGGAAATTTGATACTATATAGAAAACATGGGGCGGCCACGCGCCCGCCCCGGAAGATGACCAGGTGAAACCATGAACACCAAACAGGATTTTATTGCCGTCTTCGACTCCGGCGTGGGCGGCATCAGCGTACTGCGGCACCTGCGGCGGGTCATGCCCGGGGAGCGGTATCTCTATTTTGGCGACTCCGCCAACGCCCCCTACGGCACAAAAACCAAGGACGAGGTGGAAGCGCTTACCTTCGCTGCAGCGCGGCGGCTGATGGCCCGGGGGGTCAAGGCGCTGGTGGTGGCCTGCAACACGGCGACCTCCGCCGCCATTCACGACCTGCGGGAAGCCTATCCGGATACCATCGTCATCGGCATTGAGCCTGCCCTCAAGCTGGCCTATGACCGGTATCACGGCGGCGGCATCGGCGTGATGGCCACGCCCATGACCCTGCGGGAGGAAAAATTTGAAGCGCTGATGCACCGCTACGACCAAAGCTGCCGGATCTATAAAATTCCCGCACCGGGGCTGGTGGAGCTGGTGGAGCGGGGGCAGGCGGATTCCCCGGAAGCCGAATCCCTTCTGCGGGAGCTGTTCGCCCCCTATCAGGGAAAGCTGGACGAGGTGGTGCTGGGGTGTACCCATTATCCCTTCGCGGCGAAGGCCATTTCCCGGGTGCTGGGAAGCGGCGTCGCTCTGTTGGACGGGGGCGACGGCACCGCCCGGGAGACCCGCCGCCGTCTGGCGGAAGCGGGGCTTCTGGAAAACGGAACAGGCGAGGTCATCCTCACCAACAGTCTCCCGGACGAGTCAATTCTCGAATTGTCCCGGAAGCTGTTGGATGAGAAATAGATATGGAGGAAAAGATTATGGACGACAACATTCTGGTCATCGGCATTGCGGGCGGCACGGGCAGCGGCAAAACCACCCTGATGAACAATCTGATCTCCCGCTTTGAGGGCATGGTCACGGTCATCAGCCACGACAACTACTATAAGCGCCACGACGACATGACCTACGAGGAACGCAGCCAGCTCAATTACGACGAGCCTGCCGCCTTCGACACCAGCCTGATGGTCTATCATCTGGAAGAACTGCGCCGGGGACACGCCATCGAATGCCCGGTGTACGACTTCACCATCCATAACCGGTCGGAGCAGACCATTCACATCGTGCCGAAAAAGGTCATCATCGTGGAGGGCATTCTGATCTTCGAGAACGAGGAACTGCGCAACCTCATGGACATCCGGATTTTCGTGGACACCGACGCGGACATCCGCCTGTGCCGCCGCATCAAGCGGGACGTGAACAAGCGGGGAAGAACTTTGGAAAGCGTACTGAAGCAGTATCAGGACACGGTCAAGCCCATGCACGAGCGGTACGTGGAGCCGAGCAAGAAGTACGCCAACATCGTCGTCCCCGAGGGCGGAAAAAATCTGGTGGCGCTGGACATGATCGTCGGCCGCATCCAGCGGCATCTGGAGGAAACATGAATTACGAGAGTCTGATTTTTGACATTGACGGCACCCTCTGGGATTCCCGTGCGCTGGTGGCGGAGGGCTACAACATCCAGCTTAACAAAGAGGGGCTTTCCCGGTACTGCATCACGGCGGAGACCCTGAAACCCCTGTTCGGCCGGGTGATGACGGAAATCGCCGATGTTCTGTTTGCCGACTTTCCGGAAAAAGAGCGCTACGCCCTGATGGCGCGGTGCATGGAGACGGAAAACCGCCATCTCCACGAAAACCCCTGCCATATCGGCTACCCCGGCGTCCGGGAGACGATGGAAGAGTTGGCGAAGACGCACCGCCTGTTCATCGTCAGCAACAGTCAGCAGGGCTATCCGGAGCTGTGCATTTCCAAGCTGGGGCTGACCGGCTGCATCACCGGCCATCTGTGCTTCGGCGACACCGGCACCAGCAAGGGAAAGACCATCCGCACACTGATGGAGAAATACAACATCACCTCCTGCGCCTACATCGGCGACACCCAGGGGGATTACGAGGCCACTGTGGAAGCGGGCGTTCCCTTCCTCTGGGCAAGCTACGGCTTCGGCACCCCGGCGGGGTACGCCGGGAAAATCGATTCCTTTGAGGATTTGCTGAAGTTATAAGGCAGCACCGCACAATTGTGCCTGCGAGCCTCAGCCGTCTTTTTGCCCCACTTCTTCAGTTTGAAAAATGGGAAATACATACAGTATTCCTCCATTTTTCAAACTTTGAATTGGAGCAAAAATCCTGGCTGAGTCTTCTTG
>ERZ780168.3647-NODE-3647-length-11683-cov-5.987272_pt1 | contig 11683 bp, 11 predicted proteins | sample MGYA00510981_ERZ780168 | MGnify/ENA primary metagenome ERZ780168 (study PRJEB29588, sample SAMEA2158769) | human gut metagenome | biome: human gut; feature: human-associated habitat; material: faeces | place: Denmark | collected 2008/2010 ...
CAGCACCGGCCGGTAAACAGAATAGAAAGAGCCCGATCCCCGGAGCAGCGCTCCGGGGATCGGGCTTCTTTTATGTTCAGCGGTCGGCGGCGAACACAGGCGAGAACTCGTCGAGCCGCTCGGAGGTGTAGCGCCGGGTGTTGTCCTCGCACACGGGCAGCATCTGCTGCGTGAAGGCGGCGCAGCGCGCCCACTCATCCGTCACCTTGTCGCTGTGCGCGGTGTTCAGGTCGTAGTGCGCCGCGAGATAGTCGGCGAGGTAGGGCGTGAACTTCTCCGCGCCGAAGACGTTCAGGTGCTCGGCGTTGGCGAAGTCGCTCAGCGGGTCGAGGCCGATGGCGTCTATCTGCGTGTCGAAATTCACGAAGTCGTAGCCGTACTCCTGCACGACGGATTCAAGCTTTGCAAACACGGCATCATAATTTTCAATGACGGTGCGGTGCGGGAAGCGGGCAAAGAGCACGTTTTGAATGCCAAGCTTCTTTGCCGTCTCGCAGAACGTGCGCAGCGACTGCTCGTTGAACGCGTCGAGCGCCTGCTGGCGGACGGGGATCTCATCCGTTTCCGTGAGGAACATGGAGATGGACAAAAACGGCTTGGTGTACGAGTAGCCCACGCTGCGGGCCTGCTGCTGCAGGGAGAGCGAGCGGCGGATGTCGCCGGCGCACTTCCAGAACGTGTGGTATTTGAGCAGCGGGAAGTAGTACGTCGAGCGCTTCTCGGCCGGGATGCACGTGCGGATGGTGTCGAGCTTGTTGGCCGACAGTGGGATTGTGTCGATCCATTTGCGCAGCGCGGCGTGCGAAAACTCGTCGCGCTCTTCTGCGGTGTACAAAAAGCCGTTGACCTCCACGACGTAGACACCGGGGGTCTGCCGCTTGGCGGCCTCACGCAGCATGGAGGGGTACATGGTCCCCTGTGCGGCCGACACGGCCAGCGGATAGCTCGTAAAGCCCGCGTGCTGCCACGCCAGCGGCGCGCAGTAGTCCGTGAATGTCTCGCTCGCGCCGAGGATCATGACATCGAGCGAGTTTTTCGGCTCGAGGTAGAAGCTGTGGATATACTGCTGCTCGGTGGCGTCGTTCACGGCCAGCAGCCGGGAGAGCGCGCCGTAGAGCAGCGCCGCCACGAGCAGAAACGCGATGACGCGCACGACGGTTTTGGTTTTGGAACGGTTTTGTTTCATAACGTCCTCGAAGATACAGGGTCAGCGGTAGGCTGAAAATTCCGGTGAAAATTCGTTGTAGTTTCCGCCGTCGCCCGGTGTTTTCTGTTTGCAGATGGGCAGCATGTGCGCCACAAATTCCGCGCAGCGCGCCCATTCGGCGGTCACCTTGTCGCTGTGCGCGGCAGTCAGGTCGTATTGCTCGGAGAGATACTGCCCGAACCATGCGGTGAACTTCTCCATGCCGAATACGTTCATGTGTTCGTTGTCGCAGAAGTCGCCGTCCAGCTCCAGACCGATGCTGTCCATCTGCTCGTCGCAGTTGAGAAAGCCGTAGCCATATTCGCGCACAATGTCCGCAAGCTGCGAAAGGACAGAGGGGTCGCTGAGCACCGTGCGGTGCGGAAAGCGCACGAAGAGCACATTCTCTACCCCGAGCTGTTTGGCCCGTTCGCAGAAATCGCGCAGCGTCTGCTCGTTTTCTGCGCTCAGCGCCAGAGATTTGACCTGACGTTCGCCGGTCTCCACTTTCGGGATGACCTCAAAGGATTTGGTCAGCGAATAGCCGGTCCGGCGCATGGCCAGCTGATCTTTGGCAGCCCCGCCCCAGACGCCCGGCTCGATCCAAGTGTCATGGTACTTTTCCATGCGGAAAAAATAGGATGACTGCTGGTCTTTCGGCACGCAGTTTGCGATCGTCTGTGCCTTGTTGCGCGACATCGGGATGTTGTCGAGCCATTTGTGCAGGCCGGTGTCCGTTTCGTCCTGATTGAAGTCGTACAAAAAGCCGTTGATCTCCACGACGACGACCTTTGGCGTTTGCCGGCGCATGGTTTCGGTGAGCATGGAGTCATACAGGCATGACGGCATGCTCGACACGGCCAGCGGATAGCTCGTAAAGCCATACTGCTGCCACGCCAGCGGAGAGCTGAAGCCGGTGCAGAGCTCGCTCGCGCCGAGCATGACGACGTCGAGCGAATCCTTCGGCTCCAGATAAAAGCCGCGGATATGGCGCATATCCCACGTGTTGTTCACGCTCAGCACATTGGCTGCGGCGCTGTAGAGCAGCACGACGATGAGCAGAAAGATGACGGCACGCAGGGCGCGTTTTTGAGGCTTGGAACGTTGCTGCATAGGCTTTGCGCTTTCTGTGCCGGGGTGGCACGGTTGGATCATCGGGTCAGCGGTAGGCGTCAAACGCCGCCGAAAACTCGTTGAGGGTCTGTTTGGTGTTGTCCGCCGCCTGCTGTTGGCAGGTGGGCAGGATCTGCGCCATGAAATCGGCGCAGCGCTGCCACTCGGCGGTGACGGTCTCGCTGTGCGCAGTCGTCAGGTCATAGTGCTCGGAGAGGTACTGCCCGAACCAGGCGGTGAACGTCTCCATGCCGATGGCGTTGAGGTGGTCGGAGTCCATGAAATCGGCGCAGCGGTCGAGCCCGATCGTGTCGAACGCGTCGTGCAGGTCGAGCAGCTCATAGCCATAGCCGCCGACTACGGCCGCCACGTCGGCGAACACGTTCGGGTCGGTTGTCTGCGTGCGGTGCGGCATGCGCAGAAAGAGCACGTTTGCGCCGAGTGAGCGCGCCTGCGCGCAGAAATCGCGCAGGTACTGCGCGTTCGCGCCGCTGAGCGTCAGCGGCCGGATGTCCGGCTCGTCGGCGTCCGTGAGCGACTGGCCGATGGCCTCAAAGCTCTTCGTGAGCGAGTAGCCGGTCTTGTCCATCGCGCGCAGGCGCCGCTGCACCGGCAGCCAGGAATCAATCTGATACCAGTTGGCATGGTATTTGGCGATGTTGAAGTAAAACGAGGTCTGCAGCTCCGCGGGCACGCAGGTGCGGATGGTCTCGATCTTGTTGCGCGACCAGGGCATGTTGTCGAGCCACTTGCGGAGGTTGGCCTCGAGCTTTTCGGGGTCCTCGTCCGTGAGGAAGCCGTCGATGTCCACGACGATGAGCTTCGGGTGCTGGCGGTTCACCGCTTCTGTGAGCAGGGAGCCGTAGAGCCGGGCGGGGATGTTCGACACGGCCAGCGGATAGCTCGTAAAGCCATAGTCCCGCCACGCGAGCGGGGCGCTGTAGCCCGTGTAGAGCTGGCTCGCGCCGATGAGCACCACGTCGAGACTGTCCTCCGGCTCGAGGAAGAAGCCGTGCACGTGGCGCATATCCCACTCGTTGTTCACAACGAAGGCCGGCGAAATGAGCCCGATGCCCAGCACGGCGATGAGCACGAAAATGACCGCGCGCAGCGCCGTGCGGGTCTTGGAATTACGTCCGCTTCCCATGGCTTAAAACTGCATGTACACAAACTCGGACGCTTGTACGCCCGGGCCGTAAACGCCCATGAGCACGACGGCGAAAATGCCGCCGAGCAGCACGACCCAGCGCAGGGCGAGACACTTCTCGTCGAGGATCTCGCGGATGGTGCGCTGCGAGCGCTCCTGAATGACGGAGGCGACGAAGATCACAATCGTGCCGAACAGCAGCACAGCCCAGTCATACTTCGTCAGCGGCAGGGCCTCGAGCACGGCGCCCGGCCGCAGCTGCGACAGGTGCAGGTCGGTCACGGACTTGGCCATCATGCCCATGGCGGCGCGGAAGCCGTCGGCAATGTCAAAGTAATAGCCGATGAGCACGACCACGAACGTGCGCAGCATGGAAAACACCTGATACCACGCGCTCTTGCGCTCGATGTGCAGACCGGCGACGACTTTGTCCGACACCGGCTGCAGCAGTGTGGACACGAGGATGACCATACCGTTCCAGAAGCCGAAGGCGACGTACTTCCAGCTCGCGCCGTGCCAGATGCCGATGACGAGGAACGTGATGAGCGAGGCCACGGCCGTCGGCAGGACCTTGCCGATGTGGTTGCCGAGGTGCTGCTTGGCGTGGCGGCCCCAGTTGAGGAACGCCTTCGAGATCGACAGCGGGTAAAACAGATAGTTGCGCAGCCAGTCGCCCAGCGAGATATGCCAGCGGTGCCAGTACTCGGTGAGCGTGCGCGAGAAGTACGGCCGGCGGAAGTTTTCGCCCATGGTGATGCCGAACATCTGCGCCACGCCGCGCGAAATGTCGATGCCGCCGGAGAAGTCGGCATACAGCTGCAGCGCGTACACGAGCGCGGCCAGCAGCACGTAGGTGCCGGCGTAGTCGGTGTACGCCCCGGCGACGGTGTGGATCATGCCCACGGCGCGGTCGGCGATGACGAGCTTCTTGAAAAAGCCCCACAGGATCAGTTCCGCACCGTAGCGGATGTTGTCAAAGTTATATTTGTGCTCGTCGTAGAGCTGGTGCGCCAGCTGGTCGTACACGCCGATCGGGCCCTGAATGATCTGCGGGAAGAAGGACACGAACAGCGCGAGCTTGCCGACGTTGCGCTCGGCGGGGACCTTCTCGCGATAGACGTCCAGCACATAGCCCATGGACTGGAACGTGTAAAACGAGATGCCCAGCGGCAGCAGCAGCCCAATGTGGCCGAGCGAGACCGTCAGCCCTATGGACGCGAAGAGCGCCTCCATGGACTCGGCAAAGAAGTTATAGTATTTCAGCACGGCAAGAATGCCGAAGTTGAACACCAGAATGCCGATCATGAGCGCCTTGCGGCGGGACTTGCAGCGCTTTTTGTACGCCTTGCGTTCCTCGCGCTCCCAGTCCTGCTTGTGCGCGGCGACGGTCTGCTCCATGCGCGCGGTCATGGCGTCCATGCCGCGGGCGCCGAAGTAGGTCGTGAGCGTCGTGATGACGATAAAGCCCATGTACCGCAGGCACACGAACGCGTAAAACGCGTAGCTGCCGATGAGCAGCACTACCCACTGGAACCGCTTCGGCACCAGGTAGTACAGCACCAGCAGCGCGAGCACCAGCAGATAAAACGACAGCGATGTCAGAGTCATGTTCCGTCCTCCAGCGTCTGGCAGGTGTTGAGCACGTCGGTCGCGAACCGGTCGCGCACGAGCGTGAAGACCCCGTCGCGGTACAGCGCCACGCGCGGCATATCGCGCGACAGGAATACGGACACGCCCTCCGTCACGGAGTACGCGCCGCAGCGGCCGAGGGCGATCACGTCGCCCACGCGCAGGGGCGGCAGCTGCGCCTCGCGCACCAGCACGTCCGCCGTTGTGCACAGGCTGCCGCAGAGCATCCACGGCCCGGCGGCGTCCGCGCTCTCGCGCAGGAGCGTCAGCGGCGGGACCTGCATGCCCATGAGCTGGCCGTCATACTTGACCTGGTGCATGCCGCCGTCGCACACGGCGTAGTTCACGCCGAGGTTGCACTTGGCATCCGCCACGCCGGTGAGGAACGTCCCGCACGGCGCTGCGAAAAAGCGGCCCATCTCGATCGTGAGCGGGTACTTTTCGCCGAAGGCGCGGATGTGCGCCGCCGCCGCGTCGAGCAGCGCGCAGTCGCGCGCCTCGGCGTCCTCGCGGAAGCACTCGGCGTTCAGCCCGGGGCCGTATTCCACGTGCTGCGCCGTGAAGCCGTATTGCTCGTGCAGCATCGTGAGGTACTCGTCCAGGTGCGCGAGCTCCTTTGCGATCACGGCGTCCTTGCGCTTTTGCGTGCCGGAAAAGTAGTGGATGCCCACGATCGTCACGTTCGGGAACTCCGCGCGCCGGGCGACGAGCTCCGCCAGCGCGTCGGGGTCCATGCCGAACTGGCTGCCGGCGGTCAGGCGCGGCAGCACGCGGACGTGCTTTCCCTGCGCGGCCGCGGCGGCGCAGATGAGCTCAAAGTGCAGCGTGCTCTCGGCCGTGAGCAGATCTGCTCCCAGCGCGACGGCGCGCGCGACATCGTCCGCGCCCTTGTTCACACCGGAGTACAGGATGCGCTCCGGCGGGATGCCGAGCCTTTCGCAGATCGTCAGCTCGCCGGGGGAGCACACCTCCACCCAGCGGAACACATCCGGCAGGCCGCGCAGCACGAAGGGGTTGGCCTTCATGGAGTAGCACAGATTTACATCAGAGCCGAACGCGGCGCGCACCCTTTGAGCGCGCGCCGTGAAGGCCTCCAGATCAAACAGATACAGCGGCGTGCCGTATTTCGCGGCCGCCGTCCGGAGTGCAGTCTTGTCCATCAGTCCTCGTCCTGCAGGCGCTGCACCATGGCCAGCAGACGCTTGGCGGAGTTGAAGTTCTCCGGCACGAGGTCCTTGGCGCCGATCTCGATGTCGAACGCGTCGTTGAGCGCCGCGACGAGCGACACGATGTCGAACGACTCGAGAATGTGGTCGTCGATGAGGGCGGTCTCGGTCTCAAAATCCACGTCGGGGCGCAGATCGGTCAGAATGTCCATCAGTTCCTGTTCCATAGTAATATACCTCCTGAAGTAAGTAGGATCAGCAAAATCAGTGTTTGGCCGCGGCGGTGATGCGCTCGGCCAGCGCGCGCATGTTCGTCTTGCCGTTGTCGAGCCGGGGCATGGCCTCCAGCTGCTCGATCTTGCGCGGCACCATAAAGCCCGGCAGGTCGGCGCGCAGGGCGACGGCGATGTCGCGCTTGGTCACGCCCTCGCCGGTGTAAAACAGCCAGATCTGCTCGTGCGCCTGGTCATAGAGCGCGCAGCAGTCTTCCACGCCGGGCACCTTCGCCGCGGCGAGGTCGATCTCCCCGAGCTCCACGCGGTGGCCGAGGTGCTTGACCTGCCGGTCCTTGCGGCCGTGGAACATGAGGTTGCCGTCGGGCGCGAAGTGCCCGAGGTCGCCGGTTTTATAGATGCGCTCGTCGTAAGCGTGGTTGAGCGGGTTTTGCAGGAAGCTCTCGGCCGTTTTCTCGCGGCTGTTGTAGTAGCCCAGCGCGAGGATGGGGCCCTTGACGCAGATCTCGCCGATCTCGCCGTCGGGCACGGCCTCGTTGCGCTCCGAGAGCAGAAACACCTCGTAGTGCGGGTACGGCTTGCCGATCGGCAGCACGTCGGTGTCCTCCACCAGACCGGGCACGACGTAATACGTGCACGAGGCAGTCGCCTCCGTCGGGCCGTACTGGTTGACGAACCGCGCCTCCGGCAGCGCGAGCTGCCACTGGCGCAGGCAGCTGCACGGCATCACCGAGCCGGAGAAGCACACCTTGCGCAGGTGCTGCGGCACGCTGCACTCGAACGCGCCGAGCGCGGCCGGCACCGTCAGCGCCGAGACGCTCCAGCCCACGGCCGTGACGCCCTTGTCGTTCATGTATTCGAACAGGCGCTCCGGCGACATGAAAAGTTCCTTCGGGATGATGGCCGTCGTCGCGCCGAAGCGCAGCGGCAGATAGATGTCGCGCACGGCGGCGATGTAGTCCAGCGGCGACTGGTTGCCGAGGATGTCCTCGCGCGCGATGCCCATCACGCCGGCGTAGTCCTCGATGTAGCACATGAGCGAGTGCTGCGCCGTGATCACGCCCTTGGGCGTGCCGGTCGAGCCGGAGGTGAAGATGATGTACAGCGGGTCGAGCTCTCTGGCCCGCGCGCGGCAGTCTGCGAGCAGCGCCGCGTCCTCGCTGCCCTCGAGCAGCTCCTCCGCGATGAGGATCGTGCCGGAAAAGTCCAGCGTCTTCGCCTTGTCGTAAAACGCACGCTGCACGATCATCAGGTCGGTGTCGAGCGTATTCAAAATAGAGTTGAGCCGGTGTACGGGCATCGTCCCGTCCATCGGGGCGTAGCAGCACCCGGCGTACACCGCGCCGAGAAACACCGCCGGCGTGTGTGCGTTGCGCCCGCTCATGACGGCGATGGGTTTTTTCTGCCCGGCGCGGCGCTTTGCCGCCGCCGTACCGATGATGCGCGCCTCGCGCCGCACGTCGGCAAACGTCACCGCGCTGTCCTCATCGAGAAAAGCGGGCTTGTCCGGACAGGCTGCGGCGGTGGTTTCCAGCCAGTCGAGCACGTTGGTTTCCATGCTTGCCAGCTCCTTTCCGATAAATGTCCATAATCGCCTTATCCTATCATGTTTTTCACGCAAAAACAAGTCGCCATGTGTCATATTTAAGAAAAGGTAAGAATGTGGCGCCTCGGCAGGGGAGCTCGAGGGGGCCCGCCCGTCTCGAATTGAATGAATGTAAAAGACCGGATGCATCCGTTCCTTTTTCCCTTGACGCATCCGCGCCCGCAAAGTACAATAGGAATTACCAAAAACAAGCGCTCCGCGGCGCAGCAGAATTTGCACGTTTTTCGGCATATTTTGCAGCCTCTTGTCTGTTATTGCCAAAATCGCACCTGGAAAATTGTGAACAATTCTTCTTCCACATTTGTGGAGAATGTGGTATACTTTAGGAAACTGCGCGAATTTTTCGCGCGCGGTTTCGACGCGTTTTGCGTCTGTCGTGTGCTATGATCGTTCCGGTTTCCGGGTACGGACCGGCGTCTCCGCGAAGGGGGGGGAAATGCAGCGGGGCGGAAAGGAAGGTCACAGATGTCAAAGAGAGTTCAGAAGGTGTGGAACGCTGTCACCACCGTGCTGGTGATCCTGGTTGTCGTTCTGGCGCTGCTTCTGGTGGGGGTCCGGCTGGTCGGTCTCCGGCCGATGTGCGTCCTGTCCGGCAGCATGGAACCGACTTATCACACTGGCTCGCTCATCTATGTCAAGCCCTGCGCGCCCGAGGACGTGCAGGTCGGCGATCCGATCACGTTCGTGCTCAATGAGGACTTGGATGTCGTCACGCACCGCGTCGTCTCCATTGATGCGGAAAATCAGCACTTTTATACAAAGGGAGACGCAAACGATGCGCCCGACGGCGCACCCGTCTATTTCAAGAACCTCATCGGCCGCCCGGTGTTCACCATCCCGTACCTGGGCTATGTCTCGCACTGGGTGTCGAACCCGCCCGGCATGTATCTGGCCATCGCGCTCGCGCTCGTGCTCATCATCCTGACGTTCCTGCCGGATGTGCTGCGCAAAGCGTCGGCCGCGGATGCGCGCGACGCTGCCCGCCGCGCCGCGGACAAGCCCGGCGATGCCCCGGATGCCAAAAATTCCGGCGAAAATATGGAAAAATAAAGGCTCCGTGCAATATTTTGCCTGTTCGTGCATTAACTTAGTGATTGCTGACAGCGCCCGGCACGGCACTGTTGGACATAGGAAGCTTTGGACAAAAGTAAGGGAGGAAAACATTACATGAAGAAGAAAACTCTGACGATCGCCATCGCGCTCGTGCTCGTCGTGGCGCTGGCGGTTGGCGCAACGTATGCCCTGCTGACGGATAAGACGGGCACGGTTACCAACACGTTTGTGGTGGGCAAGATCACTGACGATGGCACAACGTTTTCTCTTAAAGAACACGCTATTGATCATCAGGATGCTAATGGCAAGTATGTTTTGAAGGACGGTAACACCGAGAGTGACTACACCACTTCGAACACGTACGGCGCAGTTGTTCCGGGCGTGAACCTGCCGAAGGACCCGACTGTGAAGGTCGAGGCGCTTGCCGGTGATGCTTATCTGTACGTTGTTGTTGACAATCAGCTGAGTAGCGGGCTCACCTATACGATTGACAGCAAATGGACGGCAATTGGCACAAAAGATAACAAGACGCTGTATGCCTATAATGGTGGCGAAAAACTGACTGCGAACAGCGCGGTTAATCAGGCAGTTCTCGAAGGCGACCAGATCGTTGTTTCGAGCGAAGAAAAAGAAGTTGCCGCTGGCAACTCTACGCTTACTTTCAACGCTTACCTTGTGCAGGCTGTTGGCACTGGTGATGCTGCTGCTGCTTGGAACGCAAACGGCGGCTTCGACACTGGCATCACGAACGCGGCAATGCCCACCCCCACCACTGGCAAATAATTTCTCTCGCGATTTCCCTATGTAACTTACGCACAGAGGACTGTGCGGAAAAATAGAAAAGGAGAACGCTACATATGAAGAAGAAAACCATTCTTGTGGCTGCCATCGCAGTCATGCTCGTCGCGGCGCTCGTCGTCGGCGGCACGCTGGCGTACTTCACCGATAAAGACAATGCGACCAACACCTTCACCGTCGGCAATGTCAAGATCAAGCTCGATGAGAGCAATGTGAACGACCCGAATGGTGCTCGTGTTACCAGCAACGAGTATACCGGAGTTCTTCCCGGCATCCAGTATAAGAAAGACCCGGTTGTCACCAATACCGGCAAAAACGACGCTTATGTGCGTGCTGTCGTGACCATTGAAAACGGCATGAACTGGCTGGGATTCTACTATGATAAGGCTTCGACATTCCCGCAGGTAGATGCCTTTGAGAAGCTCATCTGCAATAAGCTGGGCAAAGGCTGGGAGATCGTGAGCTTCAAAAATGTTATGTCTACTCAGGATCATCCTACCAGTGATACCGTAGTTACGCTGAAGTATACCGGTGTGCTGAAGTCCGGAGAGGCGACCTCGGCCATGTTTGAGAATGTTATGCTGCCCGCCAAGATGACGACCAGCGACATCACGACGCGCGTTGCGCAGAACGGTGTTTTCCATATCGATGTGGTCGCTCAGGCCATTCAGACGGAGGGCTTCGCTTCTTGGAATGATGCCTTTGCAGCCTTTGATGCTCAGAAGTAATTAAAGGAGAACGCTACATATGAAGAAGAAAACCATTCTTGTGGCTGCCATCGCAGTCATGCTCGTCGCGGCGCTTGTCGTCGGCGGCACCCTCGCGTACTTCACCGATAAAGACAATGCGACCAACACCTTCACCGTCGGCAACGTTGACATTCAGCTGATCGAGCAGCAGCGTAAGCTGGACGCGAATGGCAACAAGACCACGGATCTTGAGGAGTTTCAGCAGAACAAAGCGCTGTATCCCATCGTTGGTTCTGCGCAGGGCAAAGACGGTGACGATCAGTCGAACCTTGACGCGATCGGCGTGCCTGTAGCCAAGAATTATGTGGACAAAATTGTTACCGTCAAGAACACCGGTTCGGAAGCGGCCTACATCCGCGCTTATTTTGCGATTCCCGCCGCTCTGGATAGCGCAGATCCTTCTAAAAACGTTCTGCATTACAACGATGGCAACCGCTATCTGACGGCTGAAGAAAATAACAACAAGCCCGGCTGGTTTAGCACTGCCGGCTATGAGTGGAAGTGGGCAGAAACACCCTTTCAGGCTACAATTGACGGCATTAAGTACAATGTTTACTATGCCGACTTCTATCAGGCAGTACCGGCTGGTGAAACGACTTATCGTTTCCTTACCGGCGTGTATCTGGACAAGTCCTTTGACATGAAGGATGACGGCGCATATGCGTTCGGCCAGAAGCTTACTCTTGACGAGGGCTGGGACTGGAGCAAGGTCTCCTGCCCGGTGTTCGCCGTTGCGGTTCAGGCCGAGGGCTTTGGCAGCGCTTCTGAAGCTATGGATGCTGCTTTTGGCGCAAACTACAACCCGTGGGGTGGCACTGCTGGCAACTGACAGTAATTCCCCAACATTTTGACCCCGATGGGGCGGCGCGCCGCGCCGCCCCACTCGGAGCCTACGGGCCCGAAAGGGGCTGGCCTCCGTCCGGCGCAGACGCCGGCCGGGCCAAAGCTTCCCCGGCCCCTTTCAGCCCTTTATCCCCGGTTCCGTCCGGGCGCGGGCGGCGGA
>ERZ780168.3654-NODE-3654-length-11664-cov-5.519683_pt1 | contig 11664 bp, 8 predicted proteins | sample MGYA00510981_ERZ780168 | MGnify/ENA primary metagenome ERZ780168 (study PRJEB29588, sample SAMEA2158769) | human gut metagenome | biome: human gut; feature: human-associated habitat; material: faeces | place: Denmark | collected 2008/2010 ...
TCAACAGCCGCAGTGCCGCAGAGAGATAATACCGCACCCGGTTCTCGTAGTCAAAGGGCTCCACCGCAACCGCCTGCCAGGCTTCCCGCAGGCAGGCAAGCACCTGTGCCTGCCAGGGCACAGCCCCATCCAGCAGAAAAAACGCCGGGGCATCCGGCTGGAGCATGGGTCGGATGAGCTTCTGCCAGAAGATGGTGTCCATTCCACCCACCAGCCGGGGATGGAACACACCCGAGTGAAGCAGGGCCTCCCCTTTTCCCGCATGCTCCACCGCGTGGAGGATGCCGGAGTTCAGGAACACGCCCTGATTCGTCTGCAGAGTCACCCGGGTCTTGTTCACGTCCACCGTCAGGGGGCCTTTCATGGCCAGTATGTACTCAAACTCCTCGTGCCAGTGCCAGGCCACCGAATAGCTTTTCAGGTTCTCCGCGTAGCAGGCAATGGGGAACAGGGCGCTGCCATGCTGGACCATTTCCCGCCCCTCGGCATCGGCCACAACATCCTGCTGTAAGGTCAGCCAGGTAACGATATTGGCAGCAGAGACACAGCTTGTCTGAAACGCCATATTGAACAATTCCTTTCCGCAATGCTTTGAATATTTTTTGTCAATGCCGTTTTTGTTGTACAAATCGGGTGTTTTTGTTCTATCTATCGTGCCGGTTTCGTGGTATTATTTCATCAGAACCAGCAAGCACAGTATAACACCGCAGGGGGCGGAAAACAACCCCCGGCGCGGCTTGATCCGGTTCCCGAGAAGCGTTCCGCATGGGCAGCCTGGCCCGGGGGACTCTTCCAGAATAAAACATTTCTTTGTGGGAGGTATTTTTATGCTTCGCATCCAGTATCTTGATAAAGACCGTTTCATGCAGCAGGTAGCCGCCAGCCGCGGCAGTGTGCTCCTGCACCTGGCCAATGGCGAGACCTGTGACCTGAAAAAGGACAACGCCGCCACCGAGCTGTTCCAGATGATGGACGCTCCCTCCAAGGGCTTTGACATCTCTGTCACCGACCCTGCTGATGTCTCCGGCTTCCTGCACTACATGCTTGAGGCCGGCCGCAGAGAGCGCGCCGCCTGCTGACCCTTTGACATTCTCCTTTTTTCGCATATTACAGCAATGTAAAACGCCCGCTCCGGGGTCAGAAGCCGGAGCGGGCGCTCTGCGTTTGCTGTAATATGCGAATAACGGAGAATGGCGAACGATCAGCCGGCCACACGGTCCATCCGGCCTGCCTCCAGCATGTAGCGCAGGAAGCCGGTCACGTCGGCGGGGTCGGTCACGGTGATGTCAAAGCCCTTTTTGGGGGCGTTCATCATCCGGAGAATGGAGGATGCGGTGGCATCCTCTTTCAGGTCACAGGTCTTGCCGTTGTCCAGATGCAGCAGCACACTGCCGCGGCTGGCGGAAACCTGACGCATGAAACGGTCTTTATCAAAATATTCGATACGAAGCATAAAAATACCTCCTGTCAGAAAATTGTTTATTTGCATGCCGTCTTCCGGGTGAGCTGCTCGTGCATGACGATCATCAGGATCAGCAGCGCCAGCAGATACACGGGGAAGAGGGCAGGGGCAACGTTGTTTGCCAGCAGGCCGAACAGCGGCGGCATGACCAGATTGCCGACATAGGCGCTTGCCATCTGGATGCCGATCACAGCCTGCGACCGGTCCGCGCCGAAGTGGCCCGGCGTGGAGTGGATGATGCTGGGGTAGATGGGCGCACAGCCCAGCCCCACGAGGACGAGGCCGGCCAGCGAGAGCGCCTGCGGCCCCGGCAGAAGCAGGGCGGCCACACCCACGGCCAGAACGGTCTGCCCCAGACGGATCATCTGGGTGTCGTTGAACCGGAGGGTGACGAAGCCGCAGAAGCCGCGCCCCACCGTGATGCCCAGATAGAACAGGCCCGCAAAGGCAGCGGCCGTGTCGGCCGGGACGCCTTTGCTCAGTGTGAGGTAGCTGCTGGCCCAGAGGCCCGCCGTCGTTTCGAGGCCGCAGTAGCAGAAGAAGCAGAGTATCACTTCCCGCGCACCGGGGATGGCCAGGATCTGGGGCAGCGTCAGCGGCCTGGCCGGGGTGCCGTCCGCAGTCTCGGCGGCCGGGCGGCCTTTCCAGAGCGGCAGGCTCAGCACCAGAACGGCTGTGATGCCGACCTGGATGAGGGCTACGATGCGGTAGCCGCCGTTCCAGCCCTGCCCGCCGGTCAGGGCCAGGCTCATCAGCACCGGGCTGATGATGGTGCCTACGCCCCACATGCAGTGCAGCCAGCTCATGTGGCGGCTCTCGTAGTGGAGGGCGACGTAGTTGTTCAGGGCGGCGTCCACGCTTCCGGCACCCAGCCCGTAGGGGATGGCCCAGAGGCAGAGCATCCAAAACGCGCTCGCCGCCGAGAAGCCGAACAGCGCCGCCGCCGTCATCGCCACACTGAGGGCCGTGACCTTGCCGGTGCCCAGCGCACGGGTCAGCCGGTCACTGCACAGGCTGGAAACGATGGTCCCACAGGAGATGATCATCGAGACGATGCCTGCGTAGGACACCGGCACCCCGAAAGCGGGGTAGAGGTTCGGCCAGGCGGAGCCGAGAAGCGAATCCGGCAGGCCGAGGCTGATGAATGCCAGGTAGATGACCGGCAGAAGAAGCTGTGCCATGGGTTGTGTTCCTCCCGTTTCGGTGTTATACTGGACTTGCGGCCTCTGATGAAATAATACCACGAAACCCGCGGCTGTGGTAGGAGAAAATCTGAAGTTTTGTACAACAAAACCGGCATTGATAAAAAATCTTCAAAGATTTGCGGAAAGGAACTGGTCAATATGGCATATCGAACGAGCTGTGCAACAATTATCCATGAGGGCGGCATCCACTGCGAAACGGACATCGTGGCCGACGCCGAAGGGCGCGAGCTGGTGCAGCACGGCAGTGCGCTGTTTCCCATCGCCTGCTACGCCGAAGACCTGGCCAGCTACTCGGTGGCATGGCACTGGCACGAGGAATTTGAATACATCCTCACCATACAGGGCCCCCTCCATGTGGATGTGAACAAGACCCGCCTGACGCTGCAGACCGGGCAGGGCATCTTCCTCAATTCGGGGGCGCTGCACTCGGTGGAGCAGGCGGAGGGCACGGCCCTGCTCCACTCCGGCGTCTTTCAGCCCCGGCTGGTGGGCGGCATGGACACCATCTTCTGGCAAAAGCTCATCCGGCCCCTGCTGCAGCCCGGTGCCCCGGCGTTTTTTCTGCTGGACGAGGCGGTGCCCTGGCAGAAACAGGTACTTGTCTTCCTGCGGGACGCCTGGAAAGAGGTGGCGGACGAACCGTTCGACTACGAGAACCGGGTGCGGTATCATCTCTCGGCGGCGCTGCGGCTGCTGAGCACCCAGTGCGTGGGCGGCAAGACCAAGGTCTCGGAGCAGGAGCAGATCGCCTCGGAGCGGATGAAGCGGATGCTCCGCTACGTGGAGGAGCACTACGCCGAGGAGCTGACGGTGGAGAAGATCGCGGCCTGCGTGGCCCTGAGCGAGAGCGCCTGCCTGCGCAGCTTCCGGCAGCTGCTGGGCATCACGCCCATCCAGTACGTCAAGCAGTTCCGGGTGGAAAAGGCCGCCGAGCTGCTGCGCTCCACCCGGCTGAAGACCGGCGAGATCGGTCTGGAATGCGGGTTCTCGGACGGCAGCTACTTTATTAAAACGTTCCGGGAGATCAAGCACTGCACCCCCCGCGAATACCGCACAAAATTCTGTTGAGATCTGGAAGAGGAGAAAAAATCGGAAGACAAAGCGCGCATAATCAAACAGCCGGGAGGCGTTCCGAAACGGAAGCCTCCCGGCTGTTATGGTTCAGAGGGTCTTATTGCAAAAGGCTGCTGGAATCGGTGCCGCCGACCGTCAGGCGGGCCTGAATCCCGTTGTGCGTCCAGAGGGTGTCGGCTTTATCGACCCCAAGAATCAGAAGTGCGTCGATGGAGACCGAAGTCGGACGGTACAGCAGGGTGCAGAAACGGATGGTTTCTACCCCCTGCGCTTTGAGCGTCCGGAGGGTCTCCATGGTGAGATGTGCGGTGGCCACAATGCTGTTGACGCGAATGGTAAGGACCTTGCCTTGGGCATTCAGTGTGCAGGTGTGCGTGATCTGCTTTTCCAGTGCATTGGTGACGGAAAGCCCCTCTACCGTAACGAGATACTCTGCATCCGAGGCGGTCAGCTCTTCGGCCAGATCGGAAGTCGAGACCGCACCCGACGGCTCAGAGGGCTGCTCCGGCTGGGAAGGCTGCTCCGGGTTAGGATTTTCCGGGTTGGGGTTGGGATTCTCCGGGTTGGGGTTAGGATTCTCCGGGTTGGGGTTAGGATTCTCCGGGTTGGGATTGTCCGGGTTAGGATTGTCCGGGTTGGGATTGTCCGGGTTGGGATTGTCCGGGTTGGGATTGTCCGGATTGGGATTGTCCGGGTTGGGATTGTCCGGGTTAGGATTGTCCGGATTGGGATTGGGCTGTTCCGGCTCCGTGGGCTTTTCCGGTTCAGGCTTGTCACCCTCTTGGGTAAGATCCACACCGGCCAAATCTTTTCGTGTGATAACAGCACCTACTGGCAAACCGGCGAACTTCTGTTCTTTGAGCGGTGTATCGCCAATGGCAATTGCATCGCCCTTGGCAACGCTTCCGCCTGCGGTGGCATCAATGGTCACTTTGCCTTCAATGGTGATAGCGGCAGGGGCCTTTTTTTGTTCACTCGTAACGCTGCCGCTGCCGATGGCTGCGCCGCCAGAAAGTTGTCCATCATCCGAAGCTGTGCCGCCCTTTGCGGTGATGTTGGGGGAACCGGCCTCGGTGCCCTGGATGGAAATTTTATTTCCGTTTCCGTCAACGTCCGGTTCGGATTCTGCGCCGCCGCCGATGCCGGCTGCACCCATACCGCCCTTTGCATTTTCGATGGTGACATTGCCCTCGATGGTCACGCCACCAGTGCCATAGACACCGCCGCCGATACCGGCACCTTCTCCGCCGCCGGTGGCGTTGCCGATTTGAGCGTTGCCTCTAATGATTACATTGCCGATGCCAATAGGGCCGCCACCAATGCCGGAACCACCATCACCACTTTTTGCATTTTCGATTTTGGCGTTGCCTTCAATGGTCACATTTCCGACAGTTTTTTTATCAATTATCATCTCCCAGGTATCATCGTCATAATGCACAACGCCTTGGCCGCTGCCGATGCCTGCGCCGCCATATTTACTTTCCGCATTTTCAATGACTGCATTCCCTCTGATGATGATCTCGCTGTCACCAAAGGCGCCACTGCCGATGCCGGCACCTTCTTCGCCGCCCTGTGCGTTTTTGATGACGGCATCACCTTCAATGGTCACTGTGCCCAGACCCTGATGGCCGCTGCCGATGCCGGCAGCCATATAGCCACCAGAGGCTTCGGTGATGGTGCCGCCGCTGATAGTGACAGTGCCATCGCCGCCAGAGCCGCCGCCAATACCGGCACCATAATTGCCCGTAGCCTTTGCGGTGATCTCACCGCCCGTAATGGTCACTTGACCGTCCTTTCCGTCACCGCCGCCGATACCCGCACCACCGTAACCACCCGTGGCAGTTAATGTGCCACCATCTTTGTTTTCATCGGTGATCGTCAGTTTTCCGCTGGTTTCATTTCCCTCGGTATCAGTTTCTTTGTTGTGTTCCAGACCGGCATGGCCAGAATCACCCGTTAAGGTGTTCTTGCCGTTCAATTCGATGTTGGTATTGCCGCTGCCGGTCACATCCACAGCGGCCCGGTCTGTCGAGCTGGCGTTGATCTCCACATTATCCAAAGTGACATTGGCCGTCTGGTCTTTGTCTGCGTCGATGGTGACCGTGTTCGACGTGCTTGTGCCAGAGCTAGAGCTAGTGATGGTGATTTCGTTGTCCAGACGATCTTTGATGTATCCGCTGCTGTCGCTGACGTATTCCTTTTGGTTCTCATCATTCCAGTTCCACTGGCTGATGAGATTGCCGTCTTTCGTAGCGTGGATATCAATGGAGCCGCTGACAATATCATACGTAGCGGCAAAAGCAGGAAAGGTCATGCCGGTCATCATGGCACAGGCGAGAGCGAGGGCCGCGATCCGTTGTGCCGCAACGCGGGGAGGGGGAGATGCCTTTTTCTTGCCGAAAAGCACCGGAACATGCCCCAGGACGCGCATGGCGAGTCTGCGATAAGAGACCATTGAGAATACCTCCTATTACATATTTCTACAATAATTATTGGAACCGGACAGGGCGGTGCGCCGCCGTCCCTTCCAACTTGTATCACAACATGGATGGGGGGAACCAGAAAACAGAGGTTGCTTGCTAAGCTCAATATAGCACGGGGGGGTAAAACGCAAGACGTTTCTGCGTGAATGGGGGTGTTTCCTGCGTGAAACACTGGAAATTTCCAGAAATCCCCTTTTTTGCGATAGCTCACGCAAGCAACGTCGAGCCGGATGTTTTTTGGGCAGAAAGGACGAGGCGGCAGAAAAACGGGCCGGAACAAAACAGCAGCAGCCGGGAGGCAGGAAAAAGAACTGCAAAAACGGAAAAAACCGGCCGCAGAATCTTGACGAATGAAGACAAACATGATAGAATAAAAAAGTAGTCAGGGAGCCGCACGAACGGTGGCTGGACTGTGATGCAAGATCTACGGAATTGAATATTCTCGGCAAAGCAGTCGAAAGGCTGTGACGCAAAGCTATAGGGCCTGTAAAATGGCAGCCAGTTGCTTCTCAAATCGGGCACGATGTGTACCCGTCTTTTGAGTGACCTTCATCTGAACAGCAGGTGTCGATTTGCCGAGTTTGCCTCAGCAAATCGACACCTTTTTCATTATGACATCTCCGTGCTTCAAATAAATCCGGGGAAGGCCCGACACGAGCAATGCTTGTGCCGGGCTTTTTCTTTCCCCGGATTTATGGTATACTGTTTTGCAAGGAACACAACAAACAGGAGGAGTCAGCGTGGAGGATTACCGCACCATCCGGGGCACAGCCATCGGCGAATATGAGGAGAAGAAGAGCCGCTTCATTGCGCAGCTCGCATTTGCAGACAGCGAGGAAAAGGCCGTGGCCTTTCTGGAGCAGGTGCGCGCGGCCAACCGCACCGCGCGGCACAACGTTTACGCCTACCGCCTGCGGGAGGGCAACCGGGAGCGCTACTCCGACGACGGCGAGCCTGCCAAGACCGCCGGGACCCCGGCGCTGGAAGTGCTGCAGCACAGCGGCCTGACCGACCTCATCGTGGTCGTGACCCGGTACTTTGGCGGGGTGCTGCTGGGCACGGGCGGCCTCGTCCGCGCCTACACCACCGCGACCGCCCGCGCACTGGAAAACGCCGAGGTCGTCACGGTGCGCAGCGTGGTGGAGCTGGAAGTGACGGTGGACTACGCACTCTACGAGCGGGCCGCGCTGCTGATCCACGCCGCCGGGGCCAAACTCGCCGACCCGCAGTTCACCGACCGCGTGACCCTGCACTGGCAGATGCCGGAGGGCACCGAGCCACCGCTGCTGGAACAGCTGCGGGAGCTGACGCGGGGCGGGGCCGAGGTGAGCGTCTCGCAGCCGTTCTATGCGCCGTTCTGATGCCCCTCTCCGTCTCGCATTTGCTCGTCCGCTCCCCCGAAGTGGGAGCCATGGGCAGTCGGATGCAGGGCTGCATGGCCGCTGCGCTCTGGGCGCAGCAGCACCGAGAGATTTTTTATAGGATAATTTTGGACAGGACAGGAAGATTCCCCCTTCGACAGAGCAATTCTGCTACAATAGCTGCGGGCGCAGCTGCGCTGGGAAGGGGGCTGGAACCAGCATGAAAGTGAGGGATACCGGATGGATGTACGCCAGCGTACCGAAGAAATCGAGCGGCTGACCTTTGCCCCCTGGGCGACCTTCAGCAATGCAAGCCGGGGCCGGGCCCGGCCGGAGCCGCAGGACCCCATCCGCCCGGTGTTCCAGCGTGACCGGGACCGCGTGATCCACTGCAAGGCGTTCCGCCGCCTCAAGCAGAAAACGCAGGTCTTCCTCTCGCCGGAGGGCGACCTCTACCGCACCCGCCTGACCCACACGCTGGAAGTCTCCCAGATCGCCCGCACCATCGCCCGGGCGCTGCGGCTCAACGAGGACCTGACCGAGGCTATCAGCCTCGCCCACGACCTTGGCCACACCCCCTTCGGCCACGCCGGAGAGCGGGCGCTGGATAAGCTCACGCCCGGCGGCTTCAAGCACTATATGCAGAGCCTGCGGGTGGTGGACAAGCTCGAGAAGGACGGGCAGGGCCTCAACCTGACCTGGGAGGTGCGCAACGGCATCGTCACCCACACAAAAGGCACTTGGGCCGCGACGCCTGAGGGCCGCATCGTGCGGATGGCCGACCAGATCGCCTACGTCAACCACGACATCGAGGACGCCGTCCGGGCCGGTGTGCTGGACCCGGCCACTCTGCCGAAGGACTGCACCGCCGTGCTGGGCCAGACGAAGTCCGCCCGCATCACCACCATGATAAACAGCATCCTCGCCCACAGCGACGGGGATGTGGGGGTCGGCGCGGAGGAGAATGAAGCCTTCCTCGCCCTGCGGGACTTCATGTATGCCACCGTGTATGTGGACAAGACCGCCAAGGCCGAGGAGCAGAAGGTGGACAAGGTCATCGGGGAGCTGTACGAGTATTATCTGGCCCATGTGGACCAGATGTCCAACTTCTACGTCCAGCTGGCCTATCAGGACAACCCCGAGCGGGCCGTCACCGACTATATCAGCGGCATGAGCGACGAATTTGCCATCCGGACCTTTGAGGACGTCTTTGTGCCTCGCAAGTGGCACGTTTTGTAAAAAGGAGCGCCGAACATCTTTATGATCCCACACGAATATATTGAAGAGCTGACCCGCCGCACCGACATCGTGGAGCTGGTGGGCAGCTATGTCCAGCTCAAGCGGAAGGGCCGGCTCTACGGCGGTCTGTGTCCCTTCCACAGCGAGAAGACCCCCTCGTTCTACGTCTATCCGGATACCCAGAGCTTCTATTGCTTTGGCTGCGGTGCAGGCGGCGATGCAGTGACCTTTACCAAAAAGATAAACAGCATCGACTATGTGGAGGCCGTCAAGCTGCTGGCCCAGCGGGCCGGTATGCCCGAACCCACCGAGGACGACAAGACGGGCCGTCTGCGCAGCCGCATCCTCACCATGAACAAGGACGCGGCCCGCTTCTTTCACGCCTGCCTCAACTCCACCGTGGAGGAGGCCCGGCAGGCCCGTGCCTACTGGCGTCGGCGAGGCCTCGACGACAAGACCATCAACCGCTTCGGGCTGGGCTACGCCCCCGACGACGGGCAGGCGCTCTACCAGCATCTCCGGGACAAGGGCTACAACCAGCAGGAGCTGGACGCCAGCGGCCTGTTCAAGCGCAGCGCTTCCGGGCGCATCTACTGTTTGTTCTGGAAGCGGGTCATGACCCCCATCTTCGACCTGCGCGGCAACATCATCGCGTTTGGCGGGCGTGTGCTGGATGACTCCAAGCCCAAATACGTCAACAGCCCCGAAACGCTGGTCTACCACAAGTCGGACACGGTGTTCGCGCTCCAAATCGCAAAGCGGAGCGCTTCCCATCGGTACGTCCTCTGCGAGGGCTACATGGATGTCATCTCCATGCATCAGGCGGGCATCGACACCGCTGTCTGCGCCTGCGGCACGGCCCTGACGCCCGACCAGGTCAAGCTCATCAGCCAGTATGCCGATGAGGTCATCCTCAGCTACGACTCCGACGAGGCGGGCCAGAAGGCCACCCTCCGCTCGCTGGAACTGTTCCGTAACAGTCCGGTGCGGGTGGGCGTGCTGCAGATCCCGGGCGCGAAAGACCCGGACGAGTACATCAAGAAATACGGTGCCGACCGCTTCAAAGCCCTGCTGGACGGCGTGGGCAATGCGCTGGACTTCCGGCTGGGCCGTCTGCGCAGTCAGTACGACCTCAAACAGGATGCTCAGCGCCTCGAGTACGTCAAGGAAGCGGTGGAGATGCTGGCGCAGCGCTCCAACCCCACCGAGCAGGAGGTCTACGCCGGGCGTCTGGCCGAGGAGACGAACATCTCCAAGACTGCCATCATGGCCCAGCTGGCCGACGCCGTGAAGAAAGCGGGCAGCAGGCGCCGCCGGGAGCAGAACCGCGCCCGCCTGAAAGAGGGCGAAATGGACCAGATCAAAGTCCCCTACGGCGCAGGCCGGGGCGCACTGGGCATGGCCAGCGCAGAGCAGCGGCTTCTGGCCGCCATGCTGCGGGAGCCGGGCTATATCGATAAGGTGAGCGCCCAGCTCAGGCCGGAACAGTTCTTGCAGCCCCAGCAGAAGGAGCTGTACGAAGCCATGCTCCGCTGCAAGGAGCAGGGGGTGGAGGTGAGCCTCGCCACCCTGCGGGCCTTTGTCAGCGAGGAAGCTCTGAATGAATTGAGCCGTCTTGCGGCACAATACAGCGATGTGAACTGTACGCCGGAGGACATCAAACTCTATCTGGAACGCATTGCCCGGGGGACTCCCGTGGCCAGCCGCGCCGCCAGTATGTCAACCAACGATATTGAACAGTATCTCCAGTCGATGCGGGAACAAAAGCAGGGAACTGCTGACGCAGAAGATTCGGTCTGATCTCTCCACCGGCTGGGGCCGGAAGGAGAAGCACAGATGCAGAAAATGTCACAGACGGAAGAAATGGCGAAGATGCTGGCGGGACGCGCCCGCCGCCATGTCCTGACGCCCGAGCAGGTGAGCCGTGCCATGGAAGAGCAGGACTTCGACCCGGCGGGGCTGGACGAACTGTATGCCGCACTGGAGATGCGGGGCGTGCAGGTGGCCGAGGAAGAGACAGAGCTGCCGCTTCTGGACGAAGAGCAGATCGGAAAGCTCGAGCATGAGCTGTCTGCCGAAGGCGTGGCGCTGGACGACCCGGTGAAGACCTATCTGAAAGAGATCGGCCGGGTGCCGCTGCTCTCGGCGAAAGAGGAAGCCGCCCTTGCCCGTGCTGCGCAGGCAGGGGACGAGGACGCCCGCCGCCGTCTCAGCGAAGCGAACCTCCGCCTCGTCGTCTCGGTGGCAAAGCGGTATGCCGGGCGGGGCCTGCCCTTCCTCGATTTGATCCAGGAAGGTAACCTCGGCCTGATGAAGGCGGCGGAGAAGTTCGAGCCGGACCGGGGCTTCAAGTTCTCGACCTACGCCACCTGGTGGATACGCCAGTCCATCACCCGGGCCATCGCCGACCAGGGCCGCACCATCCGCATCCCGGTGCATCTGGTGGAGAGCATCAACCGGGTCAAGAAAACGGCAGGCGACCTGCTGCACAAAAATGGGCGGGAGCCCACCGTGGAGGAAATCGCCGCCGCACTGGATATGGAACCGGACAAGGTGCGGGAGCTGCTGCAACTGTCGCAGGAACCCATCAGTCTGGAAACGCCGGTGGGGGAGGAAGAGGACGCTCATCTGGAGGACTTTATTCAGGACGAGGACGCCGGTGTCCCGGTGGACGAAGCCGGGCGCCAGCTGCTGCGGCGGGAACTGCTGCACGTCCTTAAAAGCCTGACGCCCCGGGAGGAGAGGGTCATCACCCTGCGCTTTGGTCTGGAGGATGGCCGTGCCCGCACCCTGGAAGAAGTGGGCAAGGAGTTCAACGTGACCCGGGAGCGGGTGCGGCA
>ERZ780168.3655-NODE-3655-length-11660-cov-3.249806_pt1 | contig 11660 bp, 8 predicted proteins | sample MGYA00510981_ERZ780168 | MGnify/ENA primary metagenome ERZ780168 (study PRJEB29588, sample SAMEA2158769) | human gut metagenome | biome: human gut; feature: human-associated habitat; material: faeces | place: Denmark | collected 2008/2010 ...
GCGCGGTTTTATATTGTCTGTGAAGAGGTGCCATTAGGGACACCAGAAAGTCCGCTCATTGTCTGCGGTTTGTCGGACACACTCCGTGAGTGTCCAAACGTGGCCAAGACACGGAATGGGATGCCAGCCACGGCATGGAAGAAATACGTGAATTTTGCTTCAAAGAATTTGCCGCCGTCTGTTTATTCTGGAACTTTTTTGTTCTCTGGTATTCCTGTAATATTACTTATCAAAGCCAAGTGTGATATGCTTATTGCAACAATTCCTTTTTGCTGTACAGGAAATTATGTCAAATAAGGAGAGATAAAATGATACAGGATATTTTACCACTGCATCTGCAGAATCAGTACGAAAAAAAACAGCCGGACGATACCAGCTATATGATGATCTACAGGGAGAACAAGATCCTTGTAAGGGAGGGAGAGACGCTTGCCTTCCTTACTTACCGGGAACTCCGGGAGATCTGTGAGACGGCGGGAGAAATGGCGCCGCAGAGCATCTATCTGTTTTCCGTTGGGGAGGAGACGTATTTTCTGACGGAACTGCCGGAGCATCTCACACCGGAAGGATACTGTTTTGAAAAAATGTTTGCGGTGCGGTCGGGAAAGCCGAAGGAGCACATCCTTGCGGCTGCCACGGCATGGCATCTGTACGAGTGGTATCGGGATAACCGGTTCTGCGGAAGATGCGGACAGAAACTCATGCACAACGGAACGCTGCGGATGTTATTCTGTCCCGCATGCGGCAACCAGGTGTTCCCAAAGATCGCACCGGCGGTGATTGTCGGGGTGACGGACGGAGAGTATATTCTGATGACAACCTACGCCAACAGGGAGTACAAACGGTACGCGCTCATCGCTGGATTTACGGAGATCGGGGAGACGGCGGAGGAGACGGTCATGCGGGAAGTGCAGGAGGAAGTCGGTCTTAAGGTGAAGAATATCCACTATTATAAGAGCCAGCCGTGGGGATTTGACCAGAACCTTCTTCTTGGTTATTTCTGTGAACTGGACGGAGAGCGGGATATTGTGCTGGACACGGGAGAGCTTGCGACAGCGGAGTGGGTGCATTATTCGGATGTGCCGGAAGATCCAGAGGGGCTGTCGCTGACCAGAGAGATGATGTCTGTATTCCAGAAAAATTTTACGTCTGAGAAAATGTCTTGACAGTCAAATGAACATACTGTATTATTACAATAGTACAAAGAAACTTTAAAAAAATGGTAGGATTTCCTAAGAATTCTTAAGTTTTACTTAAACCCATTTTTTTTGAGGGGTGATAATGATACAATCACCATAAATTTGTAAAATACAGGTAAGGGAGAGACGAGAATGAAAGACAAGAAGCAAAAAAACGAGCAGAATGCAGGCGCGATAGCAGCAAAGCCAAAGAAGAAAAAGAAGGTACTGATCGTTGTGCTGGTTATTGTGGCAGTTCTGGTGGTCTGGATCGGTATATCCATACATAACGCGACCAAGCAGGTGGCGATGGCGGTGAATACCGTGGAAGTGGAGCCGGTACAGAAGAGGGATCTGTCCGATACGATTTCGGTTAAGGGAACGGTTGCCGGAGCCAGCAGCACGAATGTGACGTCAAAGGCGGCGTCCGAGATCACTTCCATGAATGTGCAGGTCGGCGATATCGTGAAAGAGGGTGACGTCTTATGCACACTGGACTCCACGTCGATCGAGGAGAAGATCGCAGACTTAGAGAAGTCCATGTCGAATGCGAATGCGGTGAGCAGCATCAATACACAGCAGGCGGCGGACGCCCTGCAGCAGGCGAAGGATGACCAGACAACGACGCTTGCGGCGGCGCAGAAGACACTCGACCGCGCAAAGGACAGCTACAACGGCGCACAGATGCTCTACGATCAGGGACAGGCGGATTTCGCTGCACTGCTCGCTGCCAAGCAGGCGGTGGAGGATGCGCAGACTGCTTATGATACGGCAGTAGAGACCACCAACCGTGCGATTGAGACAGCACAGGAGGCACAGGAGCTGAACAAGTACAAAGACACCGACACGACATCCAAGGACACACTCAGCAATCTGAAAGAACAGCTGGCAGACTGCGAGATCACAGCGCCGTGCGGCGGTGTGGTAACAGCGGTGAATTCCAAGGTCGGAGACATCAATGCAGAGAAGAACGTCATCATGACGATTGAGGATACGAGTTCCTTAAAGATGGTTGCAACCGTGCAGGAGGCGGATGTATTAAAGCTTCAGGAAGGCATGGAGGCAACTGTGACCGCAGATGCGACGGGTGATGAGCAGATCAAGGGAACCGTGACCAGAGTGGTCCGTGTGAAGAGTCAGGGCACGACGGGAAGCGACGGCAGCACGACTTCTGCCGGTGGTTATTCCATTGAGATCGCGCTCGACAATCAGGAACTTTTAATCGGAATGGCTGTGAAGGCAAAAGTCATGATCCAGGCAAAGGGAGAAGTGCTGGCAGTTCCGTATGATCTGATCCAGTATGATGACAACGGGCAGGCGTATGTTCTTGTGGCTGAGGCGGACGATGGCGGAAACGCAACCGCAGTGCGCAGGAATATCACGGTCGGCGATGAGGTGGATTATTATACAGAAGTGACCGGCGGTGATCTCGCAGAGGGAGATATGCTGATCTACGACACGACATTTTCGATAGCCGAGGGACAGACATTTACACCGGAGCAGATGTATTCTGAACAGGATATGGGACTGACAGACGGTACAGGTACGGAGGTTAGCGAATAGTGAGTGAACCAGTAATCCGAATGGAAAAAATTGTAAAGACATATTATGTAGGTAAGCCCAATGAACTGGAAATCCTGCACGGAATCGATCTTACCGTGAACCAGGGAGAGTTCGTTTCCATCGTCGGTGAGTCGGGTTCCGGAAAAAGTACATTGATGAATATCATTGGAGTATTGGATAGACAGACCTCCGGCAGCTATTATCTGGAAGGACAGGACGTCAACGGCATGACGGACGAGGTGCGGAGTGCGGTCCGCAACCGCAGAATCGGCTTTGTGTTTCAGAACTTTAATCTGCTGCCGAGAGCCAATGCATTGAAAAATGTCATGGTGCCGCTTATATATGGTGAGGAAAAGACGAAGAATGCGAAGGAGCGTGCGATGGAGATGCTGGCGATGGTGGGAATGGACGGGCGTGCAGATCACAGACCAAATGAGCTCTCCGGCGGACAGAAACAGCGTGTGGCGATTGCAAGAGCGATTGTCAACCATCCGAAAATTCTGCTGGCTGATGAGCCGACCGGAGCACTCGACTCCCATTCCGGCGAGCAGGTCATGGAGCTGTTCCAGAGCCTGAACGACGAGGGCGTCAGCATCTTGATGATTACACATGACGCGGAGATCGCATCGATGGCACAGCGCACCGTGGAGATCCGCGACGGAATGATGAAATCGAAGGAGGTGGCTGAAACATGAAAAAAGGAAAAGCAGCAAAGAAAGCCGCGATTGCAGTTGTGACCGCAGTTGCCGTGGGCGGTGTCAGTGTCGGCGGTTATTACGGCATCCGCCAGGCGCAGAAGACGACCGTAAAAGTGTATCCGGTCAGTGACTTTACGAGTGGTTACTGGGGAGACAGCATGAACATGGAAGGCCAGATCACCTCGACGGCTTCCCAGAACATCTATCTTTCCGACAGCCAGACCATTTCCCAGGTTCTCGTCAAAGAGGGCGATGTGGTAAATGCCGGAGACACGCTGATGACATACGATACCAGCATGATCAAGCTGGATCTGGAAACGCAGCAGTTACAGCTTGCACAGACAAAGCTGAAAATCCAGCAGAGTGAAAAAGAACTGGAAAAGCTGAAAAAGACAAAACCGGTATCGGATACGCCGCTGAATCCGGTGGAGCCGGATTTCCCGGATTTCCCGGATTTTCCAGATGAACCCATCGATCCGGATTTCCCGGACGAACCGATTCCGACCCCAGAACCGGAGCCGACGTACGAGGATGCTGTTCTGTACAGCAGTACGAATAAGCTTGTATTTGGTTCCAAACCATACAAAGGAGAAGGAACGCAGGAAGACCCATACACCTATCTCTGCGCACCGGGAACAGTCCTAACAGGCGGATTCCTGAATCAGATGGCAGGATACGCGGATGAAAAGGGAACGAAAAAAGAAGAGGACAGCGAAGGATACTGGTTTCGCCTGGAGATTCATGAGGAAAACAAAGCCGCAGAGGCGCTGGAAACCGTGTGGGAGCAGGATGGAACGAAGATTGCGAAAGCATACGAGACTTCGTATGAAGCAGTCCTGAGTCTGAAAGAATCCGAATCGGCGGATGCACCGGAAATAAAAATCACCACGCCGCTTGCCAACACAGAGGTGGCAGAGGGCGGCGAGCTGAAGCTGAAAATCGGAATCAATGAGAAGAAAGATACCGAAGAGAAGCCGGATGAGAAAGCCGACGATAAAACGGATGATAGAACCGAGAGTCCGTCCGAGGACGATGTGACACAGCCGGGTGAAGCCGGAAATGGAAGCGGTGAGGCAGACGATTCCACGGAAAACACCGAAACGGATGTCACTTACACATACGTCTGGAAACACAACGGAAAGACAATCGACGGAGATTTTAAGGATACTTACACAAAAGAAAACATCACAAAAGAGGATGCCGGAATCTATACAGTAGAAGTGACAGCGAAAAATGACAAGGGTACTTCCATGGCAGTCAGCACTGCAAATGTGGCGGTAAAAGAAGGAACGATTACCCCGACACCAAGTGTAACTCCGACCCCGAGCGTTACGCCGGGACCGAGTGTAACTCCAGAGCCGACCGTCAGCCCGGAACCAAGTACAACACCGATTCCGACCACAGAGCCGGTTCCAACAGAAACTCCGGTGCCGAGCGAGACCCCAGTTCCGACGGAAACGCCGACGCCGACCGAAGCCCCGGCAGAACCGGAAGCGGAACCGCAGAGCGAAGATGCGCCGGAAGCAGTGCAGACGACAGCAAAAACCGTATTCTACGGTGAAAAAGCATCGGTACAGTCCCTCTTTACATCATCCACAGGAAGCAGCGCAAATAACAATACTTCTTCCGGTGATGATACCCAGATGACCTACACAAAAGATGAATTGAAAAAAGCCATCAGCGAAAAAGAAAGCCAGATCCGTAATCTGAAGCTGGATCAGAAGGAAGAGGAACTCAAAGTCAAAAATACGCAGAAATCCCTGGATTCCCAGACCGTAAAAGCGACGATCAGCGGTGTGGTAAAGAAGGTTGGAAATGCAGAAAACCCGTCCAACGACGGAAGCGCCTTTATCCAGGTCAGTGGAAACGAAGGTCTGTACGTGCGCGGCTACTTAAGCGAGACGTATCTCGATCAGGTAAAAGTCGGCGATGAACTCAACGTGACTTCTTGGTCTTCGGGTGCTTTTGCAGCGGCAACCGTAACCGAGATTTCTCCGTACCCGACAACAAGCTACATGTCGTACAGCGAGACACCAGCCTCCTTCTATCCGTTCACAGCCGTTATCCCGGAAGGCGGAGAAGGTTTTGAAAACGGTGACTGGATCGAGATTGCAATCACTGTCGGAAACGATGTAGAAAACGGCAACGGCCTGTACGTCAGCAAAGAATTCATCCGCGAGGAAAACGGACAGAAATTCGTTTATATCCGGGATGAAAATGATAAATTAAAGAAACAGAATGTGGTAACCGGAAAACTTCTGTGGGGCAGTTATTACGAAGTGAAGAGCGGTCTTTCCGAAGAGGATTACATTGCATTTCCGTACGGCAAAACCGTGGTGGAAGGCGCAGACACGAAGGAATCCAGTTCATCGGATTATTACAACAGTTAAGGAGGCGCATTATGTTAGAAAATGTAAGACTTTCCTTTCAGGGAATCTGGTCACACAAAATGCGTTCCTTCCTGACGATGCTGGGTATTATCATCGGAATTGCATCGATCATCTCAATTGTCTCCACGATCAAGGGAACGAATGAGCAGATCAAACAGAACCTGATCGGAGCCGGAAACAACAACGTGACCGTCAGCTTAAAGCAGGGCGACGGCGATTACTGGATGGACAACGGACTGCCAAGCGGCGTGTCGAAACTGTCCGATGATCAGAAAAAGCGGATCCGCGAGCAGGATCAGGTGGAAAATGCATCGTTTTACACCGAAAGAACGTATGTGAGCGGCATCGCAAAAGGAAACACAACACTGGACAGTGCGAAGGCGCTTGGCGTGGATGAAAATTATCTGTCGACGTGCGGATATCAGATTTATCAGGGACGCGGCTTTGTGGAGAGCGATTTCTCGAAGACCCACAAAGTTGTCCTCCTCGACGATACCGCAGTGCTGACACTCTTCCCGGATGAGTCGCCGGTCGGCAAAACGATCGAGATCATGGGAGAGCCGTTCACGGTGATCGGCGTGATCAAAAAAGCCGATTCGTTCCAGCCGGTCATCAATTCCAGAGATGACTACTATACGTACAATCAGGAATCTTATCCGCTGGTGCTGATGCCGGATGTCTGCTGGCCGATCGTATTCCAGTATGATGAACCGGAAAATGCCGTTGTGATGGCAAAAACGACCGAGGATATGAGCACGGTGGGAAAGACAACAGCGGATATCATGAACGAATCCGTGACCAATACAACTGATTCTCTTTCCTATCAGGCAGAGGATCTGCTGGAGAAAGCAAAGAGTCTGCAGGAGTTAGGCCAGAGCACGAACCAGCAGCTGATCTGGATCGCGAGCATTTCGCTTCTGGTCGGCGGTATCGGTGTTATGAATATTATGCTGGTATCTGTAACGGAACGTACAAGCGAGATCGGCCTGAAAAAGGCGATCGGAGCAAGAAAACGCAGAATTCTGTTCCAGTTCCTGACCGAGGCGGCGGTGCTCACCAGCATCGGCGGACTGCTCGGCGTGCTGGGCGGCATTATCATGGCACAGGTGATTTCGAGGGTATCGCAGACGCCTGTGGCGATCAGTATTCCGGCGATCATTTTCTCCGTGGTCTTCTCCATGGTGATCGGTATCGTATTCGGACTGCTGCCGTCGGTAAAAGCAGCGAACCTGAATCCGATCGATGCGCTGCGAAGAGAATAGAACAAAAAAGAGTTGAAAAATCCGTGCGGGTACAGCGTAGGTGCTGGATCCGTGCGGATTTTTTGTGCGGCGTGTGCGGATGAAACTTAAGATCTTTACTTTTTGCAGAAAGTCGGTTATACTGGAAAATAAGCGCAATTTGCGGCGCAGCAAAGAGGCATTCGAGTTTCAGATTCGGTATGTTTATGAAAATATAAGAAAGATTCAAAGACATTTCACATTCGTTTATGGTATAATCAAACAAGAGTATGACCAACGAAAAGGAGTATACGCGAATGAATATTTTGTTTTTTATCACACCGAAAAGTGAAACGGCTTATCTGTATGACGACTGCTCACTTCGGCAGGCCATCGAGAAGATCGAATATCATAAATACACGGCGGTTCCGGTACTGAACAAAAAGGGCTGCTACGTGGGAACACTGACGGAAGGAGATCTGCTCCGCATCATAAAAGAACGGTATCTGCTGAATTACCATGAAGCAGAGGATATCCCGCTCTGGCAGGTTCCAAAACGGTGGAATTATGAGTCCGTCAACATCAACAGCAACATCGAGGACCTGATCGAGATGTCCATGCGGCAGAATTTCGTTCCAGTTGTGGATGACGAGGGAATCTTCATCGGCATCATCCGAAGAAGAGATATCATCCAGTACTGTTATCAGAAAAGCGGCATCAAAGAAGAGGAAGAAGCCCGGCGCAGCGCGCGGAAACAAAACGCAGAACAGATGATTCTGCAGTAAAGAAGAAAATGAGGGAAACATTATGAAAAAACTGATCGATCTTATCCAGGAAGAGCTGGTAAAAGCCTTTACCGCTGCGGAGATGGACCCGTCCTATGCAAGGGTTTCCGTTTCCAACCGCCCGGATCTGTGCGAATACCAGTGCAACGGCGCAATGGCAGCTGCAAAAGCATACCACAAAGCACCGATCCAGCTGGCTGAAGCAGTTGTAGAAAAAGTGACCGATCACAGCGTGATCGGTGAAATTGAAGCCGTAAAACCGGGATTCATCAACCTGAAAATCAACCCGGAATTTCTGGCAGATTATCTTTCCAAAATGCAGAACGACGAAGATCTTTCTGTAGAGAAAGCAAAAAATCCGAAAACCATCATCGTAGATTACGGCGGAGCAAACGTGGCAAAACCGCTTCACGTCGGCCATCTCCGTTCCGCGATCATCGGGGAAAGCATTAAGCGTATGGGACGCTTCATGGGCCACAACATGATCGGTGACGTTCATCTTGGAGACTGGGGTCTGCAGATGGGACTGATCATCACCGAGCTGCAGGAGCGCCATCCGGAGCTTGTTTATTTTGATGAGTCCTTTACGGGAGAGTACCCGGAGGAAGCACCGTTTACGATCAGCGAGCTCGAGGAGATTTATCCTTGCGCAAGCGGCAAATCGAAAGAGGACGAGGACTATAAGAAACGTGCACTCGAGGCAACGAGAGAGCTGCAGCAGGGCAGAAGAGGATATCGTGCGATCTGGAAACACATTATGAACGTTTCTGTTGCCGATCTGAAAAAGAACTATGGAAACCTCGACGTTCATTTCGATCTGTGGATGGGTGAGTCCGATGCACAGGAGTACATTCCAGACATGGTAGATTACCTGAAAGACAATGGTTATGCACATTATGACCAGGGCGCACTCGTTGTTGATGTCAAAGAAGAGACAGACACAAAAGAGATCCCGCCGTGCATGATCTTAAAATCCGATGGGGCAGCTCTGTATGATACGACAGACCTGGCAACCATCATCCAGCGTATGAAACTGTACAAGCCGGACGAGATCTGCTATCTGGCAGACAAACGTCAGGAGCTTCACTTCGTACAGTGTTTCCGCTGTGCAAGAAAAGCAAAACTGGTGAATGATGATACCGTTCTTTCCTTTATCGGCTTTGGTACCATGAACGGAAAAGACGGAAAACCGTTCAAGACCCGTGAGGGCGGCGTTATGCGTCTGGAGCGTCTGATCGGCGAGATCAACGATGAGATGTATCAGAAGATCGTGGAGAACCGCAGCGTAAAAGATACGGATGCAAGAGGAACGGCACAGATTGTCGGACTGTCTGCTATTAAATACGGTGACCTGTCCAACCAGGCATCGAAAGATTATGTATTCGATGTTGAGAGATTTACTTCCTTCGAGGGAAACACCGGTCCGTACATCCTGTACACGATCGTTCGTACAAAATCCATCCTCGGAAAATATAAAGAAGAGGGAAATGAACTGAAGAAAGGCGCACTTCTGGCACCGAAGAGCGACAGCGAGAAAGCTCTGATGCTTTCCGTATCCCGTTTCAACGGCGTTGTGGAGAACGCATTCGAGGAGAAAGCACCGCATAAGATCTGTGCTTATATCTACGAGCTTGCAAACGAGTTCAACCATTTCTACCACGAGACCAAGATCTTAAGTGAGCAGGATGAGGCAAGAAAAGCATCTTACCTGGCACTGCTGGATCTTGTCCGCGAGGTACTTGAGACCTGCATCGACCTGCTGGGATTCTCGGCACCGGAACGGATGTAAGATTCGTCAAGAGGGAAAAAATAGATAAAAAACAGGCGATTTTTTTGGCAGCCGTCGGCTTCTGTAGTTCTTGCGGAAACGGCGGCTGTTGTGTTATACTTACATCACGATTTTTCATCCGCTTGGACATTCGTCCTGAAAAATCGATTCTATATTACTCTATCGAAGAGCCATTCGGCTCAATTTATATCCATGTACAAAAACAGAATATCGGACTGACAAACACTTTGACGTAAAAAGAGGAGGCGGGATCATTGGAAAAGTAGAACTTCCGGGAGGGAAGTATCGCCTGCTGTCAGTGCTCGGAAGAGGGGCAACGTCTGTCGTTTATCTTGCAGAGAAAACTGGATCCGGAAAGCGGTATGCAGTCAAGGTAAGTATATGTGACAGGGAAAAACTGCGCCGGGAAGCGTTTCTTTTACAGAAGTTTTCATATCCCGGGATTCCCTGTGCGGTGGAACTTCTGGAAAGTGGGACAAAAAGCTTTCTGGTGATGGAAGCTGTAAACGGAAAATCTATCGGACAGCGTATGCGTAAGGGAGAACGGTTTTCCAGCCGGGAAATTCTGAAAACGGGAATTGCCCTGAGCGGGATTCTCTGTTATCTCCATGCACAGAACCCGCCGGTTTTCTACCGGGATCTGAAGCCGGACAACGTGATGATAACAGAGCGTGGTGAAATATACCTTGTGGATTTCGGTGCAGCCGGAACAGAAGAAACGGGTGTGGAAGTCCGTTATGGAACCCGCGGTTATGCAGCGCCGGAGCAGTATGACGGGAAGTGTGACGCCCGTTCCGATCTTTATGCACTCGGCGCACTGCTTGCGGCAATGGCGAAGCATGCGAAAAAGCGGCAGAAAAGAGGACTCTGGCGGGTGATGGAAAAGGGTATGCAGAAAAAGCCGGAGGAGCGGTATGCGTCTGCCGGAGAAGTCAAAAAGGCACTGCGGCGGCTGGAAAGAAAGCAAAAAGGCAGGAAGACTCTGCGGATCTTTGCAGTTTTTGCTTTTCTGACAGGAGGAGCGGCTGCGGTTGCCAGCAGGATGCCATGGGGGCAGTTTCCGGCGGCAGACGAATGGGAGGAGCAGGGAGATCTCTGGTTCTGCGGAAATCCGGTGGAAGAAGGCAGTCTGCCGAACTACCAGAAAGCGCGGGAAGCGTTCTTAAAGGCAGACCATCTCAGTCAGGCGGGGCGTGTGGAGCAGGAACTTGTGGAATACTGTCTGGCGGATGATGCGGCAAGGGAAAAAATGCAGATGGAGCCATTGCTGGCTGAATTTTATGATGACACGCAGCAGGAGCCGGAAAAGGAAAAACGCTGCCGCAGATATCTTGCTGTTGCAGGAATGTATTTCAGTTTTTCCGAAGAACTGGCGCGTGAAAATGACACAGACGCCATGCGGAAAGGAATCGAAGTGCTGGAAAAGGCCGCAGGCGAGAATATGGAGGGGCAGTGGGAGGCGGTTATCTGGCAGAGACTGGCGGATGCGTGCTATCTTGGCGGAAAATCCGGGGATGGGGAAAGAGAACAGGACTGGTGCCAGGAGAGTTTTCTCTATTACGAACGGCTTCTGTGCAGCAGACAGGATGGAAACCGGCGGAAAAATCTGCTCAGGGCCGCAGAGCTGGCACTTCAGTTCGACATGCAGGAAAAAGCAGAACAGTACCTCAACGAGGCCGCAGAAATTCCGGGAATGGAGGAGGATATTTTTTATCAGCAGATCAGAAAAAGATGGGAGGAAGCAGGATGAGAAAAAAGACCATATGCGCAATGATGACAGGATTCCTGGCAGTCCAGGGAATCGAAGTCCACGCGGAGACACAGCAGACGACAGGCGAGGCCGCAAGTGCGGTGGAAAGCGTGGAATTAGAAGCTGAAATCATCGAGAACAGTGATGTGACAGATGCAGACGGGAAAGCCGGACCGGAGGAACTGCTGCCGGACGAAAAGTCAGAAGAAGAACCGCCTATAGAAGAGAAACCAGAGCAGGAACCAGAGCCGCCGGAAGAGAAAACAGATCCGGCAGAGACCGGAAAG
>ERZ780168.3658-NODE-3658-length-11655-cov-2.159655_pt1 | contig 11655 bp, 10 predicted proteins | sample MGYA00510981_ERZ780168 | MGnify/ENA primary metagenome ERZ780168 (study PRJEB29588, sample SAMEA2158769) | human gut metagenome | biome: human gut; feature: human-associated habitat; material: faeces | place: Denmark | collected 2008/2010 ...
GGACAGTCAGGTTCAGGAAAGTCTACATTTATGAATATGCTGGGTTGTCTGGATGTGCCTACATCCGGCGAATATTTTCTGAATGGAACTGATGTGTCCACAATGGAAGACAATGAACTCTCAGAAGTCAGAAACCGGGAGATCGGATTTATTTTTCAGGGATTTAATCTGATCTCAAATCTGACTGCAATTGAAAATGTGGAACTACCGCTGGTTTACAGAGGGGTAGACAGAAAAACGAGACATAAGCTGGCAGTAGAGTCACTGACCATGGTAGGGCTTGAGAAACGTATGGATCACAGACCAAATGAAATGTCAGGAGGACAGCAGCAGAGGGTGGCTATTGCAAGAGCAATCGCGGCCCAGCCACCGGTGATCCTGGCAGATGAACCTACAGGAAATCTGGATTCTGCATCCAGTAAGGAGATTCTTCAGATTCTTAAAAGTATGCACGAGCAGGGAAAAACGGTCATATTGATCACACATGATAATGGGATTGCTGCTCAGGCAAGGCGTGTAGTCAGAATTATGGATGGAAAGATAGAATCAGATTTTATCAATAAAAACTATGGGAAAGAAGAATATATAAAAAATCAGCTGGATGCATAAACCCGGTTACAAGGAGACAAATATTATGAAAAAAAAGAAAAGTAAAAAGAAAATTATTATTGGAGCAGCAGCTGTTCTCGTTGTTGCCGGCGGAGTTACAGTAGCAGGTCAGAGGAATTCCACAGAAAATCAGATCCCGCAGGTTCAGGTGGTAATTGCAGAGAAGGGTGATGTTGAGGAAATTGTAGATGCTACAGGAACAGTGGGAAGTGAAGAGGAGAAGACCTATTATTCTCCTGTAAATGCAGAGCTGAAAACGGTTTCTTTTGCCCAGGGAGATGTGGTGAAAAAGGGAACAAAACTGATCGAGTTTAATACAGAGGATCTGGAGAAAGATAATCGGAAAGCAGAACTGAATCTGAAATCAACAAAGTATGATACAAAGGATACAAGAAATAAATCTGACAAAGCAGAGAAGAAGCAGAAGGATGCCAAAAAGAATGTTCAGGAGCTTGAGAAGAAAATAAAGGATAAAAAAGCTTATGTCTCGTCTCTGAAATCACAGATTTCAGCGGCAACAGCAGCGGCACAGCGTGAAGCGGCAGCTCAGGCATCCGCACAGGCAGCAGCTCAGGCTCAGGCACAGCAGCAGGAAGCTCAGGCAAAAGCCCAGGCAGAGGCAAAGAAACAGGAGGAAATCCAGAGTAAATATCAGGCCGCACTTTATACATACAAGACGGAGACTCTTCCGCAGTACCAGCAGCAGCTCTCAGATCTGAATGCACAGTATAATCAGGCACAAAGCGATTATAATCAGGCAGACACCACATATCAGATGGCATTTGCAACATGGCAGGCAGACCCTTCAGATGAGAATACACAGGCTCTGGATAATGCGGAGGCTGCAAGAACACAGGCACAGCTCGCAATGCAGCAGGCACAGCAGACTTATAATGATCTTAAGCAGCAGACACCGAAAATGCCGGTACTTTCTGATTTCACAGAAAGCAGTGCAGATTACTCATGGGGAATTTCAGACGGTTCAGATGCAGATGACAGCGATGGGGAAGATTCTTCCTCCTACGGATATGATTACAGTGGAAGTGATGGCGGGACAGTAACTGCGGATACTTCTGCTCTGGAAAGTGCACTTGAGACAGCAAGCGATGAACTTGCAGAGCTTCAGTCAGATCTGGCTTCTGAGAAAGCTATCGCAGAGGCAGATTCCACAAGTCTGACAAAAGAAGAAAAAGAGAAACTGAAAGTAACAGATAATCTTTCCGAACTGGACGCAAAATCAGCCGAGGAACTGGTGAAGGAAGGAAAGAAAGGAATCACCGCAGAATTTAACGGAATCATATCCAAGGCAGATATTAAGCAGGGAGCAGCAGTTACTCAGGGTATGGAACTGTTTACTATTGAGAATACAGACAAGGCAAGTGTGGATGTGACTCTCTCTAAATATGATTATAATACAGTGAAAGAGGGGCAGTCTGTTGAGATTACCTTGGGGGATAATACTTATCAGGGTACTGTAACAAAAATGAGTCATATTGCGGTGCAGAATGAAAAAGGAACGCCGGTCATTTCAGCAACAGTAAGCATTGATAATCCGGATGAAGATATTTTCCTGGGAGTAGATGCCAAGGTTAAGATTTATGCGGCTTCTGCGAAAAATGTGGTGACTCTTCCTGTGGAAGTGGTCAATATCGGAAAAGAAGGCTCCTTCTGCTATGTGATAGAAGATGGACTGGTGACAAAGAGAAATATTACCACAGGAATCAGCTCAGAGGATTATGTGGAAATTACGGACGGAATCAAAGAAGGAGAAGAAGTGATCGCAGATCTGGGTGATTACACAGAGGGAATGGAAGTACAGGCAGTTCCTGAACAGACAGGAGAGGATGCTGATGAGTAATCTGTATGAATATATCAAGATGGCAGTCCATAATATTATGGCAAATAAGGGACGTTCTTTTCTGACTATGCTTGGCATTATCATTGGCATTGCTTCTGTAATTGCCATTGTATCTGTGGGTGAAGGAACCAAGAACCAGATGAACAGTGAAATTGATGATATCGGCGGCGGGCAGATTGCCATCAGTGTCAGCGATGAGGCACAGACAGATGAGGAGTGGATCACTGCGGATGATGTGGAAGCAATCCGGGCGGTAGACGGTATAGAAGGAGTAAATGTTTCGGATTCATTCAGTGGAGAAACTACCACAGGTAAGGGAAATTTTTCTCTTATGCTGACGGGTGAGGGACCGGATGCAAAGCTGTTAAATAATGCCACCATGAAGCATGGAGTATATTTCGGGGAAAATGAAGTTCAGGAAGCAAAAAATGTCTGTGTGCTTTCCGATGCAGATGCAAAAAGACTCTTTGGCACAGATGATGTGGTTGGAATGACTGTAGATGTCAATTGTTATGGACTGACCAAAAGTCTTCGTATCTGCGGGGTGACAACCCAGAAAGAAAATGGAACCTTTGTCAGTTATACTTATGAGGGAATGCCGGTGACTATTAATGTTCCCTATACTACAATGAATGAATTCACCGGTGTATCCGATTACTTTTTCTCAGTAACAATGCAGGCAGATAAGAGCTTAAACAGTCAGGATGTTGCTGACAAAGTGGTAAAACTGATGGAAAAAAGACATCAGTGTGCAGGAAAAGATTACTTTCAGGTACAGAGCTTTCAGGATATTATGAGCTCTATGAATCAGATGCTGGATATGGTGACTGCTTTTATCTCCTTTGTGGCGGGAATTTCCCTTCTGGTTGGCGGTATCGGTGTTATGAATATTATGCTGGTTTCCGTAACAGAACGTACCAGAGAGATTGGTATCCGTAAGTCACTGGGAGCGAAAACCTCTTCTATTATGATGCAGTTTCTGGCAGAGGCGGCAATTCTGACGGTGATTGGAGGGGTGATAGGAATTGTTCTGGGTGTGATTGGCGGATATGTGATCTGTTCAATCATAAGCAGCAGTATGGGAATGTCCATCACTCCGGGAATCAGCCTGAGTACAATTATGGCGGCGACTTTGTTTTCCTGTGCAGTAGGAGTATTCTTTGGAATTTATCCTGCGAAGAAAGCAGCAAAACTGAGCCCGATCGAGGCTTTGCGGCGGAATTAATGAAAACAGGACTGCGATGGTATTTTGGTGTACCTGTGTACTGATATCATTACAGAATAGTTGTAAATTGTTATAATTTTGCGAATCAAAAGAAAAAAATAAAATTTTTGACGGAAGCGAAGAAACCAGAAAAATGGAACTCTCTTTTGATGGAAAATACGTATATGCAGATAATCGTTTTTGGTCGATTGAAGCCGCAAGAAGTTACCAGACATATGACAGAAAATGTGTCGTATATTCAACAGATGGCAAGCTTATAAATACAATTAGCTGCAAAGGTGAAACATTTGCATTTTTTGGAGATGAGGATTATATGTTTGCGGAGGTTGAATTTGAGGAAAAAAGCTCAAGCGGTTCAAAGAGCGGACTTGCTTATATTAAAAAAGACGATATGGGTAAAGAATGTAAGTGGACAGAACTTAAATAATAAAAATGTCGTGTTATGGGGGTGAAGTATGCAGGAATATAAAAGGATATTAACTAAAAAATTAATTATAACAGTTATATTGTGTATGCTTCTTAATATAGCACTTTTTTTGTACGGCCAGCTTGAAGGACGAAATATTAATGATGTAATATCCGACAGCAGGCAGTATTCCGATTTAATCAGCCGTTTGAAAACGCAGAGAGAAGAATCGGATTTTGAGGGAATGTTTGAAGATGTTACACAGATTATAAAACAGGATAAAGAAGATGGTAAAGAATCATCGGCATCACTTGTAAGACTGAGAAAGAAACTTAAATATTTATCGGGTTTTACAAGTCAGGTAAACGAATGTCTTCAACAGGCAGAACAGATGCGTGGAAAGAAGCTGTTTTCAAATAAAAAAAGTTATTCATATAACAATATCTTAAAGACGGCTGAGGATTATAGCAGGATAGCTGATGTTAAGGTTGTGCTTGTGAATGATATGTGCATTGAAAAGACAATAGAATATAAATATACATATTATTTGCTGGCTGTATGTATGATTGTGATGATATATGAATGCTTTAAGGAACGTGATAACGGCATGTGGCAGATAGTTCACAGTTCAAAAAGCGGACGTATGATACTTGCGTTGAAAAGATTTATATTTGTGTGGATATATGCGTTTGTGCTTACATTCATATATTTTGTATCAACAGTTATTGTATCTGTTTTGTTATACGGAGTATCCGGAATATGGAAAGCACCTGTTCAGTCGATAGAGACGATGAGCGGATTTACAATAAAATGCAATATGGCGGCATATATGTGTCTGCTCTGTTTAATTGCATCGTTTGTACTTGCAATGTTCGGAAGTATAATTTTGGCGTTATTTACTGTTATAAGAAACAGAAATGTTGTACTTATAGGCAGTGTAATATTTGCGGGAGCCGAGTATCTGCTTTATAAAAATATAAGTTTGCAGAGCCGTATAAGTTTTCTGAGAGTGGTTAATATTATTAATTTTTTTGATATTAATACACTTTTGTCGAAATATGCAAATTGGGGATTTAAAACATTTGTTGTCTCATCAAAAGTTTTAATTATAACTGGAATGGCAGTTGTAACAATAATAATGTCTGTGGCGGCACTTATAAAGAGTGTTACATTGAGACCATTCGGAGCACAAAATGTGCTAAAAAAATTGTTTGATAAAGCGGGAGAGTTATATCAGAGAATATTTGCGTTATATCCGCCTGTAATTAAAGAAATGCATAAACTGATATTTACGGGAAAAGGATTTTTTGTAATTGCAATAGGACTTGTTCTTACATTATATATATGCGGTTCGGGGAAAATGGTATTTTCCGAGTCACAAAAGGAATATGATAATATATATATTCAAAAAGGCGGAGAAGATTATTCACAGCTAAAGAGTGAGATTGATGAACTTAACAGCAGGTATGACAGTATTCAGAAACAGCTTAAAGATATGCAGGAGGCATATAAAAACCGGGAAGTTTCGGATGACGAATTTCTTTATGCTGTAAATGCGGCACAGACGTTAAAATATGCAATTCAGAATAAAGAAGAATTAATAAATAAAATAGATTATCTTGCAAATATAGAAAATCAATATAATAAAAAAGGATGGCTTATCTCTGACAGGGGATATGAGCAGTTTTTTGGAAAGTATGGCAGACTTAGGGAATGTGTACTTGTCGGACTTATGGCTGCAATAATATTTATTGTGGTTTCAAGAGGGGCAGAAATACGATATTCAACGGGTATGAATATTATTGAGAATACATCGGCAGAGGGAAGAAAAAAACTTGCTTTAAAGCGGGATTTTGCAGCTATTATTTTTTCTGCGGCGGTTGTACTTATATTAAGTATAGTTGATTTGGGATTTGTAAGCCGAATGTATAATCTGACGTATAAAAATGCTCCGCTTGTGAGTCTTTCATTTATCGGGGATTATCTTGGAAAAGGAATCGGCAGAAATGCTGTCATACAAAAAATTATATTGTCATCAAGTATAGCAGGATTTCTTATTATAAGAATTGTATTGAGAATAATAACTGGATTTGTTGTTACGGCAGCGGCTTTATTGTCGGGAACTTTTGCCGCCAGAAAGAAAAATGCAGCAGTGGTTCCTATTGTAATGGCTGTAGTTGTATTGATTACAGTATTTATTTTTAACGGACTTGCAATATTTTAAATATTGTAATTATTTATGAAGTGTAAACTAAAAATCTTTTTGTCATATATTATAGTATAACGGAATATATGAAAGGAAACTATTGAATATGGCAAGATTTACAAATCAGGCACAACTTCGTTACGGCAATGCCGTTACAAATTCCAATATAGCGGTAGGAGAAATTCTGGAGGTGCTCTCGGCTACAAAAACGGCAGTGAGAAATACCTACGGACAGAGTGATACAGTTACGTATATTGTCAGTATTGTTAATTCGGGAACAACTCCGATTACAGGTATTTCAGTAACTGATAATCTTGGAGAATATACATTTGGAACAACAACACTTGTTCCACTTACGTATATTGACGGAACTGTAAAATATTATGTAAATGGTGTATTACAGCCATCAGCTGTTGTTACAGCCGGACCGCCACTTGTAGTGTCAGGAATAACGGTTCCGGCAGGAGGCAGTGTTACAGTTGCATATGAGGCAGCAGTTAATGAATTTGCACCACTTGATACAACCTCAGTTATAAATAATACAGCAATTGTTGCCGGAACAGGCATAACACCTATTACAGCTGAAGAAGAGATAACTGTAGAAAGTACGCCGGTTCTTACAATTACTAAATCTGTAAGTCCTGTTCCCGTTACGGAAAACGGCACACTGACATACACATTTTTAATACAAAATTCCGGTAATGTGGCAGCAGATGCTTCTACGGGAGTTGTGGTTACAGACGTGTTTGACCCTGTGCTGTCAAATATTTCCGTTACGTTTAATCAGACAGCATGGAGTTCACCTGCCAATTATTCTTATAATGAAACCACGGGAGCGTTTGCAACCAATTCGGGTCAGATAACGGTTCCTGCGGCGACATTTACACGGGACGAAGTAACGGGCGTGTGGAATATAAGTCCGGGAATAAGCACTTTGGTGGTAACAGGTACTATTTAATATATCAAGAATTAGAAAAGTATAGAATGGGCGAGGGCTGTAACGGCAATCGCCTGTTTTTTTTATGTTTATGCTGAAAAGTCTATTGACACAGCCGCAAAAAGGGAGTACACATTTGTTGAGAAAAGACGAAATGAGGAAAAATATATGAAGTACGTAAAGCAGTTTCTTATCATTATAGGAATATCGCTTGCCGGCGAAATATTAAAATATATTCTGCCGCTTCCGATTCCTGCAAGCATTTATGGAATGGCAATTCTTTTCATTGCACTTTTAACAGGTATAATTAAGTTGAAAGATGTACGTGAGACAGGAAAGTTTCTTATTGAAATTATGCCTCTTATGTTCATTCCTGCCGGTGTGGGACTTATGTCATCATGGGGCGTGTTAAAGCCTCTTCTTGTACCGGTCAGTGTTATAACAGTTGTTTCACTTGTTGTAGTTATGGCAGCAGGCGGTCTTGTGTCACAGGCAGTTATCAGAATTACAATAAAGAAAAATGGAGAGAATTATGATGAATGAATTTTTTATTAACTCAGCATTCGCAGGGGTTACAATAAGCCTTGTTTCATATATGCTTGGCATGTATCTGAAGAAAAGGTTTAAACTTGGAATATTTAATCCGCTTCTTATAGCAATTGCAGTTACAATGGTAATATTATTTGCACTTAACGTTGATTATGATACATATAATACGGGAGCAAAATATCTTAGCTGGCTTCTGACACCATCAACAGTGTGCCTTGCAATACCGCTTTATGAGCAGATATCACTTCTTAAAAAGAATTTTGCGGCAGTTGCGGCAGGAATTGTTGCCGGAGTGCTTGCCAGCCTTTTATCAATATTTATTATGGCAAAGCTTTTTGGACTTGGCCATACCGAGTATGTGACACTTCTTCCAAAGTCAATAACAACAGCAATCGGTATGGGTGTCTCTGAAGAACTTGGTGGTTACGTTACAATTACAGTTGCAGTAATAGTTATCACTGGTGTACTTGGAAATATATTTGCAGAACTTATCTGTAAAATATTCAGAATAAATGAACCAATAGCTAAGGGAATTGCAATTGGTTCAGCTTCACATGCAATAGGAACAGCAAAAGCTATGGAAATGGGGGAAATTGAGGGTGCAATGAGCAGTCTTTCAATAGCGGTTGCAGGAATTCTTACAGTATTTGGGGCAACACTTTTCAGTAATTTTATGTAATTGGAGGTTTTTGGCTATGATTATTACAATCGCAAGAGAATGTGGATGCTATGGTGATTTGATTGGAGAAAAGCTGGGAGAAAAACTTGGAATTCCTGTATACGATAAAAAGTCCGTAACACAGATGGCAAAAGAGGCCGGAATTTATAGCAAATATCCAAATTTCTTTTCGGAGAAACAGGCAAATGAATTTCTTGCTGCAATTATATCGGATGAGTGTGAGACAGTGAAAGATACTCCCCAAAAAGCACTCAGTGCTGTAATAAAAGATGAATCATTTCTTTTAATAGGCAGATGTGGTAATTTTGCATATGGCACAGACCATAATGTTTTAAGAATATTTTTAAGTGGAAACAGACAGATACGCGTTGGAAATATTATGAAAAAACACAATGTGAATGTGCGTGAAGCAGAAAATACGGTTGATTCGACAGATGAGAGAAGAGCAGCATATCATAAGTATTATACAGATGAGACATGGGGATATGCGGGCAATTATGATTTGTGTCTTGATGCATGCAGACTTGGAGTAGACGGAGTTATAGATATAGTGTTACAATATATTAAAAAGACCGGAATGGAGAAAGATTAGCATGAGCTATAAACTTGCGATATTTGATTTGGACGGAACGCTACTCAATACAATAAGAGATCTTGCAGATAGTGTGAATTATGCACTTGAAAAAAATGGTTTTCCCAAAAGAACGCTTGAAGAAGTAACAAAATTCGTAGGTAACGGAATACGGAAACTGGTTGTGCGTGCTGTTCCAAAAGGAACAGATGAGCACATGACAGATGTTGTGTTTGAAGATTTCAAGGAATATTATGGAAAACATTGTGCTGATAAGACAGAAAAATATCCGGGAATTGATTATGTACTGGATTCGCTTCACAAAGAAAGATGTAGGACAGCAGTTATATCAAACAAGGCTGATTATGCAGTAAAAATATTGTGTGATGATTTTTTCCCGGGTAAATTTGATGCTGTATATGGTGAGCGTGAAAGCATGGGAATCAAAAAAAAGCCTGATCCGCAGGCGGTTCTTGCTGTTCTTGACGAATTTAAAACAGACAGAAAAGATGCGGTTTATATCGGTGATTCCGAAGTTGATATTGCAACAGCAAAAAATGCAGGAGTTGATGGAATAATAGTTTCGTGGGGATTCCGTGAAAAGGAAATTCTGATTCAGAACGGAGCGGAATGTATAGTAGATACATCACAGGAACTTGTCGATAAAATACTTGGATGATACAAATATAATTATAATCACGGAGAGTGAAAATATGGATACAAGAACAATTTTGCGAAAAGTAAAAGATGGAAGTCTTTCTATAGAAGAGGCGGAACTTGCGTTTGGAAGACAGCCATATGAAGAGTTAGGATACGCCAAACTTGATGAAAACAGGAAAGTACGCCAGGGATTTCCAGAGGTTATATATTGCAGTAACAAACCTGATGATTATCTTGTATCTATTTATTGTAAAATGTTTGAAGAAAATGGCGAAGTGTTTGGCACAAGAGCTTCAATACATCAGTATGAAATAGTAAAGAAGAAACTTCCACAGGTTAAGTATGATGAGGTTTCCAAAATATTAAAGATAGAAAAAACCGACAAAAAGCTGACTGGAAGAATTACTGTGTGCAGTGCTGGAACAGCTGATATTCCGGTTGCAGAAGAAGCAGCACAGACAGCAGAATTTTTTGGAACATACGTTGACAGAATCTATGATGTAGGAGTAAGCGGTCTTCACAGACTGTTGTCAAAGATGGAAGTTATACAGAAAGCAAATTGTGTTGTTGCCGTTGCCGGAATGGAAGGAGCTTTGGCAAGCGTTCTTGGTGGTCTTGTGAAAAATCCGGTTATTGCTGTGCCTACGTCGGTCGGTTACGGTGCAAGCATGGGTGGTCTTTCGGCACTTCTTACAATGATTAATTCGTGTGCCAACGGTGTTACAGTTGTAAACATTGATAATGGATTTGGTGCCGGATATGTTGCAACACAGATTAACAGACTTGCGGGAGGAAAATAATTTGGCAAAAAAGAAAATATTATATTGGGAATGTAGTTCAGGAATCAGCGGGGATATGGCAGTTGCATCGCTTCTCGATGCCGGTACAGACGAAAAAGTCCTGCTTGAAGTATTAAAAACAATTCCTGCACATGGATTTGATATAAAAATAAGCAGAGTAAGCAAGTCAGGTCTTGACTGCTGTGATTTTAATGTTGTGCTTGATAAAGATCATGAAAATCATGACCACGATATGGAGTATCTTTTTGGACATGACCACATACACAGTCATGAGCATATGGAAGAACATGTCTATAATGAAGACCACACACATTTACAAGAAGATACGCATCATCATGAGCATAGAAATTTATCTGATGTTATTGCTATAATAGATAAAACTCATATGACAGAAAATGCAAGAGCACTGGCTGTAAAGATATTTACAATTCTGGCACAGGCTGAAGCAAAAGCACATGGAACAGACATAAATCATGTCCATTTTCATGAGGTCGGGGCAATAGACTCGATTGCTGATATAATTGCGGTGTCAGTATGCCTTGATAATCTGGCAGTTGACGAGGTGTGCATACCATCGATGAATGAGGGCTGTGGAACTGTACGCTGCCAGCACGGAATACTTCCGGTTCCGGTGCCGGCTGTTGCCAATATAATTGCAGAGTATGGAATTGCAGTTAATCAGATGGATATAAAAGGTGAATTTATAACACCGACAGGTGCGGCGGTTGCGGCTGCGGTAAGAACTACAGACAGGCTTCCGGATAAGTATATAATCAAAAAAATCGGTATCGGTGCGGGGAAACGTACATACGAAAGACCAAGCATTTTGAGGGCGATGATTATAGAGACCGACGCAGAAACAGAGCGTGGCAAAGCCAATACCGGCTGTGAAGAGGCAGATTATATATATAAACTTGACAGTTATTTTTCAAAAGATAAAGAAATATAAGATATTTTTTAATTAAATATCATATTCTCATAGCAACCGGTTTTGCATGTTTATAAAATACTTTTCCGACTTGCAAAACCGGCATATTACTATTGCCATTAACAATTATAATGTAATAGTTATTTCTCTTTCTGTTCTCTGATATTGATAATATCTGACACCTGCTGCATTAAGCATTCTCTTTGATGCAATAACGGATGCCGTAT